>ERZ650310.212-NODE-212-length-17438-cov-13.916240_pt1 | contig 17438 bp, 16 predicted proteins | sample MGYA00376246_ERZ650310 | MGnify/ENA primary metagenome ERZ650310 (study PRJEB26733, sample SAMN07839286) | wastewater metagenome | biome: small river; feature: stream; material: water | place: USA: North Carolina | collected 2016-03-01 ...
GTTTGTTCCAAATTGTTTGTTCCAAATTGTTTGTTCCAAATTGTTTGTTCCAAATTGTTTGTTCCAAATCCTTTCCAACAAATTTTATACAAAAATTGTATATTTAATTTGAATTTAAGACATAAATATTACATTAACTTACCAAACTATTGTTAATAATAAATTATTCGTTTAAAACAAATTTATCATACATTTGTAAAAAGGGATTTTTTGCAAACAGTATCATTTTTCAACACTTTTCGCAACAAATTCCTTTTTACAAAACAAAAAAGTTTGTTACAAATTTGTAACAAACTTTTAAAAAATAAGCATAAAATCGCTATGAAAAATCTATAATTCAACGTTTATTACAACATTACCATCAGAATTTTTTAAAGCATATATTGTAAAATAATTTTCTACAAATGTAATAAACGCATATAGATTATAAATAACTTTACATTCCAATTCAGATAATTTTAATAAATTATTTTCTTCAATATAATCTAAAATTTCATCAGGAGTTTCTTCAAACCATTCTAAATTTAATTCAAATTCTATTTTGGAAATATGCCCCAATACCAATTTTTTACAATCGGGAAATTTATCAAAAATTTGTTCTAAATCATTATAAAATTGTGACAAAATCTTCCTATCATCTATTTTACAAACTTTAACCAAATTTTCCAATTCTATTACATCATTTGTATATAAAACAGATTTACCATCAATAATTAATTCATATTTTTTCATAAAATATTTTTATTTAAAATCTTAAAACATAATTCATTGAATTCATACCATCTTCACTCAAAATTTCCATATCAACTCCCGATTTACCCGAACCAAAATTTGTATGAATCCATGCACTTGACCCATATAATGACATAACATTTTTATATTTAAAACGTTTTCCATATTGTACGGCAGATTGATGTAAATCTCCTTTAACGAGTGTAATATTATTTGTACGAATATTGTTCATATAAATATAATCATTCAGAAAACCCTCAACTTTTACATCAAGCGTTAAAGGAAGTCCAAATTTCATATTTTTAGAATCCTTACCATGTGTCAAAATTATTGTATTATCACCATATTCAAAATGACCCAAAAATTTATCAAATACTTTGGTTTCAATATTTGGGTAAGTGGCGTTCAAATAAATTTCAATTGTTCTGTTTAGAACATATTCCAAACTTCCTGCGTGATTTGATTCACCTACGGAATAAAATTTCAAATTATTTGCCAAATTTGATTCAAATAATTTATCAAAGAATTTAATAATTGTATTTGTATAAACTTCAAATTGTTCTTTATTTGACAAATTTTGTGGCAATGTGTGTCCACCTCTTGTTGTTTGGGCATTAAATCCATCAATACAATCTCCCAAATTTAATACAAATATATTATCAAATTTTCCATGTGTTTTTTGTAACAAACACACTTCATCAAATAATTTATTCATTCTTGATTTAAAAACTGATGCACTATAATAATTTTCGTATAATGAATCTATTTCTGTCATTGCTCCTATATGTGTATCTGAAATATAGATGAATAAACTTTTCTTATTTGAGTAATTATCTAATACATATTTTGATTCTGTTTTGGGTAATTGTTTTTTATCTTTTATTAAAGATTTTATTGATTCAAAATAATTGTCCAAATTATTTTCAACTTTTTGATTATTTTTTGGTTCAAGTTTCAGTGAAACAGCATACAATTGTTGCTTACCATTATTCCAAGTTGAATTTTTTGCAGAAACAATATCATATTTTGACAAATCAATATTATTTTCTTGCACAAAGTCTTCAATAGATTTTATTTCAGAATCTCTTGTTGCATTAATTGAAATAGAATTTGTTGAATAGTTTTGTTGAACTTCTGTTTTTACCGATTGTGATGGGATGTCTTCGTGGGTGTGTGTAACATATTTGGACTTATCTTCACTTTTGGATGAATTTCTATCTCGAAGAATGCCTTTAATAACATCTTTGTTTACACTAAATTTTGCACAAACTTCTTTGTAACAATTCTTTGTTCCTTTTTGAATTGGATTTTGTGAAAGAAATTCACGAATTTTCAAATTTCTTTCACGAGTATTCTGTTCGGTCATATTTTTGCTTAAGTTTCTTCTTCTTGACCCGTATTATCTATTGGTTGAAAAACGGATGTATTGGATTGAATTTCGGGTTCTCCCGTTCCACCTCCAACCATAGAACCACCATCGTTTGGATTTAGTTCATTTCCAACAGACATTTCTTCATTTTTTGAAATAGATGATTGAGAAAGTGTCAATAATTCGGATAAAGATGTTCTTGCACGTTGCAAATCGCCCGAATTGTCTAAAAAATATTTCTTTCCCGAAATCTTTGCAATAAATTCTTTATTTTGATAAATCAATAAAAATGTATTATCATTATTTAATTTTACCAAAAATGTTGTGGGTATAGGTGCTGTTACATAAATATCTTTCAAAAATGTAATATATTGATTTGAAAGAAGTTTTATAATAGCTTCTTTCAAAGTTTTTGACTTCATCAAATATTGATAAATTTCAAGTTTACCTTCCGAAATAATTTTTTTGGAAATTTCTTCCTTCAAAATTTGTCTAAATCTATCTTTATTTATTTTCATTGATTTTTTTCTGTAATTCAGCAATATTATTATCAAATCGTGAAATAAGTTCTTCAAGTTTTTTCAATTTCATATTACTACCTTCATCCAACTCATGTTCTTTACCCTTTGATAATGCTTTATATCCATCTAAGTGCATTTGATAACCCTTACGTTTATTTTGCATTTGTTCCAATTGTCTCTTACGACCTTCTTGTAAACTATGATTGAATTCTTTTAACACTTTTTTGGCATACCGATTTGCCGAACCATCTTTTTTATAAATTGAATGAATATTTTCAACATTTATTTCTCCACTCTTAACTTTCTGTAACAAATGTGGAATTGAAACTTTTTTTACAATATTTTCAACAACATCTCCTTCAATTGGATGCACAACAATATGAAATTCACCAACTTCATCATTACCTTGTAAATGATTTCCTTGTTGACGATTCGACTGTTCCAATTCGGTTGAAATATCTTCCTTTAATATTATTTTCTTTGTCTCAGTTATAATTAATTTTGTAAGCTCGTTCTTTGTCATTATTTTTATTTTTTATTAACTGTATTAATTAATATTCCTCCAATTGCACCAACTTCTTGTTGCAATTTTGTTATTTGTTTTTCACTCAATTCTACAACATTATGAATAAAATCTAATTCAAGAAATCCTGCAAATTTATCATCAAGTGTAAAAATTGCAAAGGCGTATCTTGTTTTAATTTCGTGATATTCACCAATTGGTTCAATATCATACATTTCGGTATTATGTTCAACAAAATTAACTCTCACCCATCTCACTTGTCTAATATTTTCAATGTATTTATGAAACAAACTTATTGGAATATTTTGATAATGTAATTTTATAGAATCTATTCCAAATTTTAATGTTTCATAAAATATACTAAATTTCTTTATACCTTGTCCAGAATGAATAAAATTTCCACCATTATGAAATTGACTCAACAACACTCTATCTACACCGAGTTCATCTTTAATACTTTGCATTTTATCTGAAATTAATCCTGCAACGTCTAATGTTGTTGTAATATCATCTTTTTTAATTTCAGTTTTTGGAAAAAGTTTTTCAGCATATTTTGTAACAAATGGTGTTATAATGAATGTAATTATTGCAACAATTATGCTTGTAACTGCTGTTATAGATGAATCGTTTAATCCGAACATTTTAAAGAAAACTTTTAGTGTTAGTTATTTGAAAAAATTGTTAATTTATTATAAATATTAATTAATTTTCATTTTTTTCAAATATTCAAGTTTTTCTGCAACATTTTTACGAATCAGTGTTTCATCAATATCATTTGCAATAATTTCTGTATTAAAACTTACGTCCATAACTTCTTTGTCTTTACTAAATTCAAAATAATCTAACATTTCTTCTTGTAATTTTTCAATTTTCCAATCAATTTCTTTATTGACAGTATTTTTCACATATTCGTCCCATTTTCCGTCAATACGAAGTTTTGTTTCAAAATCTATAACACATTTTAAACAAGTATTATGTATTTTATACATTTGTTTGTCACCTTCGTGTTGAATTTTTTTACCACATTTGGGACAAAAATTTGGAATATTTACAATTTTTGAAACATTAGAAATTTGTGACAATTTTTTGATAACACCTTCTGTAAAAATCCAATCTTTACCATCTTCTTGCCAAATATCTCCCTCATTTCGAGTTTGTTCCTTTTTGGAAAAATCTACAATAGTTTTTGTTTCACCTTCAAGTCCTCGCAACATTCTATTGCGTAACATATCCAATTCATTCATTTATTTATTTGTTTAAATTTAATTTGTTAATTAACAATTCCACATTCGTCTTGACCAATAATTTGCTTTTGTTCTATCTTTGCCACCACCTTCAATTCCTTTTGAACGTGAACAATATGATTTCTTTCTATCGGGATTATTTTTCTTAATATTATATTCCTTTGAACCAAAATTTACTTTCACAATTTTACCACTTTTATTTTTAACATACACTTTAAATTTCTTCACATCCCCTCTCATTGGTTTATTTAATTGTACCGAATGTCCTTGATATAATGCTTCTGAAATTATTTGTTGTTTTATATGTGTCAGTAATTCGTTTATTTCATCGTCTTCAATATCTTCACATTCACATTCTTCGTTTAAGAAATATTCCTTACGAACTTTATCAAAATTTTCATAAGTTCCATCACCATTTTTTGATAAAAAATATTCAGCAACTTGTAACAACTCTTCCAAATTATCTATTTCAATTTTATGTTTTGAACCATTTGATTCAGAATATGTAAATATTCCACTTTCAAGTTCTATTGGCTGTTTCAAAGTTTTTACAAATTTTTCACCAAATCCTTTTTGGACATAAGCAATTGTCACATGAGGTTGATAATTTGGATAACTTTCTTCGTTTTCAAAATTTTGTTTAAAAACTTTATGTAATTTATGTAAATCTTTGCTAATTACATTAAATTTTACAACATCATATTTTTCATTTTCAAAAATATCAATTTTATCCAAAGAAAGTTTGATTGGAGATTTTAATGTTTTTATTGAATTTTTAATTTTATTTACATCTGTATTTTTAGTAAATCCATACAATACTGTACAATGTGGTTCAAGTTCTCTACCAAATGTTCTGTCACCTTCTTCATTGTACAATTTGTCTTCGGGAATACTATTTACAAATTTGTCCCAATTTTTGAATTTCAAATCAAGCATCAAACATCCGTATTCATATTTATGTGAAGTTTCTTCATTGACTATATTATCAAAAAATGTTTCATTAATAATTTTTGACGAATAATTGTTTATAATATCAACAGATTTATCCAAATTTTCATCCAAAAATGCTTTACCACCTCTTTCATTGATTAAATCTACAACGGCTTTTAAAGATTTTAATTGAAATTTATCAAAACCATTTGGAACAATTTGTAATATAGTATGTTTATCTTTATTATGAACCGAATCTACAACTTCTGCTATTGAAAATACTCCTTGCATTTCTTTTGAAATTAAGTAAAAATGTATATCACATTTATCATTTTTTTCAACTTTTTCAATTTCTTGACATTTGGGTGTCCAATCTTTAACAACAGGATTAAAATATTCAATTTTTAATTTTGGTATCATTTCGTCTCGCCAAGTCGTATTAGCACAAGTTCCACCCAAAAAAACTTTATGATTTTGTATAGATTTATCTTCTTCTTTAATGACAGATGATGGTTTAATATCATATATAACCGAACCATAATCGGAATTATCCAATTTATTCATTCCTCTAACATCAATACCTTCCCAACCAAAATATTTCATAATTCTTGTTGATAATGTATCTTTACCACCCATTATAGAACCTCTATTTGGATGATTTTTAATTCTATAATCACTAAAAATTAATTTCGCTATATCAGACACTTGCTGTGGAGATAATTTTTTACCACTATTTAATTGAACAAGTGTTGGTAATATTTCTTTAGAAAATATTTCATTCAAATTTGTTTTATAACTTTGTTTAACAACTTTATCTACATATGATAAAACTCCATTAACCGTTGGCAAATTTCTATCATCATTTCCATCAGTAAAATCGTTAATTATTGATGATTTATTTGAATCATAAAAATATTGTTCAAAGGCATCTTTATGATATGTAATATCTTTTAAAGCATATTTATCGTATTCTATTTTATTTTGTTGTAAAAATACTGAAATTCTATCGTTAGAAATTAAATCAAATGCTTTTTTACGTGCTTGATATGAATAATCATTGTTATTCAATTTTTTGAAAAAATCATGTAATTTTATACCGTCATATTCAGAATTTGGCACAAATAATCTATAATCATTAAAATTAACTATTCTTACATCTCTATTACCCGTTTGTTTTGAATATTGATTTGCTTGGTCAATACTACCAAAAAAATAATACCCTGTACCAAAATGTCCTGTACTTCTATTAGAATCCATTCTTAACATATCTTCGGGTTTACGTCCTTCAATATGACCTGCTCTAAATCCTGCTTGATTTGGTGCTAAATAATTTTTTTTATCTTCCTCAGCAATTGGAAACAATTTTTTCAAATATTCTTCATTTTGTTCACGAGCATTATTAATATCATCATCTGTTTCATATTTTCTATTCAACATTGTTTCATATTTGTCACTAATGTTTGTATCACATTTTCGTGAAACCAATTCATCAAAACTTGTAACAAATATTTGTGGAAATTTTTTACCAAAATCTCTCAAAATTATTCCTGCCAAAGAATTTGCTTCATTTTCAATTGGTGAACCTGTGTCTCCCGAAGTTGGTGTCAATTCTTGTTTCACATTTTGTGCAAAATGAACAAGTTCGTGTGCTACACTACGAAATACATCCGCCACAAGTCGTTTTGGAGTGTAACAAATTACTTCGTTTGTCGACGGATTAAAACTTGCAAGAGTTTGCACCTTATTTTTATCAACAGTTAGGGTTAATTTGGGATATTCAAAAAAATTAACTTGTTTATAATCTTTCAAATATTTTAAACAAAATTTTAAAAATTCTTGTATCAATTGATTTTGTAACATTTTTCTTTTTATAATAAATAGGAATTTTACAAAGATTTGCCTAAAATGGACAAAATTATCATATAAATTATTATTAAAACAAATATTAACATAAGTAATAACATGAATATTATACCAATTGACATAATATATATGTAAAATCTACCATGATGTTCAGAATATTGATATAAATCTCCTACAAAATGTCTATCACCGTCTATAATATGATATTCAATTCCTTTATTGTCCCTACAAACCATTTGACATGATGCTCGCTCACGTCCATTTGGAATATATTGTACAGATTCGATTGTAATATATTTATCAACATTTGTTGGAGATTTGTATTCTTTTTCCGATAATGTATATGTAAAATAACTGAACGGTATTGATATTATTATCAGAATTAATGTTATTATGGTTTTATTTGAGTTATTCATTTTTTATTTGTTTAACTTTGTAATTTTAATTTCATTATTGTTTTCAAATCTAATTTTTTTGTATCAAATATTATTTGCATCATATTGTCTTTCCCAATTTGATTTGGGTCTTTGTCATTTAATTCAACAAAATAAACATTTTTACCAAATTGCATCAAAGTTTGGGAAATTCTTAACGAACTTTTTAGTGCATCTTTGTCCAGACATATATAAATTTTGTCCGAATTACTTTCTAACAATTTTTCTAACAATTTTGTAGAAATATTTTTCCCAAATAATGGAACAGCATTGTCACCAATTGAAATTGCATCAAAACTTCCTTCACATAATATCACAGGTTTGTTCCAATTTACCAACAATTCAAAATTTATAATATTATCTTCATCAACTCCTTTGGGTTTCAAATATGTCCAAACATCTTTTGATTTAAGAACAGTTCTTGCAACAAAATTGTTCACCAAACCATTTGTATCAAAACTTGGTACAATGACTCTGTTACTAAAATATCCATATTCGCAATATCCAATTTGATATTTCCAAATATCTATCATATCAATTCCTCTATTGAACAAATATTCTTCATATTTTTCGTTTGGATATTCTCCTAAAAATTTGTATTCATTTGGTAAAGAAATTTTGGGAAGAGTTTGTTGTAAAGATTTTTCATTCTTATTTATTGTTACATATTTTTCTAAATTTTTTGTATCAAGTTTTAGTGATTTATATAATTGTGACAACGATTTACCCTTAAATCCACATATCCAACAATTGAATTTTTCTGAAATTATATCTATTTCTAATTTCTTTTTATGGTAATGTTGTGGGTGAGATTCTTTACATTTTGGACAATGAAATGAATAGTTTGAATTTGAAGTATGTTTAGATTGTCCTAAGTTTTTTTCAATTTCATATAGTAGTAATTGATTCATAATTATTTTGGTTAAATTTTATTTTTCACATCCATCTGTACATTTTGGTTTTAAATATAAATGCCACCATTTTTCTCTATAATAACTTATGTATGATGGATATTCACCACAAATTGAACATTTTAGAAATCGCTTTGATTTGGCATAATTTTCTTCAAATTTACCATTAAGTTTATATATACTTTCATATTGAGCCATATTATTTTTTCAATTTTTTATCGTTACGTTCTTGACCAGTCTTCTTCAAGTGACACATCTTGTCCAAAATTTGATACGCACTTGGGTCTTCTTGTGTCAAATTTTTAATAAATGGTACAATATCGTCCCAATTTCTTAAACTTCCGCATGGAATAATATGGTCAATTTGCACATCTTTTCGTATAAACCATTTTCCACAACAGGCACATTGATATTCTTTTTTTATTCGTTTATTTTCTCCTGTATATTTTCTTGATGCCAATTCTAATGCTACCGTCATCGGTTTCCAGTATTGGAAGGTTTTCCGAAGACCACTGCGAATTTTGCTAAAATATTCAGACTCAGTTAGTGTATTATTATTGTGGGTTTTATTCGCTTTAATTCTTTTTGCCATTAATTATCAAATCTTATTTCAAAAATCATATCAGTTGTTTTTGAAAGTGGTATAGGTTGTTGAAATTTTGCAATAGCAATTAATTCCAATTTATCATTATATAACCCAATTGTTGTAACATATGGATTGAAATCTTCTGTAACAAATTGTTCATCCAAAATTCCGTCAAATGAATTTGGATTTGTTCTTAAAGATTTATTATATGAAACATTAAATTCTCGTTCTTTTACTTTACATTTCACAATATTTTCATAAATTGTGTGAGAATTTTTGAAATTAACTGTAAAATTTCCTGTACCTATAATCATCGTTTTAATTGTAACAGTTTGTTACAAATTTTAGTTCAAATATCCATAAAATTTTCCTGCACGTTTGATTTCTTCAACATATTTTTCAGTATTTTGGTTATTTGGTATATATGAAAAATCATCAAAATATGGTACACGATTTTTATAAGAATTTTTATTAAATGCTGTATGTTCATATTCAGATGTTACACCTGCATTATGAAAAATTTTAACATCATCAAATTCACCATGTGTATTACCAACTCCCCAACTAAATTGCAATTCATTCGAAATTTTTGTTGAAAATCCTTTTTTCCATGCCGTAAAAGTTGTTGCCCACATTTCTGCACACCACCACTGTAATCCGTGATATTCATTATCGGGTTTACCACTAATTTTTGACCATTGTTTTTTATAATAATCATCATTATATGATAACATAAAAATTTCATTAGATTTTTGTTCAACATAATCCCAAAAATCATAATCAGTTCCGAACATCACATATTGGCATCCACCTGTTATAGAATTATTTTTTCTAAGTAATGATGGTGACAAACCAACTGTTTCACAAATGTCTAATAAAACATCACTACCTTTGGTCATAATATAATCATAATTCATATATGACATCGAATCTGACATATACCAAATTTGATTCATTTCTTCAAATTTTGGTAATCCTTTGTATGTGAATATTATATCACTATCATGGTAAAAACATTTGGTATCAATTAATTCTGAATATACATTATAAAACTTTTTCAGTAAATGTGGTTTAATACTTGGTGTATAAATTATTGGTTCGTTGCGTGTATCTTCAATTAAAATTATATTAGATTTCAATTTTTCTTTCAACTGTAATAATTCAACACTTGGTATATTTCTATATCCAAAAACTGCATACACATTTTTCAAATCTATACCATTTTGTTCAAAATTATAATGTTGAACCTCAATTTCCCAACGAAATCTAACTTCATCGGGTTGTGCCGACAAATATATCATTTATTTTTGTTTAAATTTTAGCTACATGGACTATTATTTTGAAAATATATTCCTTTATACTCGGATGGGTCTATATTTTCAATACAAGCATCAAATATTTCAGAATTTGTATCTAATGTTTTATAAATATTTATACTACTTGTATTTTGTAACACAATTGTATCAAATTTTTGTTGAATATATGAACCATTCGATGAAATTGTATAATAACCTGTTACGGAAATATCAATTGGTGCAACAACTTTTTTACCATTTTGTATCAAATTTATTGTAATACGTACATTATTACCATTTTGGTCAACTTTCACATTTTTATATGAAGTTGTAAAATATATAATATCGTTTGTAGCAGGTTTGATACATGGTGTTATTTCAACAGTGACATCTGTAAAATCAAATTCGTTAAATCCAAATCCTCTAACAGTTATAAATTGACCATGTGTGTAATCAATTGGTTGACCATAATGCGTTTTGATATAAACTTCGTTTGTTGGTAATGATACAATTGCATCGGGTTTATCAAAATTGTTGTCACAAACAAAAGATTGTCCAAAACAATATCTAAATTTGTTAGCACTTTTTATATCAAATATTCGTATTTTTGAATTATTTTCTCCACAATTATTTGGAATATATTCAACTTTAAAAGATGGTTTTGGACAATTTATCAAAACATCTGGAATAAAATCTGTTACAAAATATTCATCTTCTACATCACGAATTTCAAAAAGATATGTACCAATTGGTATATTTAATGTAATCGAATTTGTAGTAATAATTCCTCCATCTAATCTTCGAATAACTTCATCTGTTATAGAATTTCGTATGGATAAATATAATTTGTTTGAATAATTACCTATAAAATTTAATGTAATATTTGAAATAATTCCATTAGTCGATTCTGAACAACTGTTTACAATAATCGACGATATTTTAACAAATTTTGGTTTAACTGTCGTTGTAGTTATAATAGAGGTCGTTTCGGGTAATCGTGTTGTTGTAGTTGGTCTAATAAAAATAGGATTTGTTGTTGGAAATGGTTGTGTTGTATAATTTATTGTGGTAGTTTGCCCATTCAAAATATATTTTTTACGAGAACCGCATTCAACATTTTCAACAATGATGGTATAATAATTTTGCCATTTGTTGAAAGAAATTGTATAAGGAAATGAAATATTATTTGCAACAATATTCTCATCATAATAAATATTATAACGTTTGGTTTTATTTAAAGAATTTGTTTCAAAATTGATTGTATATTCAAATTTCATTATGCAATATTTATTTTTCTAAAATATGTTTTAGTTCCGTTACAATTACCAACGGTTAATGTGACTCTACCGAGTGTAACACCACCATCCCATAATATATTTACTGAATCTGTATCATCATTTCCTTGAACAGTTCCACCATCAACTTGCCATAAATATGATGTTATAGTCGAACCATTATATGTACCTGCTGTATAATTAACACTATCGTTTGAATTAACGTTTGTTGCACCATTTATAACTAAACCTGTTATTGAAACACATGGGGTTGTTGTTGTAGATGATGTTGTAGTTGAGACATATCCTACACAGGTTACATCACGATTTCGTCTAAATTTATATACTTTTCGTGTATCAATATCTCTAATATAAATAAATACAGTAGTTATGTTAAAATTTGCATCAAATTTATTTGAAGTTATTGGAGTATAACCTAACCCATCTATACTATATTCATATGAACCACTTCCATTTAAAATATCAAGTTTTAAATTAAATATAAAATTGTCAATACAATTATATTCCATATTTGCGATTTTGAATTGGTCATTATAATTCAATGTCATACAATTTGCATTTTGTGTTCCACCATTTGCAAAATCAATCAGTTTTTTGGTCGTATCACGGGATACTGTTCCCAAATTGAAATCAACTTTTAATACGTAATTTTTTTCCTGTCCATATTGTGTGCAATATAATTCATTATTATAAATAAACATTGCAAATGAACGCACACCGCTTCCTAAATATACTTCTTTTAAAATTAAATTTGACCCATCCGCCTTAACTAAAATAACTTTATTATCTTGTGTTGTCATAGCAAATGCGTCCATATTTGCAATATATGAAATATCACCTGCGGTAATATAGTATCCGAATAATTCAACAATATTTCCGACTAATTGATAATCATCTCCAATAGGCGAAAATTTGATTATATTTCCATTTGCTAAATAAAAATTACCATTTGAATCATGTGTTGAAGCATTTATTGCTGATGTATCGAAATCACCTACGGTATGAATAGTTGATGCAGATAATGTTGCTAATGATATTTTTTGTATGTTATAACTATTTGATTCATATAAATATAAATTACCATTATATAGTGATATATCTGCTGATACTATTGACCCACTATATAATAATTTATCAACATTAGTTTGAATGTCTTTATAATATATTTTATCGTCAAAATTATAATATAATGCACATGGTGTTGGTATGAATTGTGTAGTAGTTGTCACCTCACCGTTTTTAGTAAACAATTTTATACCATCTGATTGTGTTGAAGAACAGTTATCAGGTGTTATCATTAATGTATAAATTCCGTCACTCAAATTACCAAAATCTGCAACAAAAGATTGTTGTGTGGTTAACGCACCCGAATTACCTATTGCGACACCAATATTTTGATTATTATATAACCTCCATGAAATTGATGTAACATTTGTTGATGTGAATGCTACTGTATATTGTGTTCCACTTAAAAATGTTATACTATTCAATTTCAATCCATTAACACATGGTTGCAATGATGTTGTAGATGAGGTTGTTGATATTGTTAAACAAGGTATTGATACATTTGTTATTTCAGATATACAATTTATATCATCATAATCTCTAACTCTTATCGTATAATTTGCACAATTTAATTTGAACGCAACAATATTTTGAGCAACAGGATTTGTCCAATCTTTTATTATATTCGTACCAGATAATATTTGAAATTGATATTTTCGAGAATATGTTGATTGTCGCAGTGTTATTTGGATATATCCCTGTTGTAACGTATAATCGTATGGAAAATTTATGTCATTAACAAACAAAGTTGCATCAAATCCTATATCACATGGTCTAAGTGTTGTTGATGATGTTGTCGTGGAAGTTCCTAATGTTGTATTAGCAGTTGTTACTGATGTTGTTTGTGGTAAAGTTGTTGGAGCAATTGTTGTCGTCACCGAATTACAATTGATTGTTGTATAACCACTTGGAATAGTTTCTAATAAAACTCGATTCAAATCTGCTCGCATATGATTGAAACAATCACTTGATGAATTGAAAAAGTCTGGACAATTATAATAATAATCATGCCCATCTTTAGAAACTTTTATAAATTTTAAATATTCAGTTGTCATTTTTTAAGAAATTTGACCCAAATCAAACATATATAACGAAATTTTGTTTGAAGGAATTGAAATAGATTGTTGAAAATTTCGTCCATTTTTTATATATCTAACTATCGCAGTAGTTTGCTCAACGCCATATGCCTGTAATGCACATATTGATATAATATTTTTTTCTAAATTTACAACGGATAAAATAGGTGAAGTCTGATTTATTTGCCAGTCTAATGCTCGCTGTTTTATAAAATTTACACCATTATCATAACTAACTTCTGTTTCATCATTTACGTAAATCTCACTTCCATCGCAAATATCAAAAAATGAATAATCTTCATTTGGTCTAACAGATATTTTTTGTGATAATCTCCACATAGCCTTCATCGTATATAAATATGATTCATAATTTTGATTACCTAATGTCACATTATCATAACGAGTTCCTTTTCTCAAATTAGATACTTTCTCTCGTGCAATCAATTCTTTAGTTAAATATTTACTAACGAAATTGATACCTCTTGCACCAGAAAAATATGCCAATATAATTTGACCTTCTGCTACAAAATTTGTAATAGATTCTGTCTCAAAATTTGAATCATATTCAACATTTTGTGTCAAATCAAACAATTTATTTGAATATCTATTCCATTCTTTTATATACTTACCATTTCTATATATGGAATTTGTTTTTGAATGTAAATATGTTTCACCTCTATCGCAAGTTGGTTTAACTGTAATAATAACATCTTGATTATACAATTTAGCTCTATTGTATAAAATTTGGGTGTTTCCTGCGATTTGTGATGCCCAATGTTCACAATTAGGTGTTTGCCCTACCCCAACCAAATTGGTCGCTTCTCCGCCAAAATGATTTATGTTAAACCAATTACTATTGTTTTGGTCTTTTACTTGAAAATTTTGTGGCAAAAGTGTTTCATAATAATATGTTTGCTCAAATCCAACTAATAAATTTGTTCCATCTTTTAGTGATTTATTTTTATAAGCATTTTCAACATTATTGTCACTATATCCAATAAAACCTAATAAATTTGGTGTAGTATAACCATTCGATGTTATATAACCCATATTATTGGTATATCCCAAATTTATAAATCCAAATCGACCATTTGTAACCTGTGTTGCGGAATAATACCCTGTATTCAAATAATTGACAGACTCTTGTGTTTGTGCAGAAGACATTCTACCATTATATGTTACAAAATTTGCAAATAAATTAAATTTATTATCAGTTTTTGTAACATGATATTGTGAAGCAAAATCAAACGAATGTGTCACAAAGTCACTAAACTGCGTCAAATTTGAATCATCGTTTGTTGATATGACATCCCCAATTAAATTGTCACCATTAATGACAGTTTCAATATTAGGTGCATATGATGGTAAAGATTCAATATTAATATGTGTAAAACCTCGTTTAAATAATTTTGTAACTTGTTCAATTGAAGTTGAACCAAATTTTGATAAACCTTGATATGAATGATAAAATAACCATTTATTCGGTATAAATTTATTTGTCAAATTATCCAATCTATATGGTATAGTTATATCTGGTATTGTATCAACGCTAAAATGATTCCAATATGTTTCGGGAACTATTTCCATATCAGGAATAGTATTAACTATTTGTTGTGTTGCAATAGAATTCGATGCTATTGTAAAATATTTCGTAGCATTATATGAATCAGATACACAATTTGTTGATGATATTACAAATTTATATGTATCATCAACCAAATCACTTAAATCTATATTAAAACTATCTGTCGATGATGGGTTCAATAAGAATCCATTTTTAATTGAGGTATTTGTTGTATTATATATGTTCCATTCAAATGAGGTGACATTTTGTTGTGAATATGATACTTGAAATATATTGCCAAAAACATTTTTAAAATCTGTACAAATTATGTTACATATTTGTGCAACGGATGATTGAGGAGTTATACATATTATGTCACTAAAATTCCAAGATAATGTTGGTGGACAAACTTGTATTGTATTTGATTTAGGTAATTTATCTAAAATTTTTGATAAATCTTGTTCTTTTTTAAATTGTAAAAAACATTCATTATCGGATTGATTTGACGATAAACATTTGTAATAATATGTTTCTCCTGCAACAAATCCACCTGTTGTTATCGTTGGTTTGACTTTTATATATTTCTCTAATACCCCATTAACAGTTACGGTTGTAGATGGTTCTTCGGGAGGTGGGATTATATATTCGGTTACAACATATTCGGTTAATGATACACAATTGGTATCGGAAATTAACTGAATATAGATTACATCATCTTTTTTTGGTATTCTTGAAAATGGTATTGTAACATAGATATAGTTTCCACTACCTATGTATGGAATTTTTTCGGATGAAAATATTAACTCACTTAACGATGTTCGTATATTAATTGTATAAAATTGACTTTTGACGGTAGATTCGGGTATTACACCTATCTGTAATCCATTTTTTACAATTAATTGTGAAATCGTATTGGGAGATAAATTTGTATCTGTTAATAAAGTTCGTATATGTAATCCACCACAATTATTTAGTAATGACATTCGTTAAGTTTATTATAAATATATAAAAACACAAAAATTTCCAACAAATATGAAGGAAATTTTTGATAAAATTAACTCAATGAAAATTACATGGCAGTGTGTGTAACTTTTCTCCAACCAGTTCCATCATAAAAACATAGACAAGTTAATGTGACATTGAATACACATAAACCATTTATAGGTGATGTTATAGCATTTATTTGGGTCGTGGTCAATCTTGGTAACAATAGTCCCTGCGTTAAACTTGTTATATCAACAATTGCACATGATTGTGGTGTTGATGTACCAATACCAACATTACCATTTTCGTCGATATTTAATCGTCTATTTCCATCACCATCTGCGATAATAATATTATTGGAAAGTGATGTCAATAATCCCGACACATTTGCTCCAATAATTGTATTAGAATTGCCTGTGGTTATTCCACCCCCAGTATTATATCCAATATATGTGTTTTTATTACCTTGATTATTATTAGTACCAGATTGTGAACCAATTGCCGTATTATATTGTCCAGTTGATAATGATAATGATGTTTTACCTATTGCTACATTATTTGAGCCAGATAAGTTTGCTAACAAAGAATTGTATCCAACCGATGTATTATCATAACCTGATAAATTACTTAGTTGAGCATTTGTACCAACTGCTACATTATGTATAGCATTTATTTCAGAACTTAGTGCATTTGACCCAACTGCCGTATTCCAATAACCACTTGTATTAGCCTTTAATGCCCCATTTCCTATTGCAGTATTTTCACCACCACTATTTGCAAATAATGCGTTTATACCAAATGCAGTGTTTGTGTCAATATTTCCATTACCTCTACCTACGGTTAAGCCATTTATATTTGAACTTCCTGTGACAAGTAATGTACCACTTATCAATACACTTCCCGAAAAATTTGGTGATAATAATGGTGCATATGGTATAAAATCGCTCACCATAGCAAGTGTTCCACTGCTATCTTGTAATGTATATGTACGACTTGCTGTTTGTGAACCTGCAAATGCTTTTGTGAAACCATTACTTCCAACCCAT
>ERZ650310.213-NODE-213-length-17418-cov-5.974025_pt1 | contig 17418 bp, 21 predicted proteins | sample MGYA00376246_ERZ650310 | MGnify/ENA primary metagenome ERZ650310 (study PRJEB26733, sample SAMN07839286) | wastewater metagenome | biome: small river; feature: stream; material: water | place: USA: North Carolina | collected 2016-03-01 ...
AACAAAATTCTTCATAATAGTTGTATAGCTAACTAATTTGTGTTACAATGATGTCCATGTTTGAAAAATGCCTATATTTCAATACCACTTCCCTTGCTCGTAAGCTAGAGCGGGAATGGACATTGGCATTTAAGCCTTTTGGCTTGACTCCATCGCAAGCATTCATGCTTAGAGTAATTTTGGAAAAGCCTCAGTCTTATCAAAATGCCTTAGCGAAAGAAATGAATATCACCAAGCCTACTGCCTCTAGAGGTTTAGATGGGCTGGAGAAGTTAGGGCTTATCGAAAGAGTACCATCGGCTGATGACGCCCGTGAGATCGAAGTCCATCCGACCAAGAAAGCTAAGGTCATGAAGGATGAAATCAATACTGCCAGTGGAGAGGTAACTAAGAAGCTGAAGAAGTTATTAGGAGCCAATGAGTTTTTAGATGTTGTAGGAAAGCTTAGGGGAATTAGTGGTGCTTTGTAGTACCCCCTATTTTTTCATCATATAGTTGTATAGCTAACTAATTGGGAGAGTGTTATGCCAATCTTGAATGTCAAAATCAGCGGTAAAAAGTCAGCAGAAACTACTAGGCAAATTAATGAACTGCTTTTAGATCTCACTCATAGAATTTTAGGTAAGAAGAAGGAAGTTACGGCCATTGTGATTGAGTACGTAGACCATGATTTGTGGTTTGTTAGCGGCCGCCTATTAAGTGAACAAGGTAAAAACAGCTTTTACTTTGATATTAAGTTGACTGACGAAACCAATACCAAGGATGAGAAGGCCCAATATATCAAAAAGGCATTTGAAGGCTTTGAGCAAATTCTTGACAACATTCACGAAGAAAGTTACATCTATGTTCAGGATGTTAGGGCGGCATCCTATGGCTATGGGGGAAAGACGCAGGAATATAGATATCACAATTGATTGCTGAACTTAACGTCTCGGGTCACCAATAGGTACCAAACCTATAAGTGAATAGTGGTGATTCAATTGTGACCGTATAAAAGAGATCGCAAAGGTTTTGCTAGCAATCCCCAGGCTAATAAGACTACTGGCAACAAGGTCTCTATGGACAATATTTATGTGTGAGAATGAAGCACGTGTCCTCAAAGATAAAAAAGGAATCAATAATGATTAAAAATATCTCTCTATCAATTGCTGCCATGTCTGTTTTGGCGCTGACCGCCTGTCAGTCAATGGAGCAGGGGGCTGGACAAAAGGCTTCGGCTGCTCTTGAGTCGCGTTCGGGATCAAGCGCTAAGGGCACGGTTAATTTTGTATGGCAAGGAAATGATGTCCTAGTCACTGGAAACTTTACTGGCTTGAAACCTAATTCTGAGCAAGGTTTCCATGTTCATGAAAAAGGAGATTGTTCCGCCCCTGATGCTACCAGCGCAGGTGGCCACTTTAATCCAGATACAAAATCACATGGCATGCCTGGAAGCGGATCGAATCACGCTGGAGATATGCCTAATATCAAGTCGGATGCCAATGGAAATGCCAGCTATTCAGCAAAATTGAATGGATTTGCAGTTAATAGCAGCTCCAATGGAATATTGGGAAGATCTGTTGTTGTGCATCGTGACCCCGATGATTACAAATCTCAGCCAGCCGGAAATTCAGGCCCAAGAATTGCATGCGGACTGATTAAATAAGCTGGGTAGTCTTCTTTAGCCATCCTAGCTGCCGCCTTTAGCAAGCACTAAACCACCCTCGGGTGGTTTTTTATTTGGTTCGGCGGATGATGCTCTGCCAGTATATCGAGCATCATCAGGAAAGATTGTTTTAAACGACAATGCAATTCCACACTAATATTCGGGAGCTTGCATGCACAAACTCATAGCCTTTGATGCTTATGGAACATTATTTGATGTCTATTCCATGGGAGAGTTGGCAGAAGAATTATTTCCTGGCAATGGTCAGCCCTTCGCCTTAATGTGGCGTGATCGCCAAATTGAGTACACCCGCCTAGTCACTATGAGCGATCCTAATCCTAGCGGTAGCAGATACTATCTCCCGTTTTGGGAATTAACGGTTCGCTCATTACGTTATGTATGTAAACGTATGAACTTAAATCTCACTCCCGAGTTCGAGGAGCGATTGATGGGCCAGTATGCCAAGCTCACTAGTTTCGAGGATAGCTTGAGCGTGCTGAAGACAATTAAAAATAAAGGCATCTCCACAGCAATTTTGTCCAATGGAAGCACCGAGATGTTGGCAGCAGTAGTTGAGAGCAATGGCCTGACGGCTTACTTGGATAAAGTAGTCACAGTTGAGGAGGTCCGCTTATTTAAGACCGCCCCCCAATCCTACGAGCTTTTATTAAAAGCATTTCCGGTTTCTAAGGAAGAGGTTTTGTTTGTGTCAAGCAATGCTTGGGATGCGCTAGCAGCCAAGTGGTTTGGGTTTGATGTCTTTTGGGTTAATCGGCTTGGACATCCTTTTGAAGAAATTGGCGAGAAGCCAAACTATGAGGGTAGCTCTTTAAATAAGGTGCTAGAAGTTATTTAATAAGATCTAGCAAAGTCATCATCGGTAATGACGGCAAGGGAGACTGAGAGAGCCATTCCTGGCGATGATAATTTTATTAATAAGTTTTTCTCTTTTTGTAGCAAGGTAAAAATAAGGGGGGCAAAGCCCCCCTTATTGGTAAGTCGATACTGGGTATTAATTAAAATAGGTCTGCATTCATTACCTTAGTCCAGGCGGCAACAAAGTCGTTTACAAACTTCTCTTTGTTATCGTCTTGTGCGTACACCTCTGCATAAGCGCGCAGGATGGAGTTGGAGCCAAACACCAGATCAACTCGAGTGGCTGTCCACTTGGTTTCCCCTGTATTGCGCTCAACAATATCGTAGCTATTTCTGCCTGTTGGCTTCCACTGGTAATTCATATCAGTGAGATTGACAAAGAAGTCATTACTTAATGCACCCTCTCTTTCTGTGAATACACCCTGTTTAGTTCCGCCATGATTTGTTCCAATTACGCGCATACCCCCAACTAGGGCAGTCATCTCTTGCGCAGTGAGTCCCATCAACTGTGTACGGTCTAAGAGCAACTCTTCTGGAGCGACAACATAGTTTTCTTTCAGCCAATTTCGATAGCCGTCTGCTAGAGGCTCAAGAACTTCAAATGACTCTACATCTGTCATTTCTTGATTGGCATCTCCGCGACCTGGAGTAAACGGCACCTTAATGTCAAATCCACCAGCCTTAGCGGCCTGTTCAATGCCGATATTGCCGCCAAGTACGATCGTGTCAGCGATGCTAATGCCAGATTCTTGGGCGATTTTTTCGTAGACCGACAGCACTCTAGCTAAACGGTCTGGTTCGTTTCCTGCCCAGTCTTTCTGAGGTGCCAAACGAATGCGCGCACCATTGGCTCCACCGCGTTTATCTGAGCCACGATAAGTGCGGGCGCTATCCCAGGCAGTAGTTACCAGATCGCGAATCGATAGCTCACTAGCTTTGATCTTGGTTTTTACAGACTCAACGTCATAGCCTTTTGGGCCCGCTGGGATAGGGTCTTGCCAAATTAAATCTTCCTTGGGAACGTCTGGTCCGAAGTATCTTGTTATTGGCCCCATATCGCGATGAGTTAATTTAAACCAAGCTCTAGCAAATGTTTCAGAGAAATAGGCCTGATCCTTGGAGAACTTTTCCGAGATCTTGCGATATGCAGGATCCATCTTCATCGCCATGTCTGCATCCGTCATCATCGGCATGCAACGAATCGAAGTATCCTCAACATCTACCGGCTTATCTTCTTCTTTGATGTTGATGGGCTCATATTGCCAAGCGCCAGCTGGGCTCTTAGTGAGCTTCCAGTCGTAATTGAGTAATAGATGGAAGTAGCCGTTATCCCACTGGGTAGGATGTGCTGTCCAAGCACCCTCAATACCACTGGTGACAGTATCTCTGCCAATACCGCGAGTCTTGTGATTCATCCAGCCAAGGCCTTGTTCATCAATTGGTGCACCCTCTGGGGCTGGACCAAGGTTTGTGGCATTGCCATTGCCGTGCGCTTTACCAACGGTATGTCCGCCAGCAGTCAGTGCAACGGTCTCCTCGTCATTCATCGCCATGCGAGCAAAAGTTACACGAATATCTTGAGCAGTTTTCAAGGGGTCTGGATTGCCATCGACTCCTTCTGGATTTACATAAATCAAGCCCATCATGACAGCCGCAAGAGGGTTGGCTAAATCTCGTTCACCAGAATAGCGACTTCCTTCCCCACCACTTTTCTGGAGCCATTCTTTTTCGGAGCCCCAATAGATATCTTTTTCTGGATGCCAAATATCTTCGCGGCCAAATGAGAAGCCAAATGTTTTGAGTCCCATGGATTCATAAGCAATAGTGCCTGCCAAGATCATCAGATCAGCCCAGCTTACTTTGTTGCCATATTTCTTTTTAATGGGCCATAAGAGGCGACGGGCTTTATCTAGGTTGGTGTTATCTGGCCAAGAATTTAAAGGGGCAAAGCGTTGATTACCTGTCCCAGCGCCACCACGACCATCGGCAATACGATAGCTGCCGGCAGAGTGCCACGCCATACGTATCATTAAGCCACCATAGTGACCCCAATCTGCTGGCCACCAATCTTGGCTATTGAGCAGCAGCTCTTTCATGTCCTGCTTGAGTGCGCCTACATCAAGTTTTTTTAATTCCTCTCGATAGCTGAAAGACGGACCCATAGGGTTTGTCTTTGTATCTTGCTGATGAAGAATGTCGAGGTTAAGTGATTTTGGCCACCACGCCATAGGGGTGCTGCTCGATTCGGTATTGGCCCCGTGAGCAACTGGGCACATTCCTTTTGATGTCATTTAGATCTCCTTCTATATAAGTAAATCATTTTTGGTTTTTCAACCTGACTGTTTTAGATTAACTGATAAACCAATTGTTTGTATGTATGCGGCGGAGTGATCTATTCACCAGCCATAAATGCGATCAGAATATTCATAACCTACCCTTCGTTATTTGTTGCGATAAGGCCATCTTGTTCCTTATCAAAGGATCCGTCCAATGAATTAATATGAGCTTGTTAATCTAATAAATAGATAATCAGATAAGGCGACAGCGACTTGTTAAAGATGGAAGGGGTCAAGAAAAAAGCATCTCCGCCCAGTCAACTCGCCTCAATAGTCTCTAAACTACGAGCATGAAGTGGTTGACCTCCTTTGTTCTGATTACATCCTTTGGTATTGTCTTTGCACAAGAAGGATCTAATTCTTATGATTTAAGGGTGGCCGTCACTAGAGCGGGTGACCGCTTTCAAGTGAACGCAAGCTATGAGGTACCAATCACCTTATGTGAAGCCTTTGCATTTATTACTGACTATGAGGGCGCTAAAAATTTGCCCGGAATAGTAGATTCAAAAGTACTTTCTAGAGCAGGCAATAAAGTGAAGGTTGCTCGCATACTCGAGGAAAGAATTCTATTCATTCCATTTGAAATGCGATCTGAGTTGGAGTATGTTGAGGTTCCTAATAAAGTATTACTCTTTGAGCAGTTAAGCGGAGATACAAAGTATTACAAGGGAAGTTGGCGCCTTTTACCCGAGAAGGATTTCACCACTTTTAAATACGATGCACAAGTTGAGCCAAGTTCTTTAGTGCCATCTGCGGTGATCGAATTTTTCATTAAAAATATTGTGCGCCGACAGTTTGAATCAATGGCTGAGATGGCCTCACTCAAGAGGGCGCTACCCGCAAAGGCCTGTAAATAAATTAAGGTGAAATTCATGACTAGTCTCAATCAGCTTCCCAGTAACCTACCCATGCCCCAGGATGATGGGGGCGCCAATCACTTGGTTGGCATGCGTTTGCCAGATCTCTCCTTGAGTACAACTACTGGTAGCCAATTCAATTTCAGCGAGATTCGTGGGCGCTTGGTGATTTACTGCTATCCGATGACGGGCCAGCCCAATGTTCCATTGCCAGAAGGGTGGGATCAGATACCTGGAGCAAGAGGATGTACGCCACAAAGCTGTTCTTTTAGAGATCACTACCAGGAGCTACGCTCCTTAGGTGCTGAGGTAGTGGGCTTAAGTGTGCAATCCACCCAATACCAACAAGAGATGGTAGAACGCTTACATTTGCCGTTTCCGGTACTCAGTGATGTGGATTACCGCTTTCAGAAAGCTTTACAGTTACCCACCTTTGTTGCGGCAGGAATGACTTTATTAAAGCGCATTACGCTGATGGCGAATGATGGTGTGATTGAGGCTGTGCACTATCCAATTTTTCCAAGTGATAGTGATCCGGCCTGGGTAATTAACTATTTAAAAAATAATCCCGCTTAATCTGATGAGGTTATATGTTGCTTTGCAGCAATTTTTGCTTGCTAAGCCCCAAATAAGGTATTAATATGGTGCAGTGCAACAAATAACCCATTAAAGGAAACACCATGTTCAAAAATCAATTTGCAGAAAATCAAGCTAAATCCGTTGAAAGCGCTCGTGCATTAAGTCAAACCGCTCTTGAGAATGCTCAAGAATTGGCAGAAATCAATTACCAGGCCGCCCAACAAGCCGTAGCAAATGCGCAAGCGAAGGCTGCCGAACTGTTGAAGGGCAAAGATGCCAAAGCCGCATTAGACCTCCTGCAAAGCCCAGAAGTACAAGAGGCTGTAGCTGAAGTTGCTGCTTATCAGAAAAAAGTGGCCGCAGTATTGCGTCGCGGAAACCAAGAATTAGTTGAAGCTGTAGAAGCTGCTATTGATCAATCACAGGATGATCTAAAGAGTTTCGTGGCGGCTGCTACATCAAAGGCGCCTGCTGGATCAGAGGCATATGTCAGCGCCTTTACTTCCGCATTCAATACGGCAATGCAAAATTTTGACCAAGTGCGTTCAACTACTCAAGATGCTTTTGCAAACTTCGAAAAAAGTGTTGAAACAGCAATGAAGACTGCGCAAGGTCAATTTGGCCAGGTTCCTAAGGCTGCAAAAAGTCGCACCAAGTAATTAGTAGATAATAGCCACACAGAAAGCCCCGTGTATGCGGGGTTTTTTGATGGCGTTAATTCAAAAAAATTTGAGAAAATAGCAAGGTAGCTGTTAGAAATGCTTGAAGAGGCGCGCTTTTAATTCTTGAGGAAATCGTATGAATCGCATTATGTTGTTGGGAAAAATTCACAGAGCAACCGTTACAGAGGCGGATTTGCATTATGAAGGCTCTTGTGGAATCGACGAAGATTTGCTCGATGCTGCCGATATGCGCGAGTTTGAAAAGATCGAGCTCTACAACATTAACAATGGCGAACGTTTCTCAACTTATATCATCAAGGCAAAGCGTGGCTCTGGGATTATTTCTTTAAATGGCGCAGCTGCACGTAAAGCACATGTTGGCGATCATCTGATTATTTGTACCTATGGCCAAGTTGGTAGTGATGAAGTTGCAAAGCATGTTCCTAAGATTGTTTTATTGGGCGACGGCAACACCATCAAAGAAATTAAGAAAGTTAATTAATTTTTAGTTAGTCATTAGGCTAGGTATAAGCCAGTAGTAAAAAAATAACTTAACGAGATATACTGGTGTCAAGCAGGAGAGCGAGGTCATTGATCTCCACCGAAGGCGCAAACTCCCATGAACGCTCAGGTACCCAAGGGGAAGTACTGCTTATCCTAAACAGCCGTCTGGAGAGTCACCATCTTTATGGTGCACCGAAGGAGCAAGCACTTAGCTAGGTCTTGGTGTGAATCTCTCAGGTATCAAGGACAGGGGGAGCGGCAAGCGTGTGATGCATTTATTTGCGCATACGCAGGTTAGGAGTCCTGCATGAATATCGTCCCCAGCTAACCCAGTAAGAACGCATTGCAAATCCCTCACCGGGAAAATAAAACTTACTGAATAAGGCACACAATATGAGCAATATCTATACCAAAGAGGCCCCATACCATCCGGGCTATGAGGATGCATCTTTTAAGCATGAAATATCCAAAGGCGTTTCCGAGTTAAGTGAACTCAGGCGGGTGAATGCGCGCTACTTAAAATTTGCAGATGCGATTGTAGAGTTCTGTAAGGCAAGTCATGCGCCTAACAAAAAGGTAACTATCGGATAAGAATGCTTAGGCGGAGTAGGCAAAAAATTAAAAGCCACCTTTGGGTGGTTTTTTATATTCAATTCTTGATAAGATCATTCATCTAATTTAATTCTGTACACATCATGAGACTTACCCGCCTAATTTCCATATTGTTAACAACCTTATTTTTCCTTGGCGCTTGCTCTAAAGAGGAGCCATCCAATGTAATTAGGGTTGCCGTATCTCCCACGATACCTCCCATGCTTTTTGAAAAGGATGGCAAATACACAGGTATAGATTTGGATATTTTCGAAGGCTACTGCAAGTCACGGGGCTGCACATTCAAAATCACTGCATATGATTGGCTAGGCATGCTGGGCGCCGTGACTAGTGGGCAAGCTGATGTTGCTTTTTCAGGAATCTCCATTACCGATAAGCGTAAAGAAGTAATGGATTTTTCTAATCCCTATTTCACCAGCACTTGGCAGTTAATTGGCCTAAAAAACCGCCATATCAAAATTACAGATTTATCCCAACTAAAAAAATACACTATTGCCTATCCGACAGGCAGCGTGTTTGATGATTATGTAAAAACAGTATTGCAGCCAAAAGGTTATTACTCGGTAGAGCAGGTAAAGTTATATCCCTCGCCGGCGGAGGCATTGATTGCCTTACAAAATGGCAATGTGGATTTGGTGTTTGTAGATAACGTCATGCTAGTCAATTATCAAAAATCCTTGAATCTCCCAGTTAGTAGCAGCTACCAAGTAGTTGGTTTTGATAATTTAGGATTTGCCTTTAAAAAGGGATCAAAGTTACGAGATGACTTTAATCTATACCTTTCTGAGCTGGGCCCAGAAAAGCTAAAAGAGATTATTAATCGCTGGACACAATAAATTGAAGTGAATCCCGTATATTGGGTTAAAGTGCATCTTAAGTTGATTATTTCAATTATTTATAAGGAAAAATATGTCCCATCATGACAAGTTAATTGCCGCTTTTGAAGCGTATCAATCAGAGAATGAAAAGTTCCACGGAAAAGGAGTTAAAGCTTCTGCTGCAAGAGCTCGCAAAGCTTTGCAAGAGATTGCTGGTTCCTGCAAAGAGCGTCGCAAAGAAATTACCGCTGAAAAAGAAGCTCTTGAGGGTAAGCCAAAAGGTGAGGGCATGTCACAAGACGCTGCCCGTCACGCACATATCAGAAAATAAATCTTTTCTGAAAAGTTCAAAGTCACCTTCGGGTGACTTTTTTATTTAGAGGTCAACATTTTCTAGGATAGAACCTTGTAGGTGGCGAGTGTCTGCCCATTGCTCTACTGCCCAGCCGTCAACTGCGCTATGAGTAATCCAATTCAATGAGGCATTTGGTACTGAAGCTACCCTTTCGGCACTTAAAGCTTGCCTGCTAGCAATCCGATACATCATGTCGAGTGTGCCACCATGACTAACAATCACAATTGTTTTACCAGCATGCCGCACTTGGATTCTGTCTAGAGCATTCTGTACACGTAATGCAAACTGCTGAATGCTTTCACCGCCTGCGAGCTCATGCTCTAGGTCACGAGCAATATGGGCTTGCCAAATATCAGCCTGTTGTATTGGCGCTTCGCTAATTGAAAGCCCTTGAAGCGCACCAAAATGGCGCTCTCGCAAGGCGCTGTCGACTTGCGCGTGCACTCCAAATAATTCAACGACAGCATTTGCGGTGTCAGCCGCTCTTTTAAGGTCGCTGGTATACAAGACATCAAATTTGAGCTTTATATCTTGAAGAGCTTGTGCCATTTGGCGCGCCTGTAAAGCTCCCCTTGAATTTAGGGGGATGTCCGTGTGTCCCTGTAGTCGTCTCTCAGCATTCCAGGAAGTTTCGCCATGGCGAATTAGGCAGAATCTAGTTGTGGTCATTTTTCTTCGCCGCTTGAGTGGGTGAGCAAGTCTCCACTGCTAAGCGTTCCAGACTCAAGCGCTTCTGCTCTGAGACCACCTCTACCTCCAAAGACAGTCATAAAATCCGGCCTTCTCAGTAAGTTAGCTGGTCGCTGGCAGGGTTCACATAATTCAGTGCCCTTAAATGCGAGGCTCCCTAAGTAGAACGTCTTGCCAACTAGGCTGTTGAGTTCATCCTCAGAGATCCCGCCGATGACGAGATTTCTGCGGGTATCGCCCTCGCTAAAGGGTATCTGCTGTTTGGCGATTAACTGATGATTAGCCTGTTCTATACCAGAGAGGGCTATGAGAGAAATGTGGCGTATCTTAAGTTTAGTTTTGGAGAATGCGCCGCGGCCTAATGCATATCGATCACCCGCAATGCCTGCGCCAGCAATGATGTCAGCTTGCTCAATCGGCATCATAGGTTTGCCCGCTAGGTTGGCAATAAAAATCGAGCGAATCTGTGGAGATGCTTTCATAACAAGAGCATATTACATAAGAAAAAGCCCCGGTAATTTCGGGGCTTAGTATTTATGCTGCTACTGGTGCAGCTACGGCTTCTGCTGGTGCTGGTGGTCGCTTATTGAGAGCCCTTTGAATCTTTGCTTTCTCTTTAGGTTTGGTGCTTGAATCAAGCAATTTGCTGAGTTGTGCAACGTTCAGTGGACCTAATTTGGCTTTACCAGTTTTACTAACCATGGGGTCATTTTTTCTATTTCTTTGATTTTGGCCAACAGCCATATATTTTCCTAGAGTCTTGGAATGATGAACCTCTGAGATTGCTCAGTAGACTCCCCTATCTAGGGCGCGGAATAGTGATCACAAATCAGAATAACAGTTAACTGGTTCAGGCGCTATGATTGGAGGATTCCCATTAGCACTTTTAATGAACTCCGCTCACTGTGTGTTAGAACTGCTATGAATATTTCTAATCTAATTTTTGCCGCCATCATGGGTGGACTCATGTCCTTGAGTATTACTTTTGCCACAACCTTTGTGCGAGTAGGTATTGCACAGGATTTCTTTTGGATATGGCTAGAGACATGGTTGGCCGCCTATCCCGTTGCGATTATCTGTATTTTGATCTACCGCCCATTTGTGAGCAAACTTACTGCAAGTTTAGTAAAGAAGCTTGAGAGATAGGAGGCTCGAATGAAGCATCTCAAATATATTTTGTTGCTGAGTGTACTTGGTTTGACTGCCTGTGCAGCGGTTTATACCGACGCATCAGACTCCAATCAGGTAACTTTTTTGAATAGTGACGGTGAAACTATTGCGTCGCTTACACCAAAAGCCAATGCGTATTGTGCGCAATATGGCAAGACCGCATCTTTTAGGAAGAGTGATACTCAGCTGGTTGCGGTGTTTGACTGCAATTGGCCACAATCAAGCCCGCGCTAGATTTAGCCAGCGAGATCTGACTGATAGATGAGGCCGGCATGCTCTCTTAGTGCGTGGAATTGAATTGATTCCCAGCGCTGTTGAGCAACATCCAGCTCGGATTTATGGCTAGCAAGAAATACTGAGGCTCCCACAACATCCTCGGCCATGCGGTGAATATTTTCTTGTATGAATTTCTTGAGCGCTACAGGATCGTCCGAGCTTACCCAGCGAGCTAGGTTATAGCGCGCAGGTAGCAACCGAACTTCCGCACCATACTCCGTTTGCAGGCGATGACTCACCACTTCAAACTGTAGCTGTCCAAATGCACCGAGTAGCATAGTGCCGCCAGTCATGGGGCGGAATACCTGAATCGCACCCTCCTCACCAAGTTGCATTAAGCCTGTGCGCAATTGTTTTGAGCGCAATGGATCAGCTGATTCGACCATCCTGAAAATTTCTGGGGCAAAAAATGGCAAGCCCGTGAATTGCAATTGCTCACCTTCAGTGAGCGTATCGCCTAATCTCAGAAGGCCATGGTTTGGCAATCCAATAATGTCACCTGGAAAGGCCTCATCCAAAATGTCGCGCCGTTGCGACAAGAAAGACAACGCATTATTGGTGCGCACCTCTTTGCCGTTACGACAAATCTTGAGTTTCATGCCGCGCTGAAAATGTCCAGAGCAAATACGCAAGAAGGCAACGCGATCTCGATGCGCAGGATCCATGTTTGCTTGAATCTTAAAGACCACTGCAGAAAATTTATTTTCAGCCGGACTTACTTCACGCTGTAGCGCTTTGCGTGAGCCTGGCGATGGTGCAAGCTCTACTAAAGTGTTCAGAATTTCGCGCACACCAAAATTATTAATGGCTGAGCCAAAGAATACTGGCGACTGACGGCCTGCTAAAAAGGCTTCCCGATCAAATGCCGGCATGGCATTTTTAATTAAGTCCACCTCGGCAAGTGCAGTTTCAAGATCGGTGCCTAGGCGCTCTCTCAGAGCGGGATCGTTGATATCAACAATGGCATGAGAATCTTCGGTTACACGATCTTCGCCAGCCTTGAACATGCGCATTTGAGAGTTGGCAATATCAATCACACCTGCAAATGATTTCCCCATGCCTACTGGCCAAGTAAAAGGAACCACTTCAATGCCAAGCGCCGTTTCAATCTCATCCATGAGTTCCATGGGCGGCTTTACTTCACGATCCATTTTATTAATGAAGGTGACGATTGGTGTGTTGCGTGCGCGACAGACTTCAAGCAAGCGCAAGGTCTGTGACTCAACACCATTGGCGGCATCAATCACCATCAGGGCAGAATCTACGGCAGTTAATACGCGATAGGTATCTTCAGAAAAGTCTTGGTGACCTGGGGTATCTAAAAGATTAATAATGCAATCACGATATTCCATCTGCATAACCGAGCTCGCAACCGAGATGCCGCGCTGTTTCTCAATTTCCATCCAGTCAGAGGTCGCATGGCGGCTTGCCTTACGGGCCTTTACGCTACCGGCAATCTGAATGGCTCCTGCGTACAGCAAGAGTTTTTCGGTAAGCGTAGTCTTACCCGCATCTGGATGAGAGATGATGGCAAAGCTACGGCGTCTTAAAACTTCTGCGCCGGGGGTGCTGGAGGTGATGGTATCGATGGTAATTCTGCGCTTAATCTAATTGACAGAATTATAAGCGGGGGGAGCTTCTTAGAATTGTTCTTCAGGCCTCACAAATCGCCATTTTCCAGGCGGTAGCGCACCTAGAGAAATTCTACCCATACGTACGCGCTTAAGGCCCAATACTCTCAGGCCAACCATTTCGCACATGCGACGAATTTGACGCTTGCGACCCTCTCGTAGAACAAAGCGAAGCTGGTCTTCATTTTGCCAGCTGACTTGGGCTGGCTTCAAAACAACACCATCTAACTCTAGGCCATGTTTTAGGCGATCTAGATCCTCAAAAGAGAGAGCGCCTTCCACTCGGACTAAATATTCCTTCTCAATCGGACTGTTTTCACCAATGAGGAGTTTTGCAATGCGGCCATCTTGGGTTAAAACTAGCATGCCAGTGGAATCAATATCTAGGCGACCAGCAGGCGCTAAACCGCGGGTATTAAAGCGCGGGTTGCGGCCCTTATCCAGCGGGCTAGCAAAGTAATTATCTGGAGTAATGAGAGAGGCAGCAGGTTGATACTCTTGCTCGTCATCAAAGTGAGAGATAAAGCCGACTGGTTTATTGAGAATGACTGTAATCCTGGATGCCTGTTGCGCTTTTGCGCCAGACTGGAGCTCAATCTTCTGATGACGAAAGGCTCGAGAGCCCAGCTCATTAACTACTTCACCATCAACGGTCACCAACCCTTGTTCAATATAAGAGTCAGCTTCGCGTCGGGAGCATAGGCCTAGCTCAGAGAGCAGCTTGGATACACGTATTTTTTCTTCCATGACTACATTATCGGGCAAGCTGCAAATTTGTTCTATTTGGCCGGGGGTATTATTGGGAATCGGCGCCTTATTCGGACTGCACCATCTATTAAGCAAAGGAAATTAAATTGATACCTACACTAAAAAAGCCCCCAATTTATAAAATTCTTTACTTTCAGGTGCTTGTAGCTGTCATAGTGGGCGTATTGCTGGGCCACTTATACCCGTCCTTGGGCGTGGATATGAAGCCATTTGGTGACGCTTTCATCAAGGGCATCAAGATGCTCATCGCTCCGATTATCTTTTGTACTGTAGTCCTTGGTATTGCGGGTATGGAGGATATGAAGAAGGTGGGCAAGACTGGTGGCTTAGCCCTTCTCTATTTTGAGGTTGTGAGTACTATCGCACTCATAGTCGGCCTAGTTGTGGTGAATGTCCTCCAACCAGGCGCCGGCATGAATATTGACCCTGCATCTTTGGATACCAAGGGAATCGCTGCCTATACTGGTCCAGGCAAGATGGCCACAACCACTGAGTTCTTGCTCAACATCATTCCTAATACAGTAGTTGACGCTTTTGCAAAAGGAGAAATTTTGCAGGTGCTGTTTATTGCCGTGTTGTTTGGGTTTGCATTGCATAAGTTTGGTGGCAGAGGAACCATGGTGTTTGACTTGATCGAAAAGACCTCACATGTTCTTTTTGACATTATTGGCATCGTCATGAAATTTGCTCCAATTGGCGCCTTTGGCGCAATGGCATTCACAATCGGCAAGTATGGAGTGGGCTCTCTATTTTCTTTGGGAAAATTGATGGGTGCGTTTTATATCACTTGCTTACTTTTTGTCTTTATTGTTCTCGGGACCATTGCGCGCTTAAATGGCTTTAGCATTTTCAAGTTTGTGCGATATATAAAAGAAGAACTCTTAATTGTTTTGGGAACATCCTCATCGGAGTCGGTTTTGCCGCGCATGATGGAAAAAATGGAATTGCTTGGCGCGAAAAAAAGCTGTGTCGGCTTAGTTATTCCAACGGGCTACTCATTTAATCTAGATGGCACTTCGATTTACTTAACAATGGCAGCCGTTTTTATTGCTCAAGCGACAGATACGCCAATGACCATTACTCAGCAGATTACCTTGTTGCTAGTCTTGCTTCTGACGTCGAAGGGGGCTGCCGGAATTACTGGTAGCGGCTTTATCGTCTTGGCAGCAACTTTATCTGCGGTAGGAAATGTGCCCGTTGCAGGTCTGGCGATTATTTTAGGTATAGACCGCTTTATGTCTGAAGCGCGCGCCCTTACGAACTTGGTTGGTAATGGTGTGGCGACCATTGTGGTCGCGCGCTGGACCGGCGAGTTAAATCAGAAACAATTGACGGCTGCACTGAATCGCGATAGTTGGATTGAGGCTCAAGAGCCCGAAATCATTCTAGATCAGAAGCAAGACAAAATGCATTAATTGACGCCTAGATCAGAGTGCTGATCTAGGTTCTAACAATATGAACGCTACAAGGGGCTTCTTCAACAATTTTTGTCATAGAGGTTCGCCATGGCGTTACTTTATTTGGCAGCTTGTGGGATGCGCCAATGAGGATCAGTGAAGCGTCGTTATCTTTGGCAAATTCCACAATTCGAGTGGCTGGATCTAGTGCTTCCAGCACGTGATATGAAATCCGTTCTGGCGGTAACTTCAAGGGCTTAGCCCATTCCATCAGCTGCACGAGATGTCCCCGGACAATGCCACTAGCAGTTTCACTTTCTTGATTGCCCTCAAAAGTCGGAGTGCTCGCGATAGTGCTAATGCATACAAGACGACTTTCAGGATAGGCTTGTAATAAATTCTTTGCAGTTATTTGCATACGCTCGCGCAAGTCTGCATCAGATTGTCGTGTATCAATCGCCGCAATCATTAATGGTGCATCATCATTTCCGATGCTGGGGCGCGGACTTGGGGAGGGTTCGTAACCCGCCGCACGGAACATGCGCTTCAGGTTTTCCCAAAAGCTCAGTGGGTCAACTCGGTCTGCGCGTTCGGTCAGAGTAACGCTCTCATGATCACGTAAGACTTGACGTAGACGAGTAGCGCTTTGATAGCGGTCGGCTGCGCGTGGCTCTAGACAACGCAAAACAATTTCTTGTAACCAGCGAGGGATCTCTTTACGAATAGCGCGTGGAGGAAATGCTTGAGCCCACATTCTCTTTCGTAGGCCACTCATCGATTGTGGGTTACCAAAGGGAAGTTCGCCCGTTAGTAACTCATAGAGAATGACGCCGATAGAAAAGATATCGCTACGGTAGTCCGAGCGAATTCCAGTCACTTGCTCTGGTGAAATATAGGGCGCTGAGCCAATTCCTTTTCGCATCTCTTCGGCGAGTAAGTCAGGGAAACGCGCGTGATGCGATAAGCCAAAATCAATTAAAGTGAGCTTGCCTTTATCGTCAATCAGAATATTTTCTGGCTTGATGTCTAAATGAATTGCATCTTGCGCATGAAGCGACTGTACCGCTTGCGCCAAGTCAGCGCCAATCTTCACTACCTCATCAATCGTAAAAACTTTACCTTCTTTGATAAAGTCCTCAAGTGGCCGTCCCTCAACACGTTCCATTGCAATATAGGGGTGCGTAGCCATATTGCCGGAGCCAAGATATTTTGGAACATAAGGGCTCTTAAGGGAGCGCAGAATGGTCAGCTCGGTTTCAAATCCAATCAGACTTTCAACGGGCTGATCGCGACCCACTCTAGGAATCTTTAAGAGAATAGGTACATCAATGCCTTCTTTGGTTGCGGAGTATAGGCTGGCCATGCCACCACGATGGACCTCTGTTCCCAAAACAAATCCGTCAACTACTTTGCCATCTTGAAAAATATCATCAACTGCTTCGATGTCATTATTAATCGGCATAGGGAAATTATTTGCCCGTGATGAGGCGGTTGGCAAGATCTTCTGGTAACCCAGCGCGACGCACTTTTTCAGCTGCTGTAAATTGATCGTATGGAGTTCGGTGAAAGGTAAGCACTTCTAATCCTGGTTCAAATATAGCAAAGCAAGCTTCTGGATTTCCATCTCGTGGTTGGCCAAGCGAGCCCACCACTCCAACCCATTGACGATGACGCATTACTGGAACTTCATCGCCAGGGTGAGGCGCAAAACGAATCAGCTTACCAACGGCACTTTGATAGAAGAGCGCTTGCTCATGAGCATGGCCGACAAATGTATATGTCTTCCCAGAATTTTGTACGCAACGCCAGGCACTCATGCTGTCAGTAATGTAATTCCAGTCCGCTGGATTATGTGCCGATGCGTGAACAAAACACATCGCATCCTCTTGAACAATCAATGGCAAATCTTTGAGAAATTGCACTTGAGAAGGATTAAGTTGGGATTTAGTCCACTCAATCGCGGCATTCGCACTCGCATTCATTTGATGTCGGTGATCCTCAAAAACCGCTTGATCATGATTGCCCAGAACAGCAATCGCTTTTTTATTGGCAACCATTTCTCCAATACGATCAATCAATGCACCAGGGTCAGCGTTGTAGCCAACAATATCACCCAAGAAAACCATGCGAGTAACGCCTAACTCTTTAGCCTGCTCCATGCAGGCATCAAAAGCCTCTAAATTGCTATGTAGATCGGCAAATAGCCCAATGCGTTCAGTCATCCTTTAATGATAGGACAAAA
>ERZ650310.214-NODE-214-length-17354-cov-12.106133_pt1 | contig 17354 bp, 30 predicted proteins | sample MGYA00376246_ERZ650310 | MGnify/ENA primary metagenome ERZ650310 (study PRJEB26733, sample SAMN07839286) | wastewater metagenome | biome: small river; feature: stream; material: water | place: USA: North Carolina | collected 2016-03-01 ...
ATCGTGACTGGAGTTCAGACGTGTGCTCTTCCGATCTGTAGAAATCGACGCTAAAAAAACACCCTGTGAGCGCGCGCCCTTGCGTGAGTTGCATGGCTTGCAAGCTGTGACCGCATTCTCAGCTGAGACAACGAGCTCAGGCGCTTCACTAATTGGAATCACGTGGTCTAAGGTCATATTCTTATCCTCAGCTCCGCAGTAATAGCAGGTGTATCCATCTCTAGCGAGTATCTGTAACCTGAATGCTTTATATGCTTTAGTAAGTCTAGGGTCTCCGCGTTTAGCCATTAGCTCCAACCCTTCAAGTAACTATGACGTAGAGCTGCACAATAGTTAGGCTCATCGTATTTAGTTATACCGTAACGATTAGCCACGTAACGCATAGACCATTCAAGCTGCGCATGAGGTGAGGCAGTCTTTAGATATACAGACCTGCCCTGCATAAATCCATAGTGTGAACCATTCTTAGCTTTAAATGATGGTGAGCTATCACTACCATTCCAAGATGATTCTCTGAATGCAAGCTTCCTAAAGCATTTATATTGCTTATCTGTAAGCAAGTAGTTAGCTGTTGAATCTACGTCTTTTAATGGCGTAGTTATCGCCTTATTATCTAAAGGCTCTGCTATAGATATAGATATCCCAATAACGAGTGCTACCAGGCAAGCTACGCCTTTCAGGCTTGCCCTGAGCCCTTTAGGGGCTCTAGCCCTGAGAGTACCAAAGCCACCTAATACATTCGTGAAAGTCCTGCTCAAAGCGGCGTGGCGTAAGTTACTTATCAGTAGAATAGAACCCTTTAGCTTTGAAGATGGTTGGAGTTGCTTGATATACCTTGCGCATATCTTCGCCACAAAGCGGGCATTCGAGCTCATGCGGTTCATTTATTTTAAACTCCTTATCGAAGCGAATATTGGCCTCGCATTTATCATTACTGCATTCGAATTCATATACAGGCATTAAGCATCCTCACACCATCTGCAGCGTTCACTAGTAGACCATTCGCCGCAACCCTTACAGCGCATAATATCGGCATCTTTAACATTAATAGGCATATCTTGATACCCAGCTTTGATGAGAAGCTGCACCAAATCCTCTAAACGGATAAGCGCGGCATACTCACGCGCATCTTCACCTTGTCCGTTTAAACGGAAACACGCAAATCCAAGAAGGCCGCTTTTAGATGTACGTGCCTGGATTTGGCGCAGCGTTCCCTTTATATCGAGTGCAGCTCTGGCCTTGATTTCCACGTCGAAAGGTACGTTATAGATATCTTGACCAGAGCCACGCCCTATTGAGGCAGCTTCCCACCATTGCCTCAAATACTCAGCTACAACGCGCTCTGTTCGAAAGCCACGATGTTTCCGATGTTGACTAGCCAATTAGTTCCCTCGCACTAATCAGAAAGCCCTTTGAAGGATTTGGAAGCATTTTGCATTCGGTATATCTACCGTAAGCAAGTACCAAATCTTGAAGCTTCAATATTGGAATCATTATGACCGTTTCATCAAGTACGAACGCCCAATATTCAGCCTTGGTTACGCTTATCCCCGAAGGTAACCAAGCCTGTTCCGTCTGATTCCAGCATTGAGTTTCAATATATAGATTACCAGTTTTAGCCCACTTCATATCTCGCTTAACTTCGACTGTATAACCGCAAGTCAATAACTCTTTTACGAGCTTCTCACCTTGATAACCATTGCCAAAGTCAATATCGAAATCGCTATTTTTCATTGTGTGCTAACCGCATGGCATTTCTCGCATGACCAGCTAATAGCTGTACCCATCTGGAAGAAGACTATTTTATCCGTAGGGGCAGGCTCGTTACAGAGATGGCAGATTAGGCGAACCTTGAGAGCTTCGATGTTATCTGCTACTTCGCGTTTAGCGATAAGTTCCTCATCTGTTGGAAAGCGTTCCCACTCGCCATCTTGATTCATAAACTCTAGACCACTCATCGCGCTACCTGCGGCTTCCATGTCCCAGTAGCAGAATCAATTACATACCAAATTGGGTCACACTTATTCACCTCTGACCAGCGCTCGCCATTCATAGGCTTAGCTGAACAGCTCATATTTGCCCAGGGCTTCCCATTCTTGTTTCCTGTACGCCATTCACGTTCGCCATGAGCGCAGCGAGGAATATCCTTATCAAGCTTTACTCCGCCTAAGACTTCCTGCACTAGCGCAATAGCTTCCGCTGCATTAGCTACTGGCTCAACAGCTTTAACTGTCCAAGGGTCATCTTCAACAGGTAGCACTACCTTTTCCTCAAGCTTTTCCTTAAAGGTCTTAGGAGCACTTTTAACCTCTGAATATTCAACTTGAGCCATATTCTCAGCTGTAGCTTTCTTATCCGTTGGAATTACCAGGCTAATACACCTTGCGATTGCGGACGTGACCGTATCTTCCACATACCATTTACGCATGGAAGGGCTATAGCTATCACGTTCCCCGAATGCGAAGTCAATACCAGCGGGAAGCGTGTCCTCATGCTCACGATATACGCGAGCTTCAACGAGTATTAGCCCCTGTACTGGATTGTGATTAATAATCGAGGTTTCAATTCTTCCGACTGGATGAAGCGTATGGAAACGCAGTACGCGAGCAGCTGCATCCTCGTACCCCTGTAAGAAACTAGACATTGTATTTTCCTTCCAATTTTAACTGGCCTAGCATTGAGAAATAAGCTGCGCCATCGATGAAGTTATCTGGTTTATCTGATTCGCCTGATTGCTCGCTTCTTGCGAGCTTGATGAGCGAGAGAATGCCGCAGACCTGGTAGTCCTCAACTGGAAACTGTAGGTATGCACTAATAAGCATTGCGGATTGGTACATAGTGTCTTGAAAGTCACCGTAATCCGCTTGTCTGTCGATGTAAATAAGGTCTGTTGCATTCTGCAATATCTCCTTAGCCTTCATAATCTGGCCTTATCGCGCTTTTCGTAGAAAGCTCTCACAGCTTTACGCCCTGTTAGCATTCCATCGCTGTAGCCTTTGTTATATGCGCCAATAAAGACAACCATGATGAAAAAGACCTGCCAAGCTATAGCCATCATTTGACCACCGCCAATTTAGCGCGGTGAGCTGTACGAAGATGCGTTTCAAGCTCTAGATATACAGCATGAAGCGTATCTGCTAAATCCATTCGACCTGAATCGGATGCATATTGCATTAGGTCATCTAATCTATCGAGCATTGAAGCCTGAGACTTGAAAGAATCCCAGTCTAGGGTTATGTCTAGGCTACTCATCGCTATCAGCATCCAAGTTAAGAAGCTGACGTAATTCAGCTGTTGTAATTGTGCCATCTTCGCGAAGTTGCATAAGCTGATAAAGATGGATAGTAATTTCTAGATTGTTATTCACTTGAGCCCTGTTTCTGCTTTCGGTATTTCCTACTCACAGGCTTAACGATACGCTCATCCATACCATAATCAAGTTAAATCGGTCTATTTTGTATAACGGTTTGGTAACAATTCGCCTTCATCCATAGCATCGTCAATAGTCCTACGAATGTCTAAATAAAGGTCATCCATAGCGCTTTCCTTCAACTACGAAGCTACAGTCTTTTTCGATAGGCACTAAAACAGGCGTAACTTTGTCTTTGTCGACATAGAGAATTGCGAAGCCTGCCTGCCAATTCTGAGTGCCTTTAGCGTAGGCCATCCCGCTAGAGCGTATGTCGGTTAAATGGCCTACTTCGACACCTGTAATTTGACCCGTTATAACGCCCCCAGAGGCCATTGTAAGCGACGAAATACCCTGTCTATGAGTATGACCTTGGATAACGCTTTTTAAACGCCTCTGAGCGCCTGCTAAGGCCGTTAAACCGCCTTGAGGCTTGAGCGCTCCTTCGTCTCCATGAATCATTACCCAGCTCTTAGTAATGTTATAAAAGGAAGGATGAAACTTAATGCCTAGCTCAGGCAGTCGTAGGAAATTCTCATACTCAAGCTCTGGAAGCTTTAGGAGCGCGGGCAGTCTTCCAGCGATTGACTGGTAGAGGCGCTGTTGATGATTGGAGCGTACCAGCTGAGTAACTTGAAGGTCATAGAGTACCTGGACGCATAAATCTCTATCAGCTCCAAGGTCATCTAATACTTCCTGCGGCTTCCCAATATTGAATTTGCCAAGCATGGGCATATCGAGTTCATCGCCCACGCATAAGACTTCATCGGGCTTCCATTTGCGGATAAACGCAGCTACATTCGCTACCATTTTGGGCGAGTGATACGGTACTTGCAGGTCTGAAATTACTGCATAGCGCTTCAAATTTAATCCTCGTCATCATCGTCATAAGGGATTTGACCTGGAAGGTCTGGAAGCCAATTTGGAGTAGGAAGAATAGTCGCAGGATAGGTAGCAGGCTCAAGCAATATAGCTAAAGCCATTTCAACATTAAAGCCTGCCTTGCGCAAAGATTTGTAATACTCATTTAACCCTATGCAGTAACTTTCGAGCATAGAGTAAGAATCTAGGTCAATAGCTTTCTTTCTAGCCATAGCAGAAATTATCTCTCTAGGAGTATGTTGTAAATCTCATCGACACGCGCATTTAGGCGCTTAATCTCCGACAGCAAGTGCGTGATTACATATCCAGCTAATCCACCCACTATCGCAAGCGTAGCAATATAAAGATTCAGTAGGTCTGTCGGATTCATAGTCCAAGGCTAACTACTAGAGCTGCAGCTTCCGCAGGTGAGCAGGATATTTCAAAGTGCATCTCATCTTTCCTTTTCTTGTAATTGCCGCCCCAGGCAAGGTTGTACTTCTTTATTAGTTCCTGAATTGTCTTTTCTTGTTCTTTAGTAAAAGTCTTGTCTTTACCTAAAGGATGTTTCGTAGAATTAAGGTCAATAGCGCTTCCGCTTGCATGATTTGAAAGATTAGCGGTAGTGCCACGAATATCACGATAACAATAACCCCAATCATCGAGTGACTTGCCATCGATAGCCTCAACCTTCTCGTTAAATTCAGCTGCGAATGCAGCTAGTAGTTGACCCGCTACCTTATTGGCGCGCAGCTTAATCTTTGTACCCTTTACCAGAAAAGGCTTAATAGCGATTTCATTAGGGTCTTTAGATGCAGGCCATCCATTAGCTGACTTCTCACTCATCTTTTACTGCCTTTGAAAAGGTAGCATCGACCTCAGATTTGGTTAACTTTCCATCCTTTAGGAAGGCGCGCGCTAAATCCTGGAAGACAATAGAAACCGCTAAGACACCTGCTACCGCAGCTGCAGTAATGGCATCAATACCAAATATAGATGCGCCGCCTATAGTGCCTAAGGCATCAAGTACGAAGACCGCAATAATGCGGAGAAAGATATCTTTAGCCAAGGAGTAAAGCCAATTCGTCTTGAGTAAGTCCTAAGCGGTCTGCAATAGCAGCCTTAGCCTCAGCCTTCTCTGCTGCTGCTTGCTCCTCATCTGCCTTGGCCTTTGCATAAGCGATAGCATCTGCTTCGCGCTGCTTGATTTCCTCGGCTGTAAGTTCTACTTCAGAGACTTCGCCTGTCTCGCAGTTTACGATTATCTTTGTGTCTGCCATTTTGTCTCCTATGATTTAGATATGCCGTAGAGTGAAGCGGTTGAATATTGGTTAATTAGAGTTCCATTAAGCGGTGCTAATTTGATGCTAGTAATAGCGGCAGTATTAGACCAGAGACCAGCATCTAATAATAGATAAGACTGAGTAGCGTTGTTTTCTGTAACGCTGTCTGATGAGACCGACTTGTTAGTGCTTCCCGCATAATTTGGGATATAGATATCCGCATTTCCAAAAGTGTTAGCGGTCGCAGTTGCAGCAGTTACGAATACTGCATCTTCGATGGATGCGCTGCCAGCGTTAGTGAAAGAAAACGCCGAAGATGAAGCATCTGCGCCCAAGCCCCGAGCAGAAAAACTGGTTGTAGCGCCGTTGAAGGTTAATTTAAGGCTATCTACTGGCTGTCCTGCGCGATTGGTTCTGGCAGATATTCTGATTAGTAAATCCGTATAAGTTGCTGGTATCGAAGTAAAGTCAATAGATGCCGCACCACCAGCGCCTACGGTTACGGTGCTTCCAATTTGGATATAAGTGTTAGCCATTATGCCGCCTTAATTCCGTATAAAGTGAAGGTAGAACCTGCAGCATAATTAGCGCCATTAGTTGAGGTGTAAAGAATAGTTGTTATAGCCTCTGGTGTTTTGCGCCATTGCCCGACCGTTGCGCCAGTTTCACCGTCTGCTGAATTAACTTGATTATTGCGGCTTATTACGGTTTTAAAAGTCGTTGTATTCGCATAGTTAAAAATCTCTGTAATAAAGGTAGCAAAGTTAGTTGACTCAACTCCTGCTATATAATCACCAGTATATAAAGAAGTTGCGCTACCTGTGCGCGATGATGCTGCACTCGAACCACTACCATAAATCCAAGTCGCGGAGTAGTTGCTTGTTGTGTCTCCATTGAAGCGCAAGGCTGGAGTAGCGATAGTTGTGCTATCTGCCTTAATTGAAGCAACGATGATTAAGTCTGTGTAAGTGGCAGGGATGCTGCTGAAAGTGTAAGAAGCGGCTGCGCTTCCGAGTGTTGTGGTTGCTATTGGTTCGTATGTCTTAGCCATAATTATTTAACCCCATAAAGCGCAAAAGATGAATACTGCGAAAAATTCGCCGAACCCGCTTGGGCAAGAAAAGTAATCGAAGTAACTGCAGCAGTATTTAGCCATAATCCACTTCCATATCTAATTTCCGACTCCGCCGCTTGGGTATCGTCAAGACCCGATAGCACCCTTATTGTTTTATATTTTGAAGTAGATGCATAATCTAAAATATCCCACACACCAGCACCGAAAGAATTTGCTGGTGCATTGGTTGCGGTTTGGGTTGCTGCTCTAATCAAAGTTTCTCCAGTATTGCCGAGAACGCCAGCCACGCTATTGTTACCATATATACCATGACGGGTGTAATTGCTTCCAGAGTCAGAGTTAAATCTGAGACCTAAAGAGTCAGATACATCGACTCGACTACAACGCGAAATAAAACGAACTTGCAAGTGTTTATAGGTACTTGGGATAGAAGTAAACGCTATAGATGATGAACCGCCAGCGCCTACGGTTACGGTCGAAATAGACTCATAATCGCCAACAGCGGCAACCGCGCCGCTGTCTAACAGCGCCGTAAGGTTATTAAGCATTAGGCAATAGCCCCCACGACATACCAGTTATTTGCTGAGGTCTGAATTAGTGCGCATGACTTGTACTGGTTTAGGACTGGGCTTGCTGCTGTTGCTCCAGCAGATAGAACGGTTACGCCACCTGCGCCTGAAATCGTTACCGCGCCTGCGCCTTTGTTCAAGACTGTAATTACTGTTCCGACTGGAAAGGCTACGCTGGCATTTGTAGGAATAGTTAAAGTTGAAGCTGAGGCGTTAGAACGAGTAATTAGCACCTGGTATTGGTCTGTAAGTACTGGAGTGTAGCTAGTGCCTGTCTGGTCATTCAACGTAAAATTTACGAAGCCATTGGCCGCAGCTGCGGACAAAACGTCACCTGTCGAAAATGGAAAGCCTGTAGCCAATTTATTCTCCTAATACGCCATTATTGATTGTCCGATTATACCGCTAACAGCTGACCCAATCACGAACCCTTCAATTATTGGCTCAAGGGTCGTAAAAACTGCCGTTAGCTTATTCGGTGAGATATCCCAATTCACACCTTGAGCCTGGAGCGTTTTTACAATTAGAGAACCGTCGGGTTGGGTTGAAGTGATTTTAAGCTGAGTAAAGTAATCAATACCTAAAATAGTGTCTGTAGGTACGTTAGGGTCTAGCAAATCGATTCCCATAGAGTCGATTCGTATAGAGGTCTCTGCTCTCGTAGCGACATAGATTTTAGCTATGTTTAAAGCATCTGCATCTGTCTGGACTACTAGATTGCTTTGATTGCTTTGATGCGGGAAGTATTTAGTAATCGAATCATTATTATAAGCTGATTGCTTTACGCCGCCATAACGAGTTATATCGGACGAATTCACAATTAATTTATCATCGAAGGCATAAGTCAAAGATTTAAAAGGAATGCCTGTAGTACTATTAAATTCGATAGGAGTATCGCCTGCAGCTTTGATTACATTGGTGCGATTTTTGAATATGAAGTTACCTTCAGCTGAGATATATGCAGCTCCCTGCTCGCTAAATTCAGCGTTTTTAATGGCCTCTAGACCAGCTCTGGAATAGCCTGGGTCTGCTATACAGGTACTATTGCCCGAATCGATGGTACGCATATTTGAAGGCCATTGCATCATGTCCAGAATTTTGCCAATACGCGCGCCCGTATCTTGGCCTAAAGTGCCGCCTGTGACGGTTGTAACGCTAGCAAGCTGCATCAATCTAAAGGCATCGCTGCAAATTATGTCGACATAACCTAATTCTGTAGAGCTCTGCGGATACGTATATTTGTAGGATTCAACGTAACCGCTAAACAGAAATTGCTGAGTAGTTGCAGTAGTGGCTGAAACACGCAGCTTTCGCATCGGTGTTAAATATGGATAGTAGATAGAGTTAACATTTTGGGGATTCCATGAGCCATCTGTATCTGTAACGCGTACGGTGCATGAGCCTGCTTCGTATGTATCGCGCATAATGTTTCGTCCGCGACGGATACTAATTTGGCGCACCTGGTCGCTTAGGTCAACTACTGGAATAGGTACGGAAGATGAAGCAAGCGTACCAACGCCGCCAAGCTTGCCGAATTTCTCGTCTCCGATTGTGAATGGGTATCCAAAGGTCGCTGAGGAATTGAAGTCAAAGCTTACGGATATGGTTGCAGGTAGCGCCATTATCCGAAAGCTCCAAGGTTGCGGTCTAGCTGCGCAAGCTTGCTTTCCATCGAACGATTTATAAGACCATTGCGTACGACTTCAACTAAATCGCCTTCGGTAGTTACGCTACCTTCGACTGTAATATTTACTGTTGTACCACTATTAGGGCTTTCGATACCTAAACTCTTTAAAGTAGCTTCAGCCATTTTCTGAGCGCGTTCGGCATCTTGAAGAATAATATCTACATACTTAGCAGGGTCTTCAAGTATCTGTGAAGGCGTAATAGATTGACCCATAAAGGTTTGAGCGCCTGAAGGCGTATTTCCGATTCGCTTAGCTTGAGCTTCAATCGCATCAAGATAGCTCTTCCAGGCTTCGAAAGGATTCTTAGCATCGGGAAGCTTTAATAGCCAGGCGCGTAGTTCTACGCCTATGCCTGTAGTTTCAGCGAGCTTCTTTACTAAGCGCTCAGCTTCGTCTACGTTACCAGCGAGTAGCGCAGACTGTAGCTCTAGGCGAGTGCGCTCTTCCTCTGAGATTTTGCCCTTTAGAGCAGCTGCTATTTGAATCTGTTGAAGGTCGAATACTGCGCCCATTTGTTTAAGTTTGAGCGCATCTTTCTGAAGTTTTAGAGCTTTATTCTGCGCATCGATTAAATCCTTAGCGCGCTTCTTGGCTAGTCTTTCTGCCTTAGCTGCATCTTCTTTAGCTTTCTGCGCAAGCGCTGAAGACACCTGACCTGTTAAAGCGCCTTTCTGTTCATCCTTTTTACGCTGAGTTTCGCCAAGCATACGAGCAGCGCCAAATACTCCAGTATTAGTTAGAGTCCATCCAATAGCTTTTAAGGCATCTCCCAAAATAGGAATGCTCTTAATCTTGCCTACAATAAGGCCGAAACCGTAGGCAGTATCAGAAACAGCTTGCGCTAGATTCTGCATAAGGGTTACGACGTTAGTTATATCGGCATCCTTGCCATTCATGGCAATAAGACCGTCAACTATGCCCTTACCAATTAATTCCTGAGCTTCGCCTGCAGCTTGTCCAAGTAGTGCTAATTGGCCTGCGTAAGTGCCAAGGAAAGCCTGAGAAGCGCCGCCGAATAGCTCGTTCATTCGGCTCATAATGTCTGCAAATGATGCAGTCTTTAGTTCTGCCTGAGTTAAGCCAAGATTGTATTTGCGAAGGCCTTTAGTATTACCTACGAATGCCTGCGCCATATCGTTAGCGACCTGGGTTAAATCCGTACCTGTCGCTCTCGAAACGTCAATACTTGCAGCAAGGATTTTCTGAGACTGAGCAACTGAGCCTGTAACCTGTAAAAGGCTCTGCATGGCAGGGCGTAGCTGGTCATCGACTACCCCAGTCGCAGCTGCAAGATTTTCTATAAATTTCTGCATTGATGGAGCTGATAACTCAAGCCCCAGATTCTTCATGGTGTTAGCAAGCTTCGAAGCTGCGGCTTCGTCTTCAGCGAATGCCTTAACTGAATTTTTACCAAATTGGACAATAGCGCGAGCGCTAAGGCCTACGCCTAAAGCGCCTGCAAGATTTCGTACAGTTTTCTGTAGCTTGCGCATTGCCTTTTCGGCATCGCTTACACCTTTACCGCTATATTCGGTAGCAATCTTGATATCGACGTTACTCATGCTGATTTAGCTCCTTTACTAGTACGAGCCTGAAATTTCTTATCAGCGTTTTCTATAGCTCTAAATACTGCAGCATTTGCGCGGCCTTGGTCTTCGTACCAGGCGCGATATATAAGGCGGCCTAAGTTATATCTAGATTCAGTACCTACCTGGCCTTCACCGTAAAGCTTTCCTGCGCGGCGAATAAAGTGCTCGCCTGCGCCTGGATTATTTGAGTGAGAATAGCTATTCGCTCCAGGCTTGCGGCCTATATGAGGTTGTCCGTCACGATTCTTTCGGCCTGCGGTTTCCAGAATTGCACCTACGGAAGATTTATTCTGAATGCGCACTAAAGTCTTAAATCCCTTAGAATTTACCTTAGATGCGCCTGTCTTATACTTAATGCCCGCTTTGATTACGCTTGCATCATAACGAGGCCATTGACGAGCGCGGCCTTCAGGGTTGAGCTTCCATTTACCTTTAGCGTTTTTATCCCATCCGAAAAGGTTGCCTGGGGCGGTTGAAGGTACAAAGCTTTTAGCCTTATTAGTTACAGGCTGCAGCGCAGCTTTAAACTCAGCTAGTAATTCTTTATTTAGGTCAGGGGCAAATTTACGTAGGGCAGCGCGTAACTCAGTTACGCCTCTTACCTCTGTAGGCATCTGCCTGCTCCTTAGCCTTATCTTGCATTGCCTGAAGTAGGGTTCGAAAAGTCCTAGTATCAAGCTCTAATAATGTTTGGATAGGTACTCCAATCTCTAGGCTCATGCGAGCTGCGAGATAAGTGATGGAGTGCCTATCTATGCCAAAGGGTCAGAATCAAGTACCTCAACTAACGCGAGATTCTTGATGAATTCTTCACCAAATGGCACTACTGTCTCACTCTGACTAAGGCATTTCCAAGCAAGCCAAAATACGTCCGTCTGTTTCTCATCCTCGCGGAAAGCGCGGTGAAATCCTTTTTTAGCGTACTGTTCAAAACTCCACTCAATAAAAGGAGTGATTTCATGTTCTGTACGTTCGCCGTTGACTTTAGTTATTGCTAGTTTTGCCATTTTAGCCCCTTAATTTAGTTAGATTACCAAGTACCCGAAGTTGCAACTGCAACAGTACCAGATACATTCCATTGCACATCGATAACGCTCAGGTCAGCGGTTGCACCGTTAATATCGGTAATTCCGTTGATAAGGCAAGTCATGGTGTACAGCGGATTAGTAGCTGAAATTGTTACAGGTGAAGTTGCATCCTGTACTAGCTTAACTGTTGCGTTAGTACCCCATACACCCTGAAGTGTCTGAAGTGTCTTATTAGATTCTGTATCATTATAAAAGCTGATAGATAAGCTTGAAGCTTCCAATCCCTTAACGAATCGATGGCCAGAATCGGACATCGCTGTGACCTCGAGCTCGTCGAAGGTGCGGTTAAGGCTTACTGAGCTTACTAGTGAGGAAAGGTCGACTGTTCCAATCTTCACGCCTACTTTATTGTTTAGGAAAACAGCCATGGACTATTCCTCATCTTTCTTTGTAGTTGTTTTAGGTGTTGTTTCTTTCGGTGCTACCTGCCCGATTTTTTCCAGGAAGGCGGCGGTTTCTTTTTCCCATTCGGACATGGTTTAGCTCCAACTCGTTAAAATACTAATCTGCATTGTACAGGTTAGTAAATCGCCTGAAGCGGCAGACATAATAGCGGGAGCTGTTACATCGCCAATCTTGTAAGCGATAGAGGAAGAAGATAGTTTATTAAATACTGCTACTACCCTTTCCTCAATTCCATTTAGATTTCCTTCATTATCAAGCAGCGGCACAAAAACATTTATAACGAAGTTAGCCATAGGCGCAACATCGTTATAACGGTTATTGGTTGCAACGATATAAGGGTCACTAGGCGCAATAACTACAGAATTAGGCGTTACATTTGCAGGCGGAAATGAGTAAGTATCCCAGACTGAAGCATTAGTAAGCGCAGTAGCTAGAGTTGTGCGAAGTGTTGTAATGGCGGTCATCTTTAACCAACCATAGAACCAGGCGATAAATACGGAGCTAATAGGCCGCGTACGCGCGCGATTAAAGTATTTCCCATTCGGTAAGGGGAAGGCGCGTAGCCATCAATAGTTACACCGCCGCTTGAAGGGGCTTGTCTGCTCTGGAAAATATCTATGCAGACCATTAAAGAAGCTTCTTGAATTGCGGGTACGGTTGCAGGGTCTAAATATGATTCCGCTGCTACTGAGCCATAAGGATTTACAGGATGATACGGAGCAGCCGTATTATTATTTCCTGTAATCGCATAAGTAATAGAATCTGTACCTACATCAGCAATTGTTTTAGAACCGTTATGCTTCGAACCATTTCCGCTAATAACTACGGTTTCGCCAATATAATATTTTTTAGTAACGTCTTCATTAAAATATAAAGTGCCAGTAGTGGCAGTATTGCTGTGAGCAATATTAGGTGTTGAGTTATTCCATATAAACGGAAGAAGTACGTTATCTCCCGCATCACAAATTTCCTGTAATACAGAATCCGAATATAAAGTGCCAATTCCCAGCGCAGTACGAAGCTCGCTAATAGTGGTTGTCGACATTTATATTCCTTTCTAAAGACTAAAGGGGGCGCAGGGCTCTACGCCCCCTTTAGTGTACTTAGTTCTCTCTAATTAGGAGAGGTTGAAGCGGCGTACGCCAAGTGGCTTCAATACACCAATCGCCAAATAACCATAGAGATTAATTTCAAATTCTCCAGTGGTTAACTGGTTAACGCGTAGCGTTGTTGTAGGTGATTCCCAAGCGTAGACTGCATCTTGCGCAATAAGGAACGCTGATTCGTCAACGATTCCTGAAGTTGCAATATTATGGTCAACGATTAAGTTCGCGCCCAAAATATTTCCAACTGTTGAACCTTGAGAAACTGCACCTGAGTTATTCATAGGGTTAGCAGCTGAATAAAGTCCGCGACCTGTTGAATCTGCATATCCCATAATCGCTGCCCACTGGTCAGTAGATGCAACGAGGTTACGAGCGTATGAACCGCCCGTACCCTTATATGCTGCAGCTGATTCAGTTGCAATATATGACTGAAGACCTGCAGCTGTTGCAGCTACACCTGTAGCAGCTGTACCTGAAGCTGTGAATGCTGCGATAAGTGCTGCATCTGTTGCCTTCTCGTACGCTTTACGGAGCTCAGACATAACCAAGTCCATAAAGGCGGGCGAAGAAAGCTCAGCGAGCTCAAAACTAATGCGTTGTAGGCCGCTATATTTCTTTGTAGTGATTGTGTCGTAAGTTGAAGTCATTCCTGTTTCAGATGGTGCAGCGGCTTCAGCTGTTTCAGCAACAGTTGGAGCTGTACCCATTTTTGGAACAGTAAAACTAATTGCAGGGTTCGCTGGAAGTGCAGCGCGTGTTACTGCATCGAATGCTGGACGTCCTGAGAATGTTGAAGTATTAAACATTGAGAGGTGGTTCGGCAAAACGATACCTGTATTTGTAGATGAAGAATCATCCGCTGCGAGAATTGTCTGTCGAGCAGATTCATCTCCAAGTGATGCTTTTAGAGTTGCGCCAAGGTACTCGCCTGCGGTGAGTGGCTTAACGCGTGGTGTTGTATATGCTACTGATTGAGTTGGGCGAGCAGCCTCTACAGCCGATGCCTCTACTTCAGGAGCTTCTACGGTGTCGGGAGTGTTTTCCACTTCGACTGCCTCGCTTTCTGTTGGTTGGGTTTCTTCAACGGTTTCTGCGATTTCCGCTTCTTCCGCTAAAACTGAAGTGACCGCTGCGCTTTTAAAAGCGGCGGCCTGCACTAAACTGACTTCTTTCAGTAAAGCGCTTGATACGTGAATAATTCCGTCTTTCATCTTTGACTTGATAACTTCAACGCCCACGCTAAGACCTGAACGCAAATTTTCGCTAGCTTCGATAAGGCTATCTGTTGCGCGCTGTGTGCTACTTAATTTAAAGCTAGCAGTCATTTCTGAATCTGTTGAAGAAATATTTTGAGACCAACCCAGCGGCTTTTTAGGGTCATGCTCTAGGAGCAATTTTACTTTTCCTGATTCTGGTAGCGCGATGCTGTTAGCCTCAAATATAACGCGACCTGCGGAAGTGTGACCTACTTCGTCACCGAATGGCACAATCTTTCCGCTAATAGTGCGTGATGCTTCGTCCGCTGTAATATCAGCTGAAAAAGTTAAAAGTTCGCTCATGCTATTTCCTCTGCATTATTTCCATTAGGTGATAGGTCTTCCATCTCCATAGCTTGTTCAGTTGTAATAAGTCCAAGCTGAAGAAGTTTTTCTGTAACGAGCAAGCGCTCCATTGGGTCAGTACGTAAGAATGACGAATCTACGTCAAAGCGAATTTCATTTCCTCTGCCGCTGATATCGTCCATTGAGAGCCTGTCCTCTACGCTTGAAACGTAGGGTTGGAAACATAGACTGAAAAGCTGTTTTCTTTCGTCGAGAATGTTGGAGTAGGTCATACTCGTATTTTGGTCTGCGCTTAGGTAATACGCAGGGACGTTACACATTCTTGCGACTTCGGTACTGAGATTCTGGATTTGTTCTACGTAACCCATTTCTTTCGGTGAGAAAGAAGTAGGAATGTAATCGATAGTGCCAGAAAGATAACCGACTCCACCTTTTCGGCGGCCTGCAGTCCATTTAGCAATAATTCCCTGTACTTCAGCCTCAGGAAGCTCTGCACCTGAGTTTTTCAATACGCCGATAGGTTGCGCTGTGAGAGAGTTGACTGTAGCTGCATTCTGTACATCAATACATTGGCGAATAGTAGTTTTTCCTCTATTGAGGATTCCTTCATCTACGCCCTGAAATGTTACTAAGCTTCCAAGGCCTTCCATTGGACGAGCTACGCCATCTACATAATATTGATTAATAACAGTATTGCTTAAATTTAAATCGAAAGTAACGCGGTCATTTTGTACAAATTCAAAACGCGCAGGTTTTCCGTTATCAGAATACTGCTCAGTAATTTCCCAATAAGCTACGCCAAAATGAAATAACGCATCAACCGTTAGCGCCATAGTTACTGCGTAAGATTGTGAACGCGAAGGTTGGTCAACCCATACAGGATTTCCTAATTCTTCGCCTGTTGACTTCTTATAAAGCTTTAGTGGCATTGAGGCGATTGTGCCTTTTATTAATGAGTTGCAGCGAGCGATTGAAGGAACGCTCATAGCTTGCGCGCGAGACACTCCAGCGAAAGGATAGGTATATCCATTCGAAAGTACATCATTAGCGACATGAGGCGCATACTGCGCGATTATTTGATTAGATGGCTCTTTCGCAGAGCGCCCTGTAATTCTATCGATGAGACCCATAGACAACGAATTATACAGTACGCAAGGGACAAATTAGAATATAACAGTAGGAGTTTGATTTGGTTTTAATAGTTGATGGACAACCATTGCCAATCCAATCGGCGCGCTAATATCGCCTGAAGATTTGCGCTTAATGATTCTCCACGAAGAATCGTTTTGCTTAGCTGCGCAGTTTTCCATTTGCGTAATAAATTCGCGCTGACCATTATGAACGAGCCTATGATTTACCAGGCTATCAAGAAGCTCGCCTGAAGCTTGATAGAACGCAGCTCCGCTTACGTCTTCACAAATCACGCCTGCATTGGTGAGCTTGTCCGCAATAGACTGTGTAGCGTATTTGTCGAAGCACACCATTCGAGGCCGCCACTCATCGCAAAATTTCTTTATGTCTACCGCTATTTTTAAATCGTCTACTGCTACCTGAGATTCCCAGGTCTGCAAGATTCCTACGCCAATCTTTCCATCGGGAAGAATAACGCCCGCAACGAGTGAAGCATTGCGCTTCGACGGTGAAACGTCGAAACCGAAGACTGTATATAGTCCAGGATTGATTACTAAGTTCGGGTCGCTCGTTTCTTCCAAAATTCCTGCAGGCCAGGGGCTCATAAGCGCGGAAACCCATTGAGAGAGGATTTCGGTGCGGACGGTATCTATGTTTGAAGTAGCTATAGCTTCCTCAATAGTTTCTGCGCTGATTGTGTAGCCTAAAGCTGGATTCGCTTGCGCTATTCCAGTCCAATCCCAAATAGAGCAGTTTTCGGGAGCGCTATATTCGTAATAGCCGAAACTAGCAGGCGGCTTTTCTTGCGCCCTAGCTCTCATGGAATTCAGCACTTCAGAGAAAGCATCGCCTGCGTTCGAGCAGTAAAGCATCTGCGCATTAGGCCGCGCGCGCGTAACGCTCGTTGCAGCTTTCATAGCTTCTTCAGATATCTCACGTAATTCGTCGATGAATAGGAAGTCAGCTGTACGACCACGCGCACCGTCGCGTGTAGCAGCTACGATTTCGTAACGCCCGCCACCGAATTCATGTTTTAGGGTTATGGATTCCTGCCCATTGGCGTAACGGATGCTTTTAACCTTATCTAGCAGAAAGTCATGGCTTTCGATTGTGTAGGCTAAATCTCTAAAGGTAGTCAGCGCCATTCCGCGATTTGAAGACATACCAATAAGGCTTTTCTCTCCAAATAGAAATAAGCCTGCCAATATGCGCATTCGAGCAATATGAGTCTTTCCATTTTGTCTCGCTGCAATTGCAAGTACGCTCTTACGTCGGAAATTTCCATCAGCTGAAATTTTGAGCATATCTTCGAGAACAAAACGCTGATAAGGCAATAAAGGCATCCCAATATCTTCAGCAAGCTTAGCTACTTCATCGATTCTAGATTTTCCACGCAGTAGCGGTGAGTGAAGGCGTGGCTTAGTACTCCCCTTGATATTCAGCTTTGATTTACCCATTATCCGCACCATTCTGGACTGTTACGGACTGAAACGGACTGTCTTCGTGAATTGTCGACTTTTGCGGGGAGAGATAGGACGGAGATCGGAAGAGCGTCGTGTAGGGAAAGAGTGTCTTCGCCTGTGTAGAT
>ERZ650310.218-NODE-218-length-17221-cov-7.275428_pt1 | contig 17221 bp, 18 predicted proteins | sample MGYA00376246_ERZ650310 | MGnify/ENA primary metagenome ERZ650310 (study PRJEB26733, sample SAMN07839286) | wastewater metagenome | biome: small river; feature: stream; material: water | place: USA: North Carolina | collected 2016-03-01 ...
GTGATGAAGGTAGCGCGTTCCCCAATCCTGATCGACCATGTCGAGATAGTTCGCCGTACTTGCGATCTGTAGCCTGGGGACAGTCAGCGTCCCTGACATGGTGTCGCCGGACTTAGCTACGCGACTGGATAAATCAATCGGAATAGAAGAATTGCCATTGGCGTCTGGCCCCACCCCATTGACCGACCGAACAAAGGCCGTCGAGTCGTAGCCATCGAGCTTGTCAGCATCGGCAGCTTTGGCTGTGATGCCCAGGTAGGTAGCGTTGTGGTTGTGGCCCAGCGCAGCATATGCTGCGTCATGGTTGTGACCCGACAAGGCAAAGCCTGTCGAGTCAATGCCATCGAGCAAGTCCGCATTGGCTACCTTGCCGACTGTGGCCGAGAGGTCAATGACCATCTTCCACGTAGCAGGACTGACCACGGTGAGGATGTAGAGCTTTTGCTCGTCAGTCCTAAAGCATGGCATGCCCTGTTGCAGATTGACCGTTGGGAATGAAGTGCCGCTGGATAGCGAGAGTGACGTTTTATCGTTGTTCAGGATCTGAGACAAAGAGTCTGACAGCGTCGTTGACGATGGAATTTCGGTGTAGTTCTGCATTTAATGCCCTATCAATATCCTTGGGCAACCCAAGAAATGGCTCCGGTCACTCGAGTGCCGGATGTGTTTTCTAGAACTGCTGTAAAGCCAGTGATGGAGACTGCGCCCAGGATTCGTGGCACAGCCACTGTCGTGCCCCCCTTGAAGGTAAGAGTGACCTCTGGTGCGACACGAAACTGCCGCGAGAAGTAAACCGTCACGCCATTGGCTGCATTGCTCACCTGCGCAGTCCCACGATCAAAGACATCGGGCACATCCACCGTCACTCGCAGGCCATCGATGTAGCCTCGATCTGCATTGCTTGAGGTCAGAATTGCCCTGAACAGCGCACGCTGGTAGGTGTAGTCACCCTGAATGAAGTCACGGAAATTCGTGTACCCCGGAGGGTGGCCCGACTCCAGGATTTCCATGAAGTCCTGCTCTGTGATCTCAGTGCTGCCCAAGATCATGTCGCTGATGACCCCGTTAGCTCGCCTTCTGTATTGCTCTGCCAGGCTCAAAGCCTCAGACAACTTCAATGTCTGCGCACGACGCAACGCCTCGCCAATCGAGAAACCCTCGCTGATCGACTTACGATAGGCAACGGTCCGTCCTAAGACTTCAGCGATCACGAAAGCTTCTGTGACCCTCTTGATCTGAGACTTTGACAAGCCTTCCGTGAATCTGAAAATCTCAGCCTGTGGCTTAGTGAGCGCCTTAGCTGGTGTCTCGGTAAAGCTGAAGCTCTCACCCACGCGCAAGATGAATGCAATCAGGTCGGTGTAGGTCTCAGCTATTGCAATCGTTTCGAACTTTCGCAGTGCGATCTGCCTTGCCAATCCTTCCGATACCTGAAACGCCTCAAATACCTGCTTGGTGTTTGATAGGCCATATTTTTCAGCCAACGTGAAGGATTCGACAAACCTCAAAACAAAGGCGATGAGGTCGGTGTAGGTCTCCACGAAACTCATGACCTCAAACTTTTTCAAGACCACTGACTTACCTTGCTTTTCAGCAAAACCAAAAGTCTCAAAGGTTTGTTTAATTCCAAGCTTCTGGCTCAACTCAGCAAAACCAAGGTCAGTGGACACATTCAGGCTGTAAACCGCCGGGTAAGCACTCGTCCAGTTTTTACCGGCAGTGGCGCTACTCCATGCAAACTTGCCATTAGCCCATGTGTAGTTGGCCCCTGGCGAGCTTGCGACATTAACGGTCTCCGCCATATCAAGCGTCCTATCAACTCATCGTGAAGGTGAAGACTGCGGTCAAGCTGTCATCTGCGCCCTTGTTGACCACAGGAAACACCACGCGATCAAACATGGTCCCGCCCGAGGCCGAGTTGAACACCCCTGCTTCGGTCAAAGCGCCTGTGGCATCCCCTGCCGCATAACTGGCCGTGAAGGTGAAGACCTTAGTCCCAGCCGTATGGGCATAAGCGGAGGCGTTGCGTTTGATTTCGGTGACAAGTGCTGTTTGGGTCGAGGCTGCGGCTGTTGTGCCCGTCCCCACCGCAATCCACCCCATCACCCCTGGACGGCTTCCAGAGTTACCAATCGCATCGGCAACAAAGTCAAAACCGCCGTTGACGATGATGTTGTCCTTGTGGATTACCTCAACCTCGCCGTTGAGCTTTTCCAGCACCAACGTGAGCGAGCCCTTAATTTGCATTCCTTCATCCATCATGGGATTTCTCCAAAAAAATAGGCGCTGACCCTATGGGTACAACGCCTTTGCTTAGGTTGATTGATTTGTCTGAACTATCAGTACAGCTTGAGGACGGAATAGCCCGCAGTTGGTATCAGTGGTTTGCTAGCACTTTGAACATCACCTCCCATCTTTCCGATGAAAAGCCTGCGCTCAGTTGCCGTCTGACACACCCCGATGCAAATGCGATCAGCCACATTCACGGGGTAAGCAACAACCACTCGGTTAAAGAGTTGATCCTCCAAGAAGAAGGTTCCTGCTGCTGAGTCATAACCAACCAGCAGACTCACACCCGAACCAGTGGCTGTCCAGATAACTGATGTGGTGATCTGGTTCGGGATGAACCAAAAGCTCACATGAAAAACACCCGGAATGCTTACTCCCCAGGACACCTTGGTCGTATCCTTGACCAGCACACCACTGCCGTAGCGTCCATCGGCATAGGCCACACCAATGGCTTCCGAACCTACCGGGTTGCCATACCCACTGAGCACACCATTGAGTCGCCAGCCATAGAGCTCCCCCGCTTGGAGTGCGTCCTCACGGGCCATTTGGAACCTAGCTTCGATGCTCTTGAGCGCACCGTCATAAGTCCACTGCCTCTTGCCCGCAGAGCTGATCCAAGCGTAATTGGCAGTGGACCAAGTCTCACGGTCATCCAGAGTCGCCCCAATGCTTGCAAGCAATGTGTTTTGAGCTCGATAGCTTGTGGGCAGGTTCACCTCAAACAAGTATTCAGACTGAGCCACTCCGCTGTCCATGCGCAAGACATCAAGACTGTTTACTGACTCCACTGAAGCGAAGTGCTTGATCCCCGGAAACCTTGTCGCTTGCGCATCCATGGTCACCAACAGGTTGGCGTTTTGCGGCTGTGCCACCACCGTCGAAACAAAGGTGGCTTCATCCGAATAGATGCCGGGAGATGCAATCGCTTTGATCCAGAACTTGCGCTCCCCATCAAAACCCGATGGCAGCGTGAAACTACTGGACTTCACCTCGGCAATGAAAATCGAGGTGTCCCATGCTGCTCCCTCCCTTAACTCGTAAGCGACGACCTCAGGTTCTGGGTTTGGTAGCCAACGAAATTCAAGGCGGTTCGCAGACTGCACCACATCGAACTGTCTGACCGCCATTGGGGCCAGCAAGAGCAACTGAAATGTCGTGACATGCGTGCTGTACTTACCCGATGTATCAAAGGCCCGAATGAAGTAGTTGTACTGTCCTGATTCACTCTGGTCATGCACAAGCTGTGTACCAGCCGTTTGACCAACCAATTGACCTGAGTCCCAGCCCGTTCCCACCCGAACTTCATAGCCAGCCAAATCAGCATCAGTGTTTGCTGCCCATTTCAAGAGCAGATCAGTCGTGCGTCGATAGACCAGAAAATCTTGAACATCGTCGGGCGGTAGTAACTTGCCTTGAATGGTTTGACTCAGCGTTGCTGCAGCACCAATCTTTCCCGATACACCAACAGCCTTGACTGTAAAGACATAGTCCCCAGTTTCGGCATTGCGAATTTCAAGATAGCTGCTGGAGACTCGAGGCAATGTGACGGTGTTGCCACCATTGACCCGATAGCTCACCTGATACTCAAGTGCGCCAAAGAACTGTTCCCAAGCCACCTGAATCAGAACTAGTGCCTGGTCCTTGACCCGGTACAAGCTCTCAGACACCGTCAAACCAGTTGGGGTTGCAGGAGTCGTAGACAGCACCGTGATGTCACGGGGCTGGAGTGCCAATCCCTGCTCAATCGCAGCGTACTTGCTTGGATTGTGCGCAAGGGCAGTGATCTCATGAATACCGGGTTCGCTCTCAGCGACTTGCACCACTCTGAAGAGTTGCGTCTCGACCTGGCTGGATGCCAGGACCCAAATCGCCCCTGCTTGTGGGGCGGCTGAAAACGCGCTCGTTACTCCAAGTGTTCTGCCGCTGAAAGAGCCAACTTGTCGCTCCTCAACCAATCCAGCAGGCGTAATCACTGAAATACGCCATGAGCCTGCCGGTGGGTCCTGGTCGAGCGTCACGGTAACTGTGGTGGCCGCAGCAATACGCCCTCCAAGTCGCAATCCACCTCGGCTGGAGTCGGCCACCTTGATGACGTCCCCAGGTCGAACAACAGCGCCTTCAAGTCCTGTACGAAATGTGATGATCTCCGACTCTGATTGCTCTGAGTACAGCAGCCATTTGCCCACTCGATTTGCTTGACCCCTTGAGGTGCAACCCATGGCCACAACATCAGCCTGAACTATCCCGTAGCGAGCGATGCCGTCGACATCCTCCACATATTCCACCTTTTGACGGTAGAAATCATCTGGATCAATCCAACTCACAAGTGCAACTGTGTGACGCGCCTTGGCAGATGACCCTTGGTAAGAAAAGTCACCATCAATGACGTTGGCAGCCGTGAATTGATAGACCGGGTCCTGCGGCGCATCCTGTGTCACGGTGATTGCACCACCAGACCAATACGCCATGCCCCTGAATATCGAGGCCATGTCTTGCACGACCTTGTATGCCTGCTCTCGTGTCTGCAAGTACAGATTACAGGTGAATCTTGGTTCGTAGCTACCGAGGCCGTTAGGCACCAATTCATCACAGTAGCGGGCTACTCGATAAAGGGCCCATTTATCGACCTGCGCCTCTGGGATGTAGTTTCCTAGACCGTAACGGGTACTTGTCACCAGATCGTAAAAACACCATGCAGGGTTGTCAGTCCATGCGACTTTGAAAGTACCGTCCCACACCCCCGAATACGAACGCGTTTCAGGAAAGTAGTTAGACGGGATGCGCACCCGAAGCAGCTTTAGGTCATAGCTGCGCTTTGGGATGGAGCTGAATTGAGAGGCATCGACCCGAAGCGCCATCAAAGCACTGTTGGGATAGCGAAGCTTGCTCTCAATGACCTCAGTGTAGGAATCCAGAAACGTTTTGTTCTGAATATTGGTCTTAGTTGAATCCTCTGTGATTCGACGCAGTCTCACATCCCACGGTCCGGAACCATTCAAAGGGATGTAGTAGCTGCGTTGATACTTGGTTGTGGTTTTTCCTGAAACCGAGTCGAGCGCCACCTGCGTGAAACCACCGCCATTGCTTTGCACATCAATCGCAAAGTCAACCGTTGTCCCGCTCAAATCACCATTGGTCGGGTCTTGATAGGTCAGTGACGGAAAACTGATCTTGAGACGCACAGCATCTACATCAGGGTCAGTGATCGCTCTGACCACTGGCTGGTTGTATTTGCACTCGACTCCAACCGCCACTTCATTCTCAACAGATGAGAAACCCGGAATGTAGCTCTGCTGTTGTGTCCCGTTTCTGCTCTCTAAAGTGACGCCTGAAAAGTTGTAACTGCCGTCTGAATTCTGAATGGGCGTGTCATCAAGATAGACCGACTTCAATCCATTGGCCAAGCCTTGAATTTCGCCTTCACACACCAGATCAACAACCCGGGCAAACGCCTTGGAGCGCAGACTGTCTGCAGCCTCTTGGGCGACACGCGCACTTCCACCGCCGCCTTTACCTCCACCACCAGCGCCAATGATGAGCTGAGGTTTACTCACAGATTGTTCAATAGACGAATTCACACCGGCACCTCATCCACATCGATTCCTGCGCTGATGACAGCAGATCCCACAATCAATCGTCCGTAGCCCACTGGCACGGGTTGTCCTTGTGCCGTTGTATTCACAGCGCCATTGAATGCATAGCTGGGCTTGTTCTCTGGCCGCTCAGACGGGTCAGTTGACTTAGGCGTTGGCGCAATCATTTGAGCCACACCACCCAGAATCATGGAGGTGCCCACCGAGTAAAGCGTCGCTTGAGATAAGAAGCTTCCTGCCGCAGCCCACCCCATGGGGTTCCACCAAGCAACGGCAATCAAAGCAGCACCAAGGATGATTTGTCCGAGCCCATTGCCACCTGCGCCGGAAATGACTGGAGCAATCGTGATGCGTTGCTGCCCACTCGGTTCATGCAGGCGCTCAAGATTGAGTTCATCTCGACCTACTAGGACCTTGTAGCCAACACCTCGCTCTCCAGAGCTGACAAGCTCGCGCTCAAAGGTCGGGAAATTGGCGCCTAAAGCACGCACAGCTTCAGCCGCTGAAGCCACAACCATTTTGTGTCGACGACCGAACTGTCGCCCTAGCTCGCCGAGAAGAATGATGGTTGCCATTAGCGTTGTGACTGGTGTCTTAATGTGTGTGTTGTGATCTTTTGCCAATAGCCGCCATAAACATCACGACTTGAAAGTCGTCCCTGCAAGTGGTGAAGGATCAGTCCGTCACCAAGAACGATTGCAGCGTGATTGGGCACCTCAGAGTGCACCTGCATTAACAAGACATCCCCAACGCGCAAGTCGTCGGGATCAACCACCGCGAATCCAGCAGTGGCAAAGTTATCGACATACAAGTTCTCACCCCGCCTCCACCATTCGTCAAATCTCTGGAAGTCTGGAAGGCTCAGTCTGCGCTCTTGCGCATACCAATCCCTCACAATGGAGTAGCAGTCCAGCACGCCGTGTGACCACTCTCGCCCCACAAGCGGTGCGACATAGCCCCTTGGCACAAGCTCAAACCATTGGCCGGTGGGGTAAGACACGATGAACCAAGGGACGCCACTGGCTTCACAGGCCACGCAGTCTGCTTGGCTCGGAGTTGCCGGCAAATTCGGATGCGAGTGAACCACCCCTACGATCTCACCTCGCTTGTCAGCCTTTACGTAGTCTTGTGGATCGATCACGAACTGATCAGTTCCCACGCCAATGTTCTGGCAAGGTACATAGATCTCCTTGCCTTTGCGAACGACCAACAAGCCACATGATTCCCGAGGAAACTCACGAGCCGCATGTTCAAGTGCTAGGTGTTTATTGGAATCAAGCATTAGCGGATCAATCCTGCGGCTGGAAAACCGCCAAACGGAAGTTCAGCATTTGAGCCAAATCGCCTCTGACAAGAACTCAGTCTCTTGCCACAAGCATCTTGGGATTTGAGCGAGACAGACACATCGTTGGCGTTGAAATACGCTGTGCCCGTGTAGCCACACTCTGCACTTCGATACCCCCAAGGACAGACGTTTTGCACGATTTGCCTGCGAGGCAAAGCCACGCCCTCTAAGTCAAACGATGCGGCCAACTCGAACTCGACCACATCCCTTGTCTCTCGTGACTTGCGGTCGATGTAATAAACATCGTCTGCAAACTCTGCACTGGGGTCAGCCGACTGGTTGCTCCCACTGGCAAAGTTCACCCCATCCAGATACTTGACCAGGGTGCGCTTTCGGGTGATCTTTGCGCCCACCAGGTCTTGGTAAGACAAGATCAGCGCGGTGATGCTTCCAGTGACGTTGGCTACTTTGAGCTTCGGCCTTGGAACTTGACCGTTGCCATTGATTTCAAAGCCCTCTGCCTGAATTGGAAACGGTTCATAGGAATTACCTTGCCAGACCACTTGCCTGCGCAGCTCGTTGGTGCCCGCATGAAAGCGCACGACCCCCTCATTAAAGAGGCTTAAGTCCAATACAAAGAGCTCAATGACAGCACTTGGTGCAAGTCGCTGGATTTCAGTTGTGATGGATTGGGAAGTCATGACAAATCAAACACCTGCTTGAAGGTGGCGCGAATGTTTTCTATGTTTGGCTCTTCAATCGTTCGACTCCACTCTTCACAGGTGAACTTCCCCGTAATGCCACTCGGTGTTGTCCAATCAAAGGCTTGAACTGCTCCTAGTGCCCGCAAGAAGCTGTCGATTGCAGAGGCATCGTTTGTGGACTTGCCCCGAAACTCCAGTGACCAGACCTCAGGCTGAGTGTTGATTCCATATGCCAAGCGTTGCTCGTAGCCATCGCCAAAAGAGACGCGTCGCACGTTTGGTTTAACGCTCAGCGATGCCCCAATGGATGGGATCCATGTGAAGGTAGCCATTGAATATCCCTTGATCCATTCCTTCAAGACTTCCCATCACCCCATCCTTCGGGGATCAAGCAAACCGCCTGCACGCTTTTGATTGAGCAACTCTTGTCGAACCGCGCTCGAGATAGCGCGACCCAAATCCTGACCTTGGCCAGCCGTGGAGGTCGTGCCTCCCTCGGCAACATTGACGGAGATGTTGAATACATCCCCAGCACCTGATCCACCTTGCCTCATCGTGACGGGGATGGAGCGTCCATCTGGCAAAGGCACATACGCCTCATTCATAGAGCCCTCACCAAACACCGCCAATTGAGGCGACGAGGCAACCCCACCGCCTGCGTAAGTGCGCAATGGCAACGGACCAGCCGAGGTCATGACCCCACCGTTGGCAAATCCAAACATACCCCCCAATGCATTTGCCATTGGCAAAGTGATCGATCGTTGGATTTGGATTCGAATCAGATCCGAAATGATGGAAGTCGCAAGCGTTCGAAAATCCAACTTGCCAGTCATGACAAAGTTGGTCAACGCATCGGTCATCCCGTTGAACGCTCTGGTGGTAACAGCTTCCATTTGCTTGCCCACCTGTTCAGTCTCTTCGCCAAGGGTTCGCAACGCCTTAGAGAAGCCTGCCCCCGGATCTGCGAGTTCAAATGCGCGTTGACCCAAGAGTTGAGCACCATCAGCTGCTTGCCTTGCCGCTTCTTCAATCCGCTTGAAGGAGTCAGCCAACTTATCATTGCCTGGTGCTGCCTCCACGAGCTCTCTTGCTTTTGCAGCAAAGTCAGCCAACTCGTCTGCACTGGACTTTCGTGCCGCTGAGAGGCGTTTGAGCGACTCAACTTCACTGATAGCACCGCTGTCCTTGAGCACCTTGATCTGCTCTTCGGTGGCACGCAGTTGGTTTTGGCTTCTGGCAACTTGCTCTTGGATGTCTTTGAGCGTCTCCCCTGGCAACTTGATCTCTCGCTCCAAGTTGGATTGCTGGGCATCGCGTTCGAGCTTTTCGCGGCGCAGGGTGATTTCTGAGAGCTTGTCTTGAAGCTTTAGTTTGTCCTGGGTTGTCTTGGCAACCGTGGCCAGCCCCCGTTTGAGGATGGTCTCTTCTTGGCCATACAGATCCCCCAACTTGTCTGTGAAGTCCTGCTGAGCATTGAGTCGAGCCTCACTCGCTTCCTTGAAGCTGATGTAGCCCTGACTCTCGTACAGGTCGATGATCTTTTGGCGGTCTTTGAGGATGCCGCTTTCCACATCTGTCAGACCCTGCAGCTTTTTGATGTCACTCTCAATTTGGGCCATTGCCCCAGCCGTGAGCGCACCCGTTGCTGAGTTGTAGTTCAGCTTTGGCTTAGCACCACCAGTCGCCTCAGCCTCACCCTTATTGATTGCATCAAATCGTGATTTGACCGCGTCAGCCAGCAGGGGCATCTTCCACAGGTCTACATAGTTCTGATTGGCCTTTTCGACAATCGCGTTTCGCTTTTCAAGCGCGGCCTTAAGCGTTGCCTGGTTTTCTTCAGAGAAGGGGTTGAGCCCCTTACCCCCGGCAATGAAAGTGCCCAACAACTCCATGTCGGCCCAAACAGCCTCAAAGCTGCCGATCACCGACTTGACCATTTGGATCAGGCCGCGCATCGCATCGATCACGATGGCCAGACCGACTGCAGCATCTTGGGCCCACTCTTTGAGAGTGCCATCGTCTCGCAAGCGAACCATGGCCTCAGCCGAGTTGTGCGTCCCAAGAACCACCTCTTTGAGCTGTCCTACCAACTCCTCCATTGCAGGTAAAGCTGCTGTGACGATGGTCTGAGCCACAAAGTTGTGCTCTGCCTTCATGCGTCCTAATGCTTTGGAGGCTTGTTCAGCGGATTCAATCTCCGCTTGGGTCATGCGGATGTTGAGGTCCTGATTTGCTGCCAAATCTTTCAGGAATGGCAGCAGAGTCGCCCCTGATTTTCCAAACAACTCCAGCGCGATGGCAGTTTTACCTGCACCGTCTTCAAAGTCCGAGAGCTTAAGAGCAATCTCGTTCATCACTTCGGCAGGATCACGGAGATTCCCCCCCGAGTCCTTGGCCTTGATACCCAGATAAGCCAGTGCTTGGCTTGCACCCTTGGTCTCGTCATCCACGCCAGCGAGGCCCTTGGAGAGCTTGGTCAGTCCCACGCTGATTTGCTCCATGGCCACACCAGAAATAGTGGCCACTGGTGCAAAGCCCGACAAAGCGACCGCACTTGCGCCCGTTTGTTCGGCAAAGTCCTGCAATGCGGCCACTGTTTCAAGAGTGTGGGCGATCAGCTCCTTCAGTGCGCCAACAGACTCCACACCCACCGCAATGGCAAAGGTGGTTTTAGCCACTTCTGCCACCCGCTCGAGAGAGGAACGCATGCCGTCGGCGTGCTTTTCAAGAAGCCGAGCACTTTTGCCCAAATCTTCCCGAAACTCTGCCGTTTCAGCCGCGAGTTTGACGACTAAGGAGCCAATATCAGCCATTGTTCTTCTTCACCTTATGCGCAAACATGGCCTTGAATCTCGCCACATTGAGACTGACGTCTTGCGTTGCCGCTTGTTTCTCCATGAAGGGCATGAAGTCCTCAGGTCGGAATGGACTAGCATCCTTGGCCCGATGCGCGTTGGCAAAGGTGGATGCCACCACACCTGATCTGTAATCAGCCCGGTAGTCCCCAAATGGCTCGAGCTGGTAATACGCCAGCCATTCTGAAAACTCATCTGATCCCATCCGAGCCAGCATCTCACGCACTGGCAGGCCAAGAGCCAATGCCAAGCGGAATGCAAAGCGTCGTGTCGGATGGGTTTTTAGGCGTTTTTTGCTTGCTCGACCTGTTCGGCACCAATGCCATTGAGTCGTTGAGCCACAGCAAACACGCGGTCGAGTGCTTTGGCACTTTTGGCACCCAGTGCTGCAATATCAGCATCACCAAAGAGTCGATCGCCCGACTCATCGCATACGGCTAGAGAGACCAAACGCGCCCGGACGTTCTCCAGTCGGCCCTCTTTGCCAATCAGACTGGCTTCAAACGCATCTCGGTCGGTTCCCGTCATGGTGCGAACCTGCACCTCACCACCCCATTCGGGGACTTTGACGATTTCTCGAGGGAGGTCATCACACTGCAATATTTGTTCACGAGTCAACATGTGTTTCTTCCTCTCAAGCTTCGGTAATTTCGCCATCAATTTCAATCGTCACGGACGCCTGCACAACGGCATCAACACCACCTTGCACGCTGAAGGTGGTGACATAGCCGTAGAAAGTCCAAATGGCTGGCATGTTGTCCGTGAAGGTCAGCTTGAACTGCCGACGCACACGATTGGCTCGATCTGTTCGCAGTCCTTGATGAATCAAGTCATCTGGGTTGTAGTGCATGGTCAAAGTTAATTGACCTTCATCACGCAAGCCAACCCGCTTTTCTTTGGAAGCGGAGGCAAGGTTTGTGACATCGATCACGGCGGCTTGTCCACCAGGACCTTGAAAAGACACCACGTTGGGGATGACCTCAAATGTGGTGGTGCCAAAGCGGGAAATCGTGATCCCTTGTGCGGTAATTGCTGTGCTGCTCATGTGTAGCTCCACGTTTAGGTTGAACTCACCTGTCGGTGATAGGTGTAGTCCACGCTCACCCGGTACAGCCGGGCCTGATCTTCAAAATCTGTGAGCCCCATTCGCACATCGGCGATGGTGCTTTTGTCTGCCAGGAGCGCCTCAAGAACTAGGTCCTGAAGATGCAACGCTTCTTGATACGTTCTGGCATAGGTATCAACTTGCATGCGAACTCGCTGCAAGCCGTGTGGCCCATCGAGGCCAAAGATGTGCTCTTGCACGATGGGTGTGTAAACAATGGCTGGATACTGAGCGTCTTGTGCTGCGACAAGCGCGTAGACCTCTCCAGCCGCCAAGTTTTTGATGGCGTCGTAGAAGTCCTGCATCGCTATTTCCTGTTCAGGTTCTTTGCTTCGATCTCAATGCGCTCTGTCAGCCTGTCTTTCATGGCTTGCACCGCATCTCGTCTTTTGGCTTCAAGTGCAGGTCGCAAGAACGGCCTAGCCCTCATCTTTCGGGTGCCAAACTCAACAAAGCGCCAATACCAAGCGTCCTGAGACAGGTTTCCCTTTTTGCCTTGCTTGCGGTATTTCTTGCCATGTCGAACCGTCACAAAGAAGGTCTGTCGCGTCAGGCTCGAGAGCTCAGGAATGTGTTTCATGATCACCGAGCGTTTCAATGTGCCTGGCGGAGGTTGATCAGGTCCTAGAGAAGCGATTGCTTTTGGGGCACGAATCCTTGCCTCATCTCGAATGACCTTTGCACCCGCATAGACGCTTACGCGCAGACCATTCTTTGCCACTCGATCTGGCAACTCCCGAAGCGCCCGAGCCAATTCAGCCAAGCCTTCAACCTTGACGATCTCTCGCTTAGCCATCGTCGAGACCTTCCGATGCAAGAAGGATGATTTGTGTGCGCCTCTCGTCCTCATTCAACGCAGAGTGAATGTTGAAGATGCGAGATTTGTAGAGCACACGCATCTGAGCAACCTGTTGAGGGTTGTCAAATACCGGTTGGAAACGAACCGTGATCTGGTGCGTCAATTCAGCCGAGATCCGGTTGGCAATCACAGCTTCTTTGCCAGACAGGGGTTGAATGTCAGCCCAAACGGTCACCACATCCAACCAAGCGCGACAAGGCGCACCCAGACTGTCCTTGACGGTGCTCGGGCGCTGGACCTTGATGCGACGGTTGAGCATGCCCGCACTGATTGGATTCATAGGAAAGAAACCTTATAGGGGTCTAAAAGACCATCGACAAATGGCAAAGGTTCAATGCGCCCTCTGGAGAGTGCTGCCACTTCTTCTCGATGCGCATACAAACTACCAACGCGTAACTTGATCCAGCTCTTAATGCCCTCGGGCACTGCTGAGGCATCCCCATATCCAGCATCAAAGGTGACACTGACCGCGCCAATCTGCGGCAATGAAATAGGCCAAATTTGTCCAAACACAGGGGTGATCCTTGCGGGCTCGCAGGCTGAGTCAACCGCGTAGTTGCTTGGAGGCATGGTTTGTAAAACACCACCCATGTCTAGGTAGTTGATGTTCACCACGTTGAGAACGGGTGACTTGTGAATCAGGATGGCATGCCCAGGCAATGTGAAAGGCTGACCTGCAGGAACCCCCATGAGGCTCGGACCAGGAAAGCTATCAAGGACCAACTTCCAGCGTGCAGTCATGAACTGTCTACTGGTGATGGTCTCTGCGGCCTGTCTGGCTGCAGAGATCAATGCCTGAATCAACCCATCGTCATCGTCGAAATCCACCCGCAGGTGCGCCTTGGCCTCAAGAAGAGTTACTGGCTCACCTGCAGGAGGGGTGATCAATTGCATGGGCATGCGATTGGTCTCCCCTCAGGATCAGACGACTTGCGCGACTGCTGCTTGATTGCTTGCATCACCCGGCGCAAACCGAGGATTAAAACCAAGCAACTGTGCCGCCGTCAGACTTGCGGCAACGCCCACAGTCACCGAGAGGCGAACATAGGCGTAACCGTTGTTGACATCAAGATCCTCTGGACGCAGGTTGATGATGGCCTGTTTTGCAGAGCCACTACCCGCCTGAGTCAGTTGGGTGATGGCCTTGCCAGCCACATCCTTGGCTCCGGTGCCAGAGGCATCAGTTGCTTGCTGAAGCTTGGCGTCGAGCGTGGCACCAGTGCCAAGCACACCGCTTTGAATCAACGCAAGCAAGCTGTGATGATTACCAGCCGATACCCACCCAGTGGATGCAGTGCCTGCAGCTTGGCTGACAGGGTCGAGTGAGGCCAGAACTGAGAACAGTTCGCTGCCTTTTGCATTAGGAAACATTCAATTTCTCCTTATGGTTGAAGCGACGATCAACGTGCGCCCAGTTGAACAAAGGGCGACATCGTTGCGCTGCCCTTGGCAGGCGAAATGGGTGCCGCAATCTTGGATTGACCGTCCATGCGGAAAGTCGTACGGAAGGCCGTGAGGTCTGCATCGAAATACAGATGCATCGATGTGGCCGTTTGCAAACCACCTGCTTTGGTGATGGTCTGGTAGTAGGACAAGTCCGCCAACAACACATCGCCTGCACCGGAGAAGCTGTTCGCGTGTTGCGAGACAAACACCGGACGGCCCAGCAAGGTGCCATAGGGTGAGACTTGGATACCACCGACATTCAAGCCCATCGGCAAGTAGATCGGGTAGTTGCCCAAAGTGAGCGTGAACAAGGCAGGCAACACATCGTTGTTGACGATCCACACCGCCTTAGCAAACGATGCTGGGGGCAAGCGCGAAATCATCTTGGCCAAGTTTTGAGCCAAGAGCGTTTGCGTTGCCTGACCCGTTTCCTTGGCCACAGTGACGGTGGTTGCATTGCTCATACAGCCAACGGGAACACCAGTACCGGAGCCGAACAAAATCGACTCATTGGTCTTCCAGCGAATGGAAGTGGCGATCTTGTCGGGCAGATAGGTAGACAGAGCATTGGTGTCGTCCAGCAACTCATCGGTCACAGGCACAAGTGCCATGAGCTTTTTGAGACGCAGGGTCGACAAACCGAGCACGGGTTTGGTGTTCACCGCAGGGGTGGCTTCACCTTGCCAATAGGCTCGGATACCGTTGCTTCCCCATGGCGTGGTTTCATCCTTGGGGAAGGCCATGGTGTTGCCCGTGATCTCCACGTTGTCTGTCAGCGGCAGCAGGGAATCCTCGCCCAGAGACAACTGGAAGATTTCCTGCGCGAACTGAGGTGGCACCAAAAATCCACCATCTTGCGCAGAGCCTTCACTGCCAAAGCTCGAAGGCGCTGCTGCATTACGCGCAGAACCGATCAACAGGCGATCATCAATCGAGGAGCCAGGGTTTTGCGCCTGACGCACTGTCTTGAGAAACTCGCCAACGCTTTTAAAGCCATGCTTGGGATCAGAAGCAGCGTTCTCCACCACAGTGATAACGGAAGCATTGGGCAGATGAGCCGTATGCATCATGTGCGCCTCTTCGGCGATCAGTGCAGCTTCACGATCAATGGCGGCAGAGGTTGCCTCAATCTTGGATTTCAGGGCTTCAAAAGCACTGACCTCTTCTTCGTTCATATCACGCTGCTCAGCGGCAGCGATGTCGGTCAAGGCACGTGCGTCCTTGACCAGAGTTGATTTGCGAGCTTGAAGCTCACGCAATTGCTTGCTCATTGGTATTTCTCCAGAAATGAAAAAACCGCCTGGTCCAAATGACTCAAGGCGGCGACAGGGATAACGACCAACGGGTCGCAGTTGAACGCACCCCTCAACGGAGGGATGCAAGAACACAGGGTGTTAGGTGAGTAGGTACTGGCTTAGATCAGCGCTAGTGCATCACGCGCTTGTTTCAGGCGCGAGGAACTGCGCACGGGTGTGGACCGGATATTGGCCTGCATCTTGGTGAGCACATCGTCAAAGCTTGCAATGCCATCCACCATGTTTTGCGCCATGGCAGCGTCGGCACCAAGCACACGTCCTTCGCCCATGCCTGTTCGGACATCGTTGACCGAGACACCACGACCGATGGCCACGGCTTCCACGAAAGCGTTGTAGTAATCGTCCACACGAGACTGCATGAACGCTTGGGCCTGCTCATCGAGTGGCACATAAGGGTTGCCTTCGACTTTGAACTTACCCGCAGAAATGAGTGTGGGTTTGACTCCGTCCTCTTCCAGTGCCTTGGAGTAATCAAAGTGCGCTTGCCACACGCCAATGGAGCCCACTTCACCACCCGGGGTGACATAGAACTCGCTGGCCGAGCACCCGAGCCAATACGCAGCCGATGCTGCCAGGCTGTTAGCTACAGCGATGACTGGTTTTTGAGCACGTGCTTTAACGATCTCGCTAGCCAACTCAGCCACGCCATAGACGCTGCCGCCAGGACTGTCGATGTCGATCAGGATTTGACCTACGGTGTCATCAGCCAGCATCTGACGAAGCACAGCAGCGAACTGCTGGGTGCTGGTGCTACCAGGACCCGAGATGTCGTCAACCATATTGCCGCGCTGTGTCACCACACCATACAGAGGCAATACCGCGATGCCTGAGCCTGCACTGGCTGCAGCCATTTGCTTACGACTGTCACGAAGCACACGATCGGTGTTGACCTGAAATAAGGTCTCATCACTGGGAGGCTTCCCCGCAGACCAACGGGTCAAGATGCCAGACATGGCCTGCAACCGCTCGGGCATCAGCGCCCAAGGGGTGGTCAGGAATTCTGAGAGAAGTAGTTGTTTGTTCATTGATTCATTCCTAGTTGAATAAGTGATGCCGCCAGGCCCTCAGCCTCCAAAGGCATGACTTGTTGTTGTGCCCACTGCTGCACATGCGAGGAAGTCAATCCAAAGGCTTGTGCAATCAGTTCGATTTCGTTCTTGGTGACGGAACCCTTTTTTGTGATGCGCCTAGACAATCGCTTTGCGTTTGACTCGACCAGCATCCGAAACCGCAAACTCAGCTCTTGATCAGCTGGTGGCGTTTTTTCATCTGCGGTCTCTGCATCGTTTGGTTCTTGCTCTTGCTCTGCCTCTTCTGCGTCTTCCTCTTCCACCATGTTCAGCGGTCGAAGGGGTTGATCCAGACCTTGCAGCGGGTTGAGGTTTTCTGAGATGCGTGCCTCATTTCGGGTGAGCCATCCGTTTTGGATACCGCTTTGGTAATAGGCTGAACGACTTGAAGCGTCCCCTCGCATGAGATTGGCAAAGTCAAACTCGATCTCCAGCGCATCACCATCGGGGAGAAGCTCCGTTTCGATGGACGCCTCCCAACGCTCAGCCCATGGCGTCATGGTGTGCATGACGAACTCAAGGCTTTGCTGCTCGATGTTGGAGAAGGTCGCTCGATCTAAATCAGCAATCATGTGCGGTGGCACACGGAACATTCGAGCGATATCGGTTATCTGGAACTTGCGTAGTTCTAGAAACTGAGCATCCTTGTTCGTGACACCCACCTCATGGAACTTCATGCCGTTCTCGAGTACGAGCACC
>ERZ650310.220-NODE-220-length-17133-cov-9.291252_pt1 | contig 17133 bp, 25 predicted proteins | sample MGYA00376246_ERZ650310 | MGnify/ENA primary metagenome ERZ650310 (study PRJEB26733, sample SAMN07839286) | wastewater metagenome | biome: small river; feature: stream; material: water | place: USA: North Carolina | collected 2016-03-01 ...
TCGGCGGCGTCAGCGCGCGCCAGATGATGCAGACCCTCGGCACCGAGTGGGGCCGCGTCTGCATGGGAGACGACTGGTGGATCCGCCTCCTTGAACGTCACCTGGGCCTACAGCCTGGCAGCGCCCCGGTACATGACCGCATCGTCATCTGCGACGTGCGCTTCCCGAACGAGGCCGCATGGATCGGCCGCGTCGGCGGCAAAGTCGTGAGACTGCGCCGCCGGCAGGCCCAGGACGTGCGCGCCCATGAAAGCGAAGCGCACATCAACGGCCTGCACGCGCACGCCGAGATCGACAACGACGGCCCGAGCCTGTACAGCCTGCACCACAGCCTGGACGACGTGCTCGCGGGCTGGGACATCGACCGCAGGGATGGCCTCGAGGTGGACGCATGACCGCCCTTGGCTTTCTCGTCGTCGACCAGCACATGGCGCTGGACCTGTACCACGCGCCCGGCTATGGCGAGCAGAAAGAGAAGGCCTAACGTTTGAGCTAAGCGTGCGCCACGCACTGGCGTAACCGTAGCGCGCAACTGCTGTTGGCGCTGCGCTTGAGCGAAGGGTTCGGCTTCACCGGCCCGGAGCGCGGAGATTTGGATGGTGAAACTGACTGTGCTGTTTGCGATGTTCGGCGCGCTGGCGCTGGGGTACGTGTGGAGCGGCTTTGCTCTCACGATTCTGTGGGGCTGGTTCATGGTGCCGACGTTCGGCCTGCCGCAGCTTGCGCTGGCGCCTGCGATTGGCGTTGCCGTTGTGGTGGGCTACTTGACGCACCAGTACCGGCCGACCGAAGACGCGAAAGACAAGAAGACCGAGCGCATGGTCGAAGGCTTTGCATTCATGGCGATGAAGCCGGCGCTGGCGCTGCTGGTTGGGTGGATCGTGAAGCAGTGGATGTGAAGCCGAACGTGGGAGCTGAACGGCGGCCGTAGGCCGTCCGTTCGAGCGACGGGTTAGGGCGCTGGTGAACGAAGGCACAGGAGAGGACATGCAGACACTTGGATACTCGATGCTGGTGCTACTGCCGCTGGCTGTTGGTGTGGCGGTGCTGTTCTTCGGAGAGCGCTGGAGGCGCCAACAAGATGCCGCAGACGCGGAAGATGCGCGGCGGCGCGAGAAAGAGCGACTGATGAGCGGGATTCTGTGATGCCGCGGCGCCGGCTTGTGACGCTCGACGAAGCCGTGCAAGCAGTGGTGAAGCGCCACGGCGGGGTGCGGGCTGCCGAGCGCGCTACTGGCGTGGACAAGAGCTTCATCAGCCGCCTGATGAACGGGCACAAGGTGGCGCCGAGTGCGGAAACGCTGGAAGCCCTAGGGCTGCGGGCGGTGCCGCTGTATGAGGTGCTGAAGCGCCCTAACGTTGGAGTTGAGCCGGTGACCCCGGCACAGGAGATTCGATGACCACGAACGCAACGCCGGGGGCACTCGGCTCGAACGACGGGTTGGGCGGCTCCCACCCGAAGCGCTACGAAGGCGGCAGGATCAAGGGTGGGTGCAGCCTGCACGATGCCGAGAAGCCCGAGCTTTGCCAGAAGCACTTGCACCGCTGCCCGGAGCCGCGCACGGTTGACTGCTGCGGCGTGGTTGACGATCACGACATCGTGGAGTGCCACCGCTGCGGCAAGCAGTGGACCGTGCCGTGCAACTTTGACGAGGATTACTCATGAGCCGCGAAGCCTTTTGCGACCCGCCTGACGTTGATGACCGCGAGCCGTGCGATGCCGACCGGCCAACCGAGATTTGGGGCGTGGCAGCGCTGGCACCAAAGCAGAAGGCCGCGTTCGAGAAGCACTGCACAGGTGACTGCGGAAAGATCAGCATGGGCGGCGTGATCGACGATGAAGTGACGGGCGGCCTGTTCGTGTGCTGCCAGCCGACGTGCCCCTACGAGGCCAAGGAGATTGCGAACTACGGAAGCACCATGAGCTTTGGCCGTCCGCACACTGTGCACCTGCGGCTGCTGGAGCCGGTGGAGTCTGCGCAATGACCATCGTTGACCTTGAACAGTTGCCACCGGACGACCGTGCAGCCATACAAGCGATGGTTGAGGCCGCGTACCGCAAAGCGCCAGAACTGCGGGTGAAACTGAACGAAGAAGCGCCCAGCAACGCGGCGCACTGGCACAAGGTGGCGATGGAGTGCCGGGCAGAGATTGACCGCCTACACGTCGAGAACGCGAATCTGGCCAAGGAAGCGAAGCGGCTGCAAGGCTTGCTTGACGCTGTGCACCAGATCGCGGGCGAACTTGCGAGGCCGAGCGGGATATGAGACAACGACGCAGCGTGACCCCTTGGCTCCCGGTCGCAGTTGACCCTGTGCACGAAGGCATCTATGAGGTCGAGTACCGCCAGTCTCGATTCCTGTTTCGCCGCGAGTGGCGCGACGGAATGTGGTGCATACCTGGCGCCGTGCTGTTGCCCGCCACTCGGCCCAAGCGCTGGCGTGGCTTGACGGCTCCCGCGCGAACGATGCCGAAGGGCCAGCGATGAGCGACAACAAGCCACTTCGGCGGGGAGTGGACGGCGTCTGCACGCGCAGCACATGCGAGTGTGAGCGCGAAGGGCTCGGAGATCAGTGCGTTTGGCTGAAGCCTGCGGAGGATGAATTCGAGTGCCTGGGCGAACCGAGCCTATGCGCGAACCCGCGCGGGTGCGGTTGCGTTCCCGACAGCAAGACGCCCAACGCAGAAGTAACCGGCCTTGGCCGCAACAGGAGCAACGATGACTGACCAAGCAACGCCGGCCAAGGTCCGGTTGACTGACGGGTTAGGCCCGCTGCTGGATAGCGAGGAGGACCCCGCGCGCCTATGGGCCGAGATTCACCTGCTGCGCGCTGCTGTGCAGGGGCCGGCAGGCTATGCGACGTGGCAGGACGCAGCCGTGGCCGAGCGCGTGCGCCGCGTGAAAGCGGAGGCGCGCATTGACCTGGGCAAGTACGCAGGCGCCTACGGCGGCTACACGACGGAACCGCCGAAGCCGCGCACTTTGTGGCAGCGCTTCCAGGCGTGGCGCGAGCGCACCGGCTTCCTGATGGACGGCCGCGATGGTGGCATGTGAGCGGGCCTAACGGTGGCACAGCGGGAGAAGTTGGAGCGGCTGGGCGGGGCGGCTTGGTTGCGCGACCGGATAGACAAAGCAAAGGAACCGGAATGAGCGACGTGTTGATTTCAAGGCTTGCGAACTGCCGGGCGATGGCCGCCGAGCGACTTCCCGCGCCTGACGTTGAAGCGATTGACCTTGCGATGGCAGAGATTGCCGAGTTGAAGGAAGCCTACGCGCTGCTGTTCAAGGCGCATGCCGCCGAGCGAGCGAGGCTGGAAGACCCGACCAGCATGGACTGCGCAAGCTGCGAGTACGTTGCGCCTACGCGGCATGACCAGTGCAAAGGCTGCGAGCGCACCGTCACCGTGCATACGAACTACAAGCGGGCTTCTTGGGCCTAACGTTCGAGCTAACCGGCCTGCCACAGCGCGATGACCACCGACACCACGATGGCGCCACCGACCGAGGCCAGCCACAGGACCGCTGTGGCTGGTCCGGTTGAGCGAGAGGTTAGGCCCCAACGCACAGGAGAAAGCATGGGAAACATTGAGCCGCGCCACAAGCTGGCGAGCCCGCGCCCCGAGCGCATTGCTACCGTGAGCCTTGGCGGCTGCGAGTTCGTAGTTGGCTGGGATGGTGAAGCGGGCGAGCCCGACACCTACTGCGAGGGCTACGTTTCCGTGCGCGGCAGCAGGCCGGCGGCGTGGGTGGAGTGTGTGAAGCTGGACGGCAAGTGGTGGGAAGCGAGCGAGGTTTTCTCTTCGGACTTCTGCGACCAGTTGGACGCGGCGTTGCTGGCGCTGGAAGAATTTGGGGCTTGCAAGTCATGAGGCGCTACAGCAAAGACCCGTATTGCCGGTGCAGCATGGAGCCCAGCGCGCAAGGTTCATGGGTTATGTTTGATGACTTGAAGCGGCCAGCGTTGCCGCCAGGCTTTGAGGCTTCTCGCAACGAAAACGGCAGTATCACCGTGACCAACGATGAGCATTCGATCATCGTGGAAGCGAATGCTGCATCTGCGCGCCAGGCACCCGAAGAAATGCTGCACGCCCTGCTGGTGGCACTTGGGGCCTAACGTGTTCTAGACCTAATCTGGAGCTTTTCACGCATGCAAAAACGCAAGTCTCCGCGCCACGTCAGAGCTGCAAACACGCGGTGGCGCCGGGCCGAAGAGCGCGCCCAGGCCGAGCGGGATGCAGGCATCACCGACGATCCGATGCCAGAAGACGCGCGCCAGCCCATCGACCTCGATTTGCGCACCTGGGGCGGGCCGCATCTGCTGATCGAGCCGCGAGTCGGCTACATCGCCGGGCGCGCGCTGGATGCGGAGACTGGCGCCGTCGTCGCGTGCTGCGCGCTGAAGACGCTGCTGCACGGGATCGCTGACAAGCTGCCGCGCACGATGGGCCTGCGCTGAAGGTGTGATGTGCTTGACGGCCGCCGAAGTCGGGACCATCCTGGGCATCGCTGCCCGCACGGTGTACGACATCCCCCCAGATCGACTGCCGCGCTACCGCCTTGGCGCCGGCCGGGGTGCGGTACGCTTCGACCCCACCGACCCTGCCCAAGGCAACTCTTCACCCGCATCCTCGAAGCCGCCCGCAAGGCACGGGAAGTCCGCTACGCCTACCACCAGGGCTTCCGCGACGAGCACCGCGCCCGCCCAGTCGACCCCGAAGCCAGGAAAACGCCAGCGGATTGACGGGTAGGCGCCCACAAACCGCCTTCAGATCATGCCGGAAACTGACGTGATGGATACCACGTCATCGGCAAGGCCGCCTGTCGACTGGGAGTTGATCGAGCGCGACTATCGCGCCGGCATCCTTTCGTTGCGCGAAATCGCCTCTAGCCAAGGCATCACGCACGGCGCAGTGAACAAGCGCGCCAAGCGAGACGGCTGGACCCGCGACCTGCAAGCCAAGATACAAGCCAGGGCTGACGAACTGGTATCCAAGCGCGCGGTATCCACCGCGGTATCCGCCGAGGCTGTGGTTACTGAGCGCCAGATCATCGAGGCTAATGCCGAGCGCATCGCCCAGGTCCGCGGCGAGCACCGCGTCGACATCAACCGTGTGCGGACGCTGGGCCTCAACCTGCTGGCCGAACTGGAAGGACAGGGCGCGGACCTCGATGCGCTGCAGAACCTCGGCGAGATGCTGCGTGCGCCGGACGAGCGCGGCATCGACAAGTTGAACGACCTGTACCAGAAGATCATCAGCACGCCGGGCCGCATCGACGGCGCCAAAAAGGTCGCCGAGACGCTGAAGATCGCCATCGGGCTCGAGCGTGAAGCGTATGGGCTGACGGCCGACACGAAGCCGCCTAGCAGCTACGAGCAGAGCTTGCAGGAACTGGCGCAGTGAACGACGAAGCCAAGGCCCTGCTGCTGCGTTTCCGCGAGGATTTCGCGTTCTACGCGCCGCGGGCGCTGCGCATCCGGGCCAAGAGCGGCGCCATCGTGCCGTTCAGGCTGAACCGGGCGCAAGAGCACATCCACGCGGCGCTGGAGAAGCAGAAGCGTGAGACAGGCCGGGTGCGCGCAATCGTGCTGAAAGGCCGTCAGCAGGGCGCATCGACCTACCTGGGCGGCCGGTTCTACTGGCTCACGTCCGGCGAGTTCGGCAAGAGCACGTTCATCCTGACCCACGAGCAGGCCGCCACCGACAACCTGTTCGGGATGACCAAGCGATTTCACGAGCACTGCCCCGACGCGCTGCGCCCGCAGACGGCTGCAGAGAACGCCAAGGAACTGTGGTTCAACGTGCTGGACAGCCGCTACAAGGTGGCCACAGCCGGCGCCAAGGCCACGGGACGCAGCGCGACAGCGCAGTATTTCCACGGGTCGGAAATGGCTTTCTGGCCCAACGCGGCCGACCACATGGCCGGCATCGGGCAGACCATCCCTGACGAGCCCGGCACCGAAGTGGTGTTCGAGAGCACCGGCAACGGCATCGGCAACCCGTTTCACCAGATGTGGACCCGGGCCGTGCGCGGAGAATCGGAGTACATCGCCGTCTTCGTGCCGTGGTACTGGGACGACGGTTACACCAAGGAGCCGCCTGCCGACTTCACCTTGAGCCAGGATGAAGCCGCCTACCAATCGGCTTACGGCCTGACGTTGGGCCAGATGGCCTGGCGCCGCGCCAAGATCGCCGACGACTTCAGCGGCGACATCAACCTGTTCAATCAGGAGTACCCGGCCACCCCTGAAATGGCCTTCATGCGCGGGTCCGAGAAGGGCCTGATCGGCATGGAGTTGGTCAGCGAGGCCCGCAAGCCCAAGCCGATGTTCGACCGCGGCGCTCGCATCCTGGGTGTGGACCCGGCCGAGTACGGGAAGGACAAGACCGCCATCGTCTATCGCCAGGGCCGCAAGGTGCATTGGGTGCGGCGAGAGTCCAAGAAGGGGACGATGGAGGTCGCCGGCATCGTGTCGAAGATCGCCGAGGACATGCGCGAGCTTCGCACGCCTCTGGACGCCATCATCGTCGACGTGACCGGCGTAGGCACTGGCGTGGCCGACCGCCTGATCGAGATGCAGATCAGGAACGTCTACCGCGTCCACTTCGGCGGCAAAGCCTACGAGGCTGAGAAGTACGTCAACCGCCGCGCCGAGTGCTGGGGTCGAGCCTTGGACTGGTTCAAGGATGCCCCAAACCTGATGCCTGACGACGATCAGCTGCAGGCCGATCTCACGTCGGTGCCGTACCACTACGACAGCAGCCGGCGCCTGGTGCTGATGTCGAAGGAGGAAATGGCCCGCTTGGGCATCCCAAGCCCGGATAGCGGAGACGCCTTCGCCCTGACCTTCGCCGAGAACATCGCGCCCAAGCGTGACGAGGTGCCCGACTGGCGCCGTGACCGACTGCCAGGCGTCGCTGCGCCGGCCCTTGCACTGGGAACCTGATGGACACCGCACTCGACACCAAACTCGCTTCGGAACTGTGGGACCGCTACACCTACGTGGTGGCGCGCGGACACCGGCCGTACACGTTCCAGGCCGCGCTATGCGAGCGCATGTACCTGGGTGGCGGGCGCCAGTGGGACGCCGACGAAGCCGCGGCACTCATTGCGCAGAAGCGCCGGCCGCGGGAGTTCAACGAGATCCTGCCCAGCGTCAACGCCGCCGTGGGCCACCAGATCCGCAACCGCCTGAGCATCAGCTTCCGCCCCCGCGGCGGCAACGCCGATCAGGTGCAGGCCGACATCCGTTCCAAGGTCATCATGCAGATTGCCGACCAGACGCACCTGCACTGGAAGGAAACCGAGGTCTTCAGCGACGGCCTGATCCAGCAGCGAGGCTACTACGACGTGCGGATGAGTTTCGACGCCAACATGAGCGGCGACATCCGCATCACGGTGCCCGATCCGATGGATGTGATCCCTGACCCGGACAGCAAGACCTACGAGCCCGATGGCTGGTCGGACGTGATCTACACACGCTGGCTGACCGAGGACGAGATCGCCGCCGACTACGGCCAGGCCGCGGCTGACGCCGTGATGGCCGCCAAGGTGGACGATGCCGACCTGGGCAGCTACGACGACACGGGCGCCGAGCGCAGCAAGTTCGCCGACCCGGGCATGCGCGGCTGGGCCTTCGACGCCTACTACACCGACGCCAAGGTGCGCCGGGCTCGCGTGGTGGAGCGCCAGCGCTGGATTCGCACCATGTCGCGGGTGCTGTACTACCCCCGCACGGGCGACCGCCGGCTGGCCGAGAACCTGACGCCAGAGGTGATCGCGCAGCAGATCGCACAAGGCGCCGTGATGACGAAGGCCATGCAGCGCCGAGTGAAGTGGCAGGCCGCCACGCGCGACATCCCGCTGCACGACGAGTGGAGCCCCTACGACACCTTCACCATCATCCCGTACTTCGCCTTCTTCCGCCGCGGTCAGACGCTGGGCATGGTGGACAACGCCATCGAGCCGCAGCGAGCACGAAACAAGGCACTGAGCAACTTCGAGCACATCCTTGGCAGCGCGGCCAACAGCGGATGGACCTACGAAGAGAACTCGATCGTCAACATGACGCCCGCCGAGTTCGCTGCGCAGGGCGCGATGACCGGGCTCAACATCGAGGTGCGCAAGGGCTCGCAGTACCCGCAGAAGATCCAGCCGAATCAGGTGCCGAGCGGCCACGACCGCTACATCGAGCAGGTCACGAACGCTCTGAAGAGCGTGACCATCCCCGATGCCATGCGCGGCGCGGACGGCCCCGACACATCGGGCCTTGCCCGGCAGACGCAGCAGTTCGCAGCCCAGCAGCAGATCGCGGTGCCGCTGGACAACCTGGCGCGCACCCGGCACCTCCTGGCCGAGAAACTGCAGGCCCTGACAAAGCAGTTCTACACCGAGGAACGCACGTTCCGCATCACCGAAATGGACTTCACGACCGGAAAGCCGGTGGAGACGCCCATCACGGTCAACAAGTTCGACCCGGTGCGCGGCGTCTACATCAACGACCTCACGGATGGCGACTATGACGTGGTGGTGAGCGAGCAACCGATCGCGGCCACGTTCGAGAATGGCCAGTTCCAGCAGGCGATGGACATGCGCAAGGCCGGCGTGATGATCCCCGACACCGTGGTGGTGCAGTCCAGCACTCTGAGCCGCAAGGCCGAGATCGTGGAGCAGATGCAGGGCGCCACGGCGCCGCCGGACCCGCTGGCCGAGGCAAAGGCCGCGCTGCTGGCCGCCCAGGCGCGCAAGACCGACGCCGACGCGGTGAATGCTGGCGTCACCGGCATGTTCAGCAGTACCCAGGCCGCGAACCAGATCGTTGCTGTGCCAGGCGTCGCGCCGCTGGCCGATGCGTTGCTGAAGAGCGCCGGCTTCGTGGACCGCGACGCGGCGCCGATCGTCCCCGCGGCGCCGGCCGGCATCGACGCTATGCCGATTCCTGGCGTGCAGCCGAACACCAGCCCCAACTTCCCTCCCGTGCCTGCATCCCCATCCGTGGGAGCAGACGCGGGCATCGAGCGTATGGACCCAGCACAAGGAGTGCCGAGATGAAAGCCCAACTGATGAGCGCCAGTGACAAATCCTGGCAGGCCGAGAGCGATGTTCGCACGTTGGTCGAGGCCCAGGTCATCCGCAACGACCCCAAGCGCTTCAAGGCCGCGCAGAAGAAGGCCAAGGAGCAGGCAGAGGCCATCGAAATGGCCCTGTCGACCGAGGGCGACGAGCACAAGGCCGGCGAGAAGGACGACTGATGAACCCCACGCCTGTCGCGCTGGCCGCGCGCCGCTACTGCTTCGAGGTGGCGTTCGCCGCCCTCAAGAAGCGCTGAAGTGTTCCCACCAGGCCGCACAGACGGCCAATTTCCACCAACCCGAAAGGACTGACCATGCCCGGACTGACTCACGACGAAGACGACGACGACACCACCACGCTGATCGACCTGTCCAAGCCGGACACGGCCGAAGGCGACACGACCGACAACGGCAACGGCCCGACCGCGGCCGAGATCGAAGCCGAGAACAACGCCCGCGCCGCCGCCCTGAAGCAGGTTGCGGGCGCCGAAAGCGAGGCCGATCACGGCGACGTGCCGCGCATGATCCCCAAGGGGCGTTTCGATGAGGTGAACGAGGAACGCAAGGCCCTTGCTGCGCAGCTGGCCCAGGCCAATGCGGCGCTGGCGGCGCTGGCGACCGGCGGCAAGGCCACCGCAGCGAAGGAAGCCGCCGACGAGCCGCCAGCCTTCGACATGAAGGCGGCCATGCGCGAGCGGCTGCAGGCCCTGGCCACCGGCGACGACGATCGCGCGCTCGAACTCGACGAGGCCATCCAGCAGCACACGCTGAAGCAGGCCACCGAGAACGCGCGCCAGCAGTACGCGGCAGAGCAGGCCACGATGACGGCGCAGCAGCAGGCCCGCGCGCTGCAGCAGGCCGCCGCAGAGATCACGGCCAAGTTCCCGCAACTGGATGTCAAGTCTCCCGACGCGGACGTGGACGCCATCGACTTCGTGGTGGCCCGCCGCGACAAGCTGATGGCCGAGGGCAAGCCCGCCCACGAGGCCCTGCGCCTGGCCGTTGCCGTGGCCGCCCAGCGCTTCGGCTTCGAGGGCGACGCGCCCACAAAGGACGATCCGGTGGCCGCTAGACTGCTCGCAGCACGGCAGCGAAATGCGCTGGCAGCGGCAGCCCAACCCCCGGAACTCGGCGGCAAGGGCAACCGGGCCACACAGACCGCCCGTGTGGACATCGAGAAGATGACGGACGAGGAATTTGCAGCACTGCCAGAAGCCGAGAAGAAGCGGCTGCGCGGCGATAGCTGACCCCCTGAAGTCACGGACTCGCACCCCGCAAAGGTGCGAACTCGCCGAGCTTGCGGCGGTAAACCAAGCGGGCGCGCGGACCCTCAACCCGCGATCTCGCGTAGAGCGGCGGACTGCTCAAAACAACCCCTTGTTTTGAACCAATCCATTGGAGGCCATTCATGGCATTCACCGCATTCAGCGAACTCACCACACAGCAGAAGCTGGTTTGGTCCCGGGACGTGTGGCAAGCCGCCCGCGACCAGATGTTCATCGGCAAGTTCATCGGCTCCGGCGACAACGCCGTGATCCAGCGCGTGACCGAGCTCACCAAGACCGAGAAGGGCGAGCAGGTCATCATGCACCTCGTCGCCGACCTCGTAGAAGACGGCGTGATCGGCGACAACGAGCGCGAAGGCAACGAAGAGGCGATGCAGTCGTACAGCCAGGTCATCAACATCGACCTGCTGAGCCACGGCGTTCGCTCCAAGGGCAAGATGAGCGACCAGAAGACGGTCATCAACTTCCGCGAGATGGGCCGCAGCCGCCTGTCGTACTGGCTGGCCAACCGCGCCGACCAGCTGGCGTTCCTCACGCTGTCGGGCATCGCCTACACGTCGAAGAACAACGGCGCCACCCGCTCGGGCAGCCCGTTCCCGCTGCTGACCTTCGCAAGCGATGTGTCGGCACCTTCGAGCGCCCGCAGCCTGATGTGGGATGGCACCTCGCTGGCCACCTCGAGCACCGGCAGCATCGCGTCGACCTACCTGCCGTCGTACAAGATGATCGTGGACCTCGTGGCCTACGCCAAGGAGCACTACGTCAAGCCGCTGATGTCTGGTGGAAAGGAGTACTACGTGCTGTTCGTGGCGCCCGGCACCCTGGCGAACCTGAAGAAGGACGCCGACTACCAGCGCGCCGTGGTCGGTGTGGCCACCAAGTCGGGCACCGACTCGCCGTGGTTCACTGGCGGCACCGTGACCATCGACGGCGTGGTGATCCACGAGCACCGCCTGGTCTACACCACCAAGGGCGCCGCGTCGGGCTCGAAGTGGGGCAGCGGCAGCGCCGTCAACGGCACCCGCTCGCTGCTGTGCGGCTCGCAGGCCCTGGGCATGGCCGACCTCGGCTCGCCGGACTGGGTGGAAAAGCTCTTCCAGTACGACAGCCAAGCCGGCATCAACGTCGACAAGATGTTCGGCCTGCTCAAGCCCAAGTTCTACTCGATCTACGACGGGTCGGTGCAGGACTTCGGTGTCGTGACCTGCGACCACTACCTGCAGTAAGCGCAGGCATCCGGGCGCGCGTCAACAGCCGCGCGTCCTCCTTCATCCATTGCAAGTAGAGGAACTGAATCATGGCAATCACCAAGAACAAGGGCCGTCAGGGCGTCATCAGCGCCTGGGTGGACATCGCTTTCGGCGACGTGCCGACCACGGCAACGGCCTACACAGCGGTCGACCTTCCGGTCGGAGCAATCGTGGTGGGTGGCGATCTCGTCGTCGACACCGCGTGGGACACCGGCACGACTGCCACGCTGTCCGTGGGCGACGCATCGAGCGCCGCTCGCTACCTTGGCGCCACCAGCGTGAAGTCCACGGGCCGCACGGCCCTCGTGCCCACCGGCTTCGTTACCACGGCCACGCAACCCGCTATCTCCGTCACCACGGTCATCAGCGGCACCGCGACCACCGTTGGTGCCGCACGCCTGCGCGTGGACTACATCGTGCGCAAGCGCGCTGCCTTCTCGCAAGGCTGATCCAAACCTTGATCGGGTTTCCTCGCCGGCTCGCGCTGGCGGGGTTTTTTGCCACAGAGCAACTTAGGACACAACATGCGATTCCGTTCCCCGACCGAAACCCCCGTCTACTTGGCCCTGACATCGGGCCATACCCTCGTCGTCGGCCCCGAACTGGTGGAGGTGCCCAAGCAGTTCCACCGTCCGGCCGTGATGGAGGGCTGCATCCCCGAAGGCATGGACGCCATGCCGGCCGAAGATGGCCCGCCGTCCGAGACGAAGCAGGATCTGATCGTCGCGGCGATCAAGAAGATGCTCGCCGACCCCAAGGAAGGCGACTTCAACGGCGACGGCAAGCCCGACGTGCGCAAGCTATCTCAGCGTGCCGGATTCACGGTGCTGGCTGACGAGCGCAACAGCGCCTGGACACGCATCAACGACGAAGACCAGGGCTGAACGTCGTGACGCTCGATGACCTCGTTGACGTGTTCCGCGCCAGGATGCGCGACACGGCAGAGCCGCCGTTGTGGACCCGCGCCGAAGTTGTGGAGTTCGCCGACGACGCCGAGAATGAGGCCGCCGAACGGGCGAGCCTGCTGCGCGACACGACCACGGCCGCCATCTGTGAGGTGGATGTCGTTGCCGGGACTGCGGCCTACACGCTGGACGACCGCATCCTGCGCGTCGAGCGCGCTAAGTTGGACCTGGGCACCGTGCCGCTGTCGCTGTCATCCACCGCGGCAATGGACCGCGGGGCCGGCGTCACGCCGAAGGACTGGCGCACGCAGTCGTTGAGTTGGCAGTCTGGAGGGGCGGATGCCGGCTGGGAGCAGCGCACCGGGACGCCAGCGCTGGCCCTGATCGACCGCGAAGGCGCGGCCTGGAAACTCCGGCTGGTGCCGATCCCGGTGGTGGACGACACGATGCGCTTGCACGTCATCCGCCTGCCGCTGGAGCCGCTATCAGTGTCTGACGGCTCGCCGGAGATCCCGGCGCGGCTGCATGTGCGCCTAGTGGACTGGATGGTGTACCGCGCCTACAGCAAGCAGGATTCCGAGACGTTTGATCGCACCAAGGCATCCGAGGCGGAAGCCGCATTCACGCGCAGCTTCGGCGAGTGCATCGACGCCAACGCGCGCCGCAAGCAGGACGACCGCGCGCCGTGCGTGACGGTGTTCCAAGAGTTCTGACCGGGAGCCCGCCATGACCAAGCGCTTTTATGCCAAGGGCGCCGAGTTGGTGCTGACCAAGCAGATTGACTTTGTGGGCGACACCATCAAGGTCCACTTGGTCAAAAGCGCATACACGCCGAACTACGACACCCACGACTTCCGAGATGACCTGGGCGCCAATATCGTCGCCACGGTGACGCTGGCCAGCAAGACGGCCACGGGCGGCGTTTTCGATGCAGCCGACATCGTGTTTTCAGCAGTGGCCGCTGGCAATACCTGCAACGCCGCTGTGTTCAGCAAGGAAGGCGGAACCGATGCCACAAGCCCTCTGCTGATCTACATCGACAGCGCCGACATCACGAACTTCCCGGTGACGACATCTGGCGGCGACGTGAACATGGCCTGGGCTTCGACGGCCTACAAGATTTTCAGCCTGGTCCCCTGATCGGGGCGCGATATGGCCCTCGAATTCAAGGACCGCGTAGCAGACACTACCACGACGACGGGAACAGGAACCGTCACGCTGGCAGGATCGGCACCTTCCGGATACCGCGCCTTCACGGCATACACGACGGGCGCCACCGTGCGCTACAGCATCGCCACCCTCGACGGTACGGAGTGGGAAGTCGGGCAAGGCATCTGGACATCCTCGGGGGCCACACTGACCCGCGTCACGGTGTACGCATCGAGCAATGCCGGCGCGCTGGTCAGTTTCTCGGCCGGCTCGAAGCTGGTGCAGGCGGTCCCGGTGGCGGCCGACTTTGTGCGCCCGGTATTCAGAGCGCATCGCGGATCGAACCAGACAGTCACCGCAAACACCTTTGTCAAGGTGGCGCTTACCACTGTTGGGTTCGACACCATCGGCGGCTTCGACGCGACGACGAACTACAGGTACACGCCGACCGTGGCCGGCTACTACCACTTCACGGGCCAGGTCGCAGGATCTGCCGCCGCACGCCTGTTCGCCAACATCTACAAGAACGGCTCCATGATCTCGGGCGGCACCGACAACGCCACGGCCTATCGCTCCCAGGTGAGCGACATTGTTTACCTGAACGGCTCGACGGACTACGTGGAGCTGTGGGTCTACACCACGGCCACGTCGATCCTGTCGACGAACCCGAATGACATCTACTTCGCCGGGGCGTTGGTCGCGGCGGCAGCATGACCTTCGGCGCCACCCCATTCGGCTCTGCCCCGTTCGGCTCTGCCGGGCTGCTGGAGATCGACACCAACCACGCCGCGGCATCGCTGGGCTGTGTCGTCAACTTCGGCACCCCAACGGCAGAGTGGGACTTGTTCAGCGAGGCGGCATCACTCGGCTGCATCGCAACCTTCGGCGCCGCCACTGGCGCTGGCAACGTCTACCGGGCTCGGTCCCTGGGCAACATCGTCACGTTCGGGCGACCATCGACGCCGGGCGGGCTCTCCGCATCGGCTGCATCCCTGGGCTGCGTGGCGCGCTTCGGCCACCCGTCAGCGATCAGGTTCAAAAAGCGGGCACTGGCATGAAGATCGAGCGATTCACGGGCCTGGACAACCAGCACCCCGATCACGACGAGTTAAGCCTGAAGCCTGGCGATCTGGTCGAGGCGACGAACTGCTACGTCGATGACGCCGGCCAGATCATCCGCCGCGACGGCTTCGCGCTGGCGAGCTCTGGCACCTACACGTCGCTGTGGAAGGGATCAGCGCTGACCCTAGCCGTAGTCGGTGGGGATCTGGTGAATGTGGGAGGCTCCACGCTGCACGCCAGCGTCGGCACGGCGCGCATGTGGTTCGAGGAATTGCCGGACGGCCGGGTGATCTACAGCAACGGCACGGCAATGGGCGTGGTCAACGCGGCCGGCAGCGCCCGCACGGCTTGGGGCGTCCCGGTGCCGACGAGCGCTGGAACAGGCGCCAACGGGACTGGAAGCCTTCCGCCGGGTGTCTACCGCTGGTGTGTGACGCATCGGCGCACCGCGGACGGCCTGGAGGGCGGGCCGGTGTACTCGGGCACGCTGACCGTATCGTCGGGCGCCGTGGCGCTCACGAGCCTGCCCACGCTGTCCGGCCACACCACGAACGTCTACATCACGGCGGCCAACGGAAGCGAGCACTTCTACGCCGGGAACACCTCGGGGAGCACCTTCACGCTCACCAGCGCGGCCTCAAGGGTGCGGCGCTGCATGACCAACTACTGCAAGGCGCCGATCTCCACCGGCATCATGCCGAAGTTCTGGCGCGGCCGAATGCTGCTTGCAGTGGGAAACACACTCTACGCCACCAAGGCTAAGACCCTGCACCTCTTCAACGTCAAGGAAGACGCCAGGCGCTTCGGCGGCACGATCACGATGGTGCAACCCGTGGATTCGGGTATCTGGATTGGCACGACTGAGGGCCTGCACTTCCTGGGGACCGGCGTGCAGTTCGACAAGCTGGCGATGAACCGCATGGTCGACGGCCCGGTGCTGATGGGCTCTGGTGCAGCTATCCGCGGAGGCGCGCTGCTACGGATGGGCTCTCAGGGGCCGAGCACGGCCGGCGAGGGCAACATGGGCGCGCTGTGCATCGCCGCACGGGCCATCACCGCCTGCTACGCGGACGGCTCCTGCAACGCGATCACGGACAGCCGCTATCTGGTGGACTCTGCCATCACGTCGGTTGCCGCCGCCGTCATCGAGGACGGCCCGCTGTCGCAGTACATCGCCATCCCGCAGTAGGCGCATGGACTGGCTGAAGCCCCTCAGCCCACGCGGAGAGGCCAGCGCGGGCGACAACAACGACACGCAAGTTGCGTGGCTGCGTGTTGGCAGCGGCCAAGCAAGCCAGACGCAGATCCTCGCCGCGCGCAAAGCGTTTTCGACGCACCTTGCAGACATCAGCTGGTCCCTGGCCGGATACCACGCGGTCAACTACGTCCTGTCGGACGGCTCGCGGCTGCGCATCGTCAGCAACTCTGGCATTCATCATGCCGTGCTGTGGCCGGTGGCCACGATTCCCATCCCAAAGCTGCCGCACGGCTTCGCGGTGGTGACGAACTGGGCGAACCCCAAGATTTTCAAGCGCAGGACCGAGCCGACTGTCGAATGGTCGACGGACCCGATTCTGGTTCCGCAGTGCAGTACCGACCTCGAAGGCGACAACCAAGTCTTCAGGGCCACGAGCCCAACGGCGTACTTCAATCACCCGATGGTGCTGACCGATGGCGCCACGCGCAGCTTGTGGGACTACCTGAAGCACGGCGCCCCGGCGCTGCCGTCGTCAAGCCCGGTGGTGGCGATCTGCACGCAGGCTGGCTCTGACTACAGCACGAAGGTCATGCACTACGGCATTGACAACGTGATCTACAACCGGGCCGGGTCGAGCATCTACACGATGACGATCAGCACGGCCATCCTAGTGAGCCCAGAAGCGCCAGTGCATGTGCCGCCCGCGACGACGGCCGCCGGCACCGAGTTGGTCCTGCAGCACATCCGCCTGGCGATCATTTCCGACCCCATCTACACGGCGCGCTTTGCCAACGAGAGGCTGGCGCGTCTGGATGAGGCGAACTACTCGCTGACAGAGCGCAACTTCGTATCGGTCACGGGACCGATTGGCGACAGCACGCCACCGAACGGTTCAACGTCAGCAACGCTCGGCGAAAGTACAGAGTCCAGCGTTGCCTTGAAAACCACATACCTGAACACAGGCGGCGTTGGCGGGTCAATCGGCTGGACTGACGGCCTCGGCCCGATCTCGTACAAGACCCATGTCGTTTACGACCAGGCCATCACGATTCCCGAAGGTGAAATTGTCGTCACCGAAGACGCCACACGAGAACAAGCTACGTTCACACCCGCGGCGACGACAGCCGCGGCGGCAGCGGCCATACCGGTTGCAACGGCCGCACCAAAATTGGCAAAGATCGGAAGAGCGTCGTGTAGGGAAAGAGTGTCTT
>ERZ650310.221-NODE-221-length-17131-cov-5.998126_pt1 | contig 17131 bp, 31 predicted proteins | sample MGYA00376246_ERZ650310 | MGnify/ENA primary metagenome ERZ650310 (study PRJEB26733, sample SAMN07839286) | wastewater metagenome | biome: small river; feature: stream; material: water | place: USA: North Carolina | collected 2016-03-01 ...
GCCGATGGTTCCTTTAAATTCCAAACTTGACTTACCGTTTTCTTTTTAAATTGTAAAATACGGATATTAGAATCCTTTCTTTCTTGTACCGAATCATTAACCTTATAAATTCCAACTGCTAATTTTTCATCTCCAGTAAACGAAGTTAATACCGAAGAAGAAAATATTAACTCAATTTTTTGATGGTCAGTTGTAAACCCAAAATTTACATCTTCAATTCTATCCCCATAAGATTGATTATATTTCTTATTATAGGCATCATTTAAATAATCACTATCCTCTTTATATTTAAAATCATAATACCTTGCATTCAATTCCGACATCGGCTTAACTGAAATCTCTTTTGAGTAATCAAGTTTAGCCGTCCAATCTAATGGGTCAGCGACATCAGTATTTGAAATTAAAATCAAACCGGTACTATCTCCACTTTCGCCGTGCAATAATAAATCCGTTGTATCGTCAATACTTATAAAACCACCAACCGCATAAAAATTAATGTATGGTTCAATTAGTAAATGGTTGTATTGATTTGGTGATTCGTAAACGTAAAGATTAAACATTCGACAAATACTTGCCAAAATATCTTTTTGGTAAATTCCTTTAGGAAATAAATTAGACATAATTAAACTTGACCCATAGGTTGCCGTTAATACCTGCGGATTTGTCGAATTAAAATCTAATGTAATGTTGTCAATCGTAAATCTAAATGAACCATTACTAACCGAACTCGATGAAATATCCATCGAAAAGTAATCTCCATTTGTTAAAGTTTGGCTAATCGTGACCTCAATTGTAAACACCGATTCGTTGTTGTTATTATCAGCTAATAAACCAGTCCAAATCGCTGACCCATTTTTATACAACGTAATCGTTGTGTTTTGATTTGTTCGAATTAATCCACTTCCGTTAATCGTAAAGTTTCCAACCGTTCCAGTTGTTCCGGTAAACGTAAACGTAATACCTCCCGAATTAGTAAATAGATATTGATTAATGCTACCAAATACAAATGTATAATCCGTTGCCGTATCGACTACATTATAAATTTGAGCATTTAAAAGATTGGCCCTTACTTGCTCCATTTCTGAAGTATTATTCGGGATAATCAGATTTTTAAAGAACGGTGAATCCATAAAAGCCGAATCGTAGGTATATCCGGCATAGGTAATAATTTTATCTAATATCTCATGAACAAAGAAAGCCGGACGAAAGGCATCCATATGAATATCGTGCGTTCCGTTTCTTACGTTTCCATAATCAATAAATGGAAATACAACTCCGGTGCCTCCGCTCGCATCCCATGAGTTCATAATATTTCCTTCGGTCCAAACGGTATTATAACCGTTAAATGAATTTGCAAACTCAGAATCCTCTAAAGTCTTATTTCCAATCGCATTTGCCAAACCTCCCAACTCGCCAAATACCGCACACTCATAATCGATTGCCCCATTGTTTATTTTGATTTCAAGCAACCGAATAACCCCTTTAAATACTTGAATCTTATTGACAAATATTTTTGCACTGGCTTGCTTACTTGCATCAAAATTAAAGCCAACATTTGGAAGCAAAGGATTGCTAACGAAATAATTATTAGCACTCCCAAAATTATAAATGTGACCGAATACCTTGTTATTGTTTGCATTGCCCGGAATCGTTATGGTCTTTGAATAGTTGGTATTTCGGCTTGAAAAATCCTTAATATCGTCAATATTAAAATTTAACTCTGCCCCGATTTCATCGTACAAATCCAAACGGACTCCCTCTATGAATATTTCAGTTATCATCTATATTGAACCGCTTGTTTATTTGATAAATCAAAAGTTAATTCGTAATTAAAATTCCTATCGCTTGTCGTGTTCTTTTCTGCCCAATCAGTTGACTTCATTACAATTGGGTAATAAGAACCACTTAAATGTAAATAGGCTTCGGGAGACGAAAGCAATTGGCTTCCTACGTTATAATCCTTCACATTCATATAATCGGAAACTACTAAATAAGAATAGTCAACCACTCCAGCAAATTGCTGAACTCCGCCATACAAAACATTCGATGCACTTTTATTAATCATATTCCCCGAACTTCTAACAAATTCGTTTGCTTTGTAGGTATTTCGGTTAAATCTTTTTTGTTGTCTGCTTAATAAACGGAATCCAAAGGTCTCATAGCCACCGTATTGATTCAAAAATGTAATTAACATCGGTGTCCATTTCGGTGCCACCACCTGCGTAACCGTAATCGTATCCGTTCCAATCGTAACCTGATATCCATAAGTCGAACTTGTAATAAATGAACTACCTAAATAGGTATTTATTGCCGTCGGCGAAAGGTCTAAAAGCAAAGTATTTTCCGTTGAAATACTTGGCCCAACCGAAGCACTTCCGTCATTAGTTCCATTACTTGTAATCTTTTGAATCGTTGCCGTTACCCCAGCACCTGCCGTATTCATATAAGTTAAAAACAATCGTTCTCCGCTTATTACCTCAAACGTTGTCCGGTCTCTACTTGTTACGAACTTATTTGCGTAATCGCCTAATGTATTACCAAATGGGTCAGCTGAATAATTCCAACCATAATAAGTTGAAATAACTAATAAATTAGGAAACGTAGTTAATTGCCCCGATGAAACATATTCTTCGCCGTATGCAATAGTATAGTTGACGAATAAACCGGTGTTAGCATTTTGCAGAACCGTGTTTGTGGCAGGGATAAATCCGCTATCAAAATAGTTTCTGACAATGGGACTGGCATCGAATATCCCATAACTTCCGGTGTCAGGAAAGGCTTTAATTGTGGCGACAAGGTTGCCACCAATTGATATGTCAAATACATATTTAAAATTTGATTGAGTTACATTGCTTGAAGTTACCACATGATATAAAGCATCATGTGCAGAACTAAAAGCCGCCGGACTACTTTGAACGAATATTGCCATTGAATTTTTGTGTAATGTTTATCATAAAATCTTGCCCTAAAGCAATTCCAATTTTTTCTGCAAAAGCCTCATTAAAAACAATATCGATATTGTCATCTATAAATCCGGTTCTTGGCATTCCTTTTTTCTTAATATTAATTGCAGTCGCAGTTGCTAACTTTCTTAAATTTTTAGAACTATCCGCCGCCGCCGAAATGCTTCTTGATTTTCTTTGTAGGGCCGTTAAATTTTTACGTTGGTCCTCATTCCTTACATAATTCTTATGTCTTAAATACCATTTCATTAATGCTTGTATCATATTATTTGACACATTTAATGAACGGTACCTATAAGGAGAATTAGGTCTATTTGATTTTATTCCTTTTACTCCTTTATTTTGAAAATCATAATACTCCGCTGCAGGATTTCCAGCATCATATCCTATCTGAATAGTAAATCTGCTATTCTCATGTATAATATTAGTAATTACTAAATCCTCTAAATTACCGGTATCAATTTTATTTTTTTGTCTTAATCGTCTTTGAGCTAATTTGATAAATTGGTTAGCGGCATTTACCATAATATTTTCGACATTCGTCAATTGAATATCAGTAGCAACTCTTGCCACTCCCAATCCAAAATACATGGAATCGGTTTCCATTGCTTGTGCCTTATTAATGTCTGCCATTTATCTTATTAATTTCATTTATATCAAATGCATTTTTTGACTTCAAATAACTCAAAGCATTTAAACATTGAATTGTTGGAAGGTTGTAGACTTCTTCGAGTTTGATTCGTTCATGTTCGGCAATAATGGTAGCTTGGTAAATCCATCCAAAACGTTGCATAAAATTGTTGTTGCCGCTTCGGCTTGTGTTTTCGTCTCTGCTTTCTCCGACATTTTCTTCCTCAAATAATCCGCTAAATTGTTTATCGATTGCGTGTATACTTGACAAAAAAAAACAATCGAACCATAAACCGATTCGTAACTTGCCTCTAATAAATCATTCGCATATTCCTCGTGCTTACCAGCATCGTACTTGTCAACCTTCCAACCGAACAAAGTCTTTTTCATTGGCATTACCATTGAAGCTCCAATCTTATGCAAGTTATTCATCACATCACTCCCAAAGAATTTTGTTTCCATGTATCTTGCATACGGCATATTTTTAATGTCGTAAATACATTTATACTTCCTTCCGTTTACCTTAATGTAATCTTGAGGCTTCGGCGATGGTTGCGATTCGTTTAGGAACGCAATACCTTTAATCTGACGGCCTAACTCATTAAGACTTAATGAATCTATTTCCGCCTCCGTTCTATTCGTTAAAATCGCCAAAGTCTTCACCGCAATATCCAAACCGGTATCGCCTTCGTTCTTCGACAATACGTTTGTGATTTGTTGCATCTGCCAAACCGAAACATCTTTCCAATTCATAATGATAAATAAGTAATTAAGCAAAATTGTATCTACCGGTCCCTGATTTAAAATCAAACTTACGCCAAGCTAAAGCCAAAGCCATCACGCAATCGTCATGGAATCCGGTCGGTGCTGAATATTTTACACCGTGTGAACTATATTGATATTCAAAAACTTCTAATTCTTCTTTAATGTGGCCCTCTGGATAATGAATCCTTTCTTGATGAATCGCCACTTGTAAACCTAACATTAATTCCTGCTTGCTTGTAGTTGTAAATTTAAATGCCTCCACATCTAACCCCTCTCGTTGCAACTGTTCGACCACCGGGTCACCGACTCCAGTGCTATCAATTAGCATTGGCACCTTTAATAAATTCCGTATTTTGTTTTGTGTCGATGCCCAATCATTTTGAAATCGTTCAAAATAAGCCACATTCCCTGAATTATCTAACCCAATAATGACCGTCCAATCTGAATACTTTGCTAAATCTATTCCGTAGCATTTAACCGGATTAATTGACATCTCGGCTACACACTTACCAATAGCCTGACTTCCGAACGGATTCGCAGAATTTTCTGCCGGGTTAGCCATGTACTCTTGTTCAAATACTACCTCCGGTAAACTTAACCTAGCTGAATCTATTTCCTCTTTCTTAATATGTGGATTATCATAGGTCGAATACTTAAACGATTCCCATTCCTCATTTGGTTCTAATCCCTTTAAATACAAACTATAAAAGAAATTCTTGCCTCGCGGTGTCGAAACGAATAACGCACGACCCTGATAATCGGTCAACGTTGGCCGTATTGAATTAAGCCAGCCACCTTCTAAATCTTGAATGAATGATGCCTCGTCAATAATAACGTAATGAAATTTTAAACCACGAAGGTTGTCTAATCTCTCGCCGGTAAAAAATCGAATCGTCCCTCCGGTAATTAACTTTAATGTTAAATCACTTCGGTTAGGTATCGCTACCTCACCAGGAAGTAATTGACAAAGTTCGTCAAAAAAGACTTTGGCTAATTGATAGGTAGGTGTAATATAAGCGACTTGCTTTCCCTTTAACGATTCAGCCGATGTAATGACTTGGCTAATCAATGACTTGCCAAACCTTCGACCACACATTAAAACTCTAAACCTCGCCTTGCTCTTGAGAACTTTCTCTTGTGCCTTGTGTGGATTCGGTAAAATAATCTCCATTTGCAAATCTGATTGTTATCTCCGTGTCCTGCTTTACGTCCGATGTTTCCTTCGGCTTACCGAATACCCGACTTAATAAAGTTTCGATTGAATATAGGCTTCCTTTTTCTAATGACTTACGCATCGCCCCTGCCACCGTCTTTTCTAATATTGTTGCTTCCGGATTCTCGTAAACCTTTCGCAGTTCCTCGATATTCATTGAAAGCATATTTCGAATAGCCATATTTATTTCGGTCATATTATATCCGGCATCTTTTAAACCGGTCACATATGACTTGGGCCTTCCGTTCGGGTTCCCGCTTATTCCTTTCTTAAATGGAATTAAATTGTTTTCGTTTGCCATATTATTTTAATTCAAAAGATGCAGTAATTCTATTTGCTCCTGAATGTTCCATTTTAGATAATCCTTTATGTTTTGTTGTTCTTCCAAAATGATTACATCTCCAAATATTATTTCTTTTTAATGAATAAATAAGACTTGGAGAACTTGTACTTATGGTAAATCTCCATTTTTCTAATTTATAAATTTTACCTATTTCATTAAGAAATTTTATACCAAATCCTGCACCTTGATAATCCGGTAAAATAACTAATCTATGTACCTTTTTAATTGTAGGGTCTCTATTAGGTAAATGTAATACTGATAAAAACCCTGCAACTTCATTATTTATTAAAGCGATAAAAACGTTTGCCGCATTATTATGAGTATGACTTAAATAATGGTGTTTAGCAAACATTTTCCATATTGTCTTATCTCCGTATTTGAATATTTCAAATTTGATTTCTGGTCTATTTTTTTTTTGCCCTTCAAAAGATTGAAAGGTCATCGTGTCCGTATTAAAAACCCAGTCGGGTAAAAGCCAATCTTGAACATCAAAATGACAAGTAACCGCTATAAATTGTTTATCACTTTTTCGAATTGCTTTTTGCATTGCAAAACTTCCTATTTGAGCCACTTGTCGGTCAACTACCGAAGTAAATTCATCAAATACAAATAATTTATTATTGTCTAAAATTGCTCTTGCTAAATCAACTCTCATTTTTTGCCCATTTGATAAAACCGAATAAGGTTTTAACCATGATGGAGGCGACGAAAAACCAACTGAATTAAATGTCGAAGTAATTTGCTCTAATGAACATTCCTTTGGCATATCGTCTAATATTGTTTCAGCTTCATATTTAAAATTTGTAATATAAGAATCCGGAAATAATTGTTTTGATATTGTAGTTTTACCGGTTCCTGATTTACCTACAATTAAACCAACTTTCCAATCAAAATCTATATTTAATTCTCCCTTAAAATTTTCTACAATATTTTCAGATTGTAAATCAAATTTCCCTAATACTGAAGCAACCCTAAAAGTCTTTTTAGGATTAACCGATTTTATAATGTCAAAAGTCTGCATTCGTATCCAAGTTCAATTAATTTATTATAAGTTTTTTCCTGCGTTTCTTCATCACTACAAATTACCTCAATTCTAAAAGAAGAAGTAATTTTATCAGATAAATCGTCTTGCTCTGCCGTTCCCGCATCCTCAATATCAAACGACGGTAAATCTAAACCCCATTCTTGAAGTTCCTCGACATCCCATTCATTAGCTAACATGTCCCAATCCCACTCGCCTCCGCTTGTATTATCCTTGATTAAAAACTCTCTTTGTTTGTCCTCTGATAAATCAGTAATGATAACCGGTATTTCTTTTATGCCTGCTTCCTTACAAGCACGGAACCGCATATTACCACCTAAGATAATCATATCCTTGTTTACGACTATCGGCCGAATATCAAGCATCTCTGGAAAATCCTTAATTGACTGAACTAACTTTTTAAATTTATCGTCCTTAATTAATCTTGGATTATTAGGATTCGATTTAATTTCAGTCAATTTGGTTAATTGTGTTTGCATAATTTATTTTTTAAATCCGTAAAAGTAAAGGTCGCACATTCCTAAAGTATTCGATTCAAATTTATGAATTGCAAAATGCTTTTCTATATCAATTTTCTCTCGTATAATTTTTTCATTTAAATTCATGTAGTAATCACTTGGCAATTGACTTGTAAACGGACTACAAAACGGAGTTGTCCTCATCGTTCCATGTTCTGCCCTTCCATCTGTCGCACAAGTAAAAACAAACATACCTCCAACCTTTAAAAGTTTAATTGCATTTAACATTGTTTTATCCCAAAACTCGTCATGCTCAAAACATTCCGAACTAATAACGACATCAAATTTATCTTTGCTTTTAAACTCATGACCCCTGCAAACAATATCAACGTTTGGCCCTTCGCCTATATCAATACCAGTATAAGTATAATCGCTAAATAAATAACGATTGTTTCCGTTAATATCTAATGACCCAATGTCTAAAACCTTAACGTTAGAAAAATAAGCAGGAAACATTTTTTTTATTCCGCTTAAATAATTTTGTTGTTCTGCGTGTGCCATTATTTTTTATCTATTTGCTCTAATTTTCTACTTGCCCACTCGATTCCTTCAGTTCCACCCCATGCATCCCACATTAAGCCTCCGCATCCTTCACCGTATGGAACATCTTTATTTTGTTGGTGTCTTTTAAATGCTGACATCCTTGCAATCGTATCCCTTGAAATACCTTCGCGATTAGCCAATTGATTTGCTCTAATTTTACCAACCGGTGTCCCACAACTTCCCCAACCATTTTCGTCAACCCATTTTAAAACTCGTTTAGCATTATTAACAGCCGCTTCCGGATAATCGTTGTAAGTTTCAATAAACTGAAATTTAAAACCAACCGTATCCGTATTCTCATTAATCAAATCAATCTCATTTTGGTTATTATCATAATGGGTCCCGATGCCTAATCGTTTAATTGTTTCCCATTTCATAGCACCATTAGTAAAATAAACTCTTGAATGCGGAATGCCTAACTCGTCTGCGACTGCATAGACTTCCTTGCTTGCCGTTTCTTGTCTGCGAGTAATAATGTATACTTGCTTTCCGTCATCCTGTTTCTGCTTCGCCAACTCCTTACCTCTTGCCGTATCCAAAGTGTCGTCAAAATCGAAAGAAACTTTATTGCTATCTGCTGCGTATTCTCCCGATGCAAGTATAGCCTGCCATACTTCAATTGCTTTTTTTTCCGTTTCATAAATACAAGCACCATTCCCGATGCGATATTTTCCGTTTGATTCACATTTAATTACTGGCATTGTCAATTAGTTTATCATAAATAGCCTTTCGTACTTCATTTATTTTGAATAGGTCATAATGCTCACGGACATACTCGGCATTTGCCTCCCCAAAATCCTCACGCATCTGCTTTGAAAATGTCATCCGTCTAATGTCTTTCTCCCAATCCTCAACTTTAAATATTGTTGGAATATCAGCATATGGGTCTCGGTCATAAGTTAAAATTGGAATCCTTTTAGCCCCTGCCTCCAATGCCTTAAGGTTTGATTTCATTCGATTAAATCGGTTATCAAGCAAAGGAACCAATAACATATCAGCCTCGTTGTAAAAATTCATATAAACCGAAAAATGTGCCGACTCTAAAATCTTATAGTTTAGCTTTTCATTTGCCGTATAAATATTTCCTATTTGTGTCCAATGCCATTTATTATAATCATTCCAACCGCAAAGAAGCATACAAGTCGCATCGATAAACGATTTAGATTTAGCTAAATTAATCATTGGGTTTTTCAACTGCTTAATATCAGGGAAATGCATTACCGAACCGGTATGAGCAATGTTCACTTTTTCATGTGGAATCTTTATCGATGTAAATTGGTCCCTATCAAATGGCAATGCGTTTGGTAAAATCTCGCAGTTCTTATTGATTTTTATAATCTCGTAATATAAACGTAAATGCGTTGTCGTTACAAGGTCGGCAACTTTAATATAGTTTTTAATTACGTTCGTAATATTTAATTTTCGGTATGCTACATTTGAAACGTGCGTGCTGAATAGTTCCCAGTAGTCGTCAATATCAACCACCAATTTAAAACCGTGCTTGGCCTTCCACATTAATAAATCAGTAATAGGCACCAACTCTAAAAACCGATTCAGGACAACAATATTAATTTCCTTCTCGATAATCATTTCCTCGCTTATTGAATCCGTCAAAATGCAATATTCCTTCTGCATTGTTGATAACGGCAAAGCGATACGGTGGTAAGTAACTCCGGACGTACTATTTCCGACTCCGAGTATTCTTAGTTTTGACATTAGTTTCGTTTGGTTGGTTGGTTGAATCGTAATAGGTTTTTAATCTTTTCAGCATATCAAATATGCAATGCTTACACCACACATTCAATATAAAATTTTGGTCTAAATATGTCCGGTAAATAGAAACGTATTTATCAATCACATGAAAGTCAATGTTTCTCGTATATCCTAACTCAACGGCCATAAAATTAACCTCATGCTCTTTTATAAAATCAATTTCTTCTTTTGTCATTTGTGAATAAATCTAAATAAATATGGCCCTAAAACTCCAGCACTAAAAAAAAGTGCAATCATTTGTGTAATCTCAATCGGGAATAAATTAAATAATACCGCAGACCAAACCGATAAACAAGGTACGCAATTAAACGGCTTATAGTCTACCTTCCAACTTTGGTATAAGTTAGTCATCGTAAAGTAAACCGAGAAACTAATGGAAGCGATTAGGGTGATTATCATCTATGTCTATTTTAAAAACTTCGTCCTGAACAAGCATCCAATAAATCTTATCGTCCATTTTTAGTTTTTGGTCGATTATCTTTTTAACCCAAAAAATTGTGCATTCTTTTGCGAATGGACGGTTGGCACAAAAGTAAAGATTGTTATTGTATAAATATCGTGCTTGCTCGTCAGGTTTCATCCCTTAATTTTTTCTTTATAATAACAATCGTTTTAATTACTGACTGGTACGGAATCTTTGTCTTACGGCTCAATTCCTTTTGATTAAACCCTAAATCCATATAGGTATCTAATAACGTATTTTCGTACCAACTTAACTGCTTTCTCCCTTCTTCTATTCTATTAAATAGCAATTCCCGCTTTTCTTGAATTTCTTCGTTTAACGAATCAAAATTAACCGATTCATGGCTTGGGTTATATTCTTCATTTTTCTGCCTAAAATGACGAAAGAACGGCTGATTAATTGAGTTTGAATAAACCATATTAAGCATCGTTCTAACTAACCAAAATTTTAAACCACCTAAACCGTTGTTATTATAAATCGACCAAAATTTATCGTCCGGTATTCCACATAAAGCCATGAACATTTCTTGCCGTAGTTCCTCACGCAACGATGCCGGTTGCATCTTTCGGAGTGCTTGGGCTATCTCCTTACTTTCATAAAGCAAACCTATAATTTGGTTTCTTGAAAGTGATTCGTTGTTCATTCTTTTGATTTCTTAATTATCAAGCAACTCAAATAAACGACAAAAGCCATCTCGATAATTCCTACCGCTATGGCCTCAAATATTAACCTTTCCATTTTTCGAGTTCCCGATTCAGATACCATAAACCCTTTTCCAAATCTTGCTTTTTATTTCCTTTTTTATCGGCCCTCAAAATATATTTGATTGTATTTCCTAAATTAAAATTTAATCCGTATGCTTCAATAACATCAATTGCCTCGATTCCATTGGCTTGATAATGTTCCGGATTATTTACTAAGTCTTTCATTTTAACAAAGTTTACAAAATTAATTTTTATTTTCCAAAAAATCTTTTATTCTTTTTGTCCGACAAAATGCCGAGTAACTTAACTGACCCGAATCCTCTAAAATATGTTTTCTATTTATTTCCAAACTAAAATTTAAATTGTGTATTATTTCACCCGGAATTTTTAATTCTCTAGTCGGCTTTATTAACTGCTCGTCAATCCATTCAATAGCTTTTAAATAATTAGATTTCATTTAAACGGAATCGTCTTAAAATTGATTCGCAATCATTAATAGACCTTACAACTGCGTAATAGTACCCATGCTTCAATGCTATCGATTCAAATTCTTTTTGGTTAGGCGATTGCTTACCTTTTTCAATTTTAACCTCTACAAATAAACCTTTCCACCTTTCATTTGAAACCATCCAAAACATGTCAGCCACTCCAGCCTTTGCCCCTTCCATCTTTAATTTGATTGCCACTAACCGATGGCGAAGGCCACCATTAGGAATCGCATAATAATAAAAGTCTTGCGTATAATCCAACCACTTACAAATAGCCACCTGAAGTTTATGCTCTTCTTGTTTCATGGCTTACCATAAGTTTTTTTGAAATAAAGTTTTGCCGAATTTATTAAATGGTCTCCATCACTTTCTCCTTCTAAATACGCTTTTATAATTTGATTTTCTTCATTTTTTAAATAAAGTTCTGCAATTTCAATTGCTACTTTGTAATGATATGCTTGTTCACCGTCTATTGTACTTGCGACTCTTTCAAGTCTTTTAAAATGATGAATCATTAATTTAATTGCTGTTTTCTTTGCCATAAGTTTCGTTGTAAATTTTCTCAACTGGATACAGTAGGATTAAATCACCAATGGTATTATCTAAAACCTTGTTAGTAAATTCTATCATCTGCTCTTTCTCCATTTGTTTGGCTTGTTTAAATAATTTCTCATAATGAGATGTAAAAATAAATCCTCCGCCATCATTTATTGTTTCAATTAACCATTCTACTGCCGTCATGTTTTTATTATTTTCCATAAGTTTCGTTGTAATAATTTTCTTTATCTAAAACCTTTCCCTGACATTCAGGCGGTATTTCCCCATTCCAACCCTCTCCAGTTGCCCTAAATCCATTTTCCCAAGCCTTATTAATCTGGTCTTTTTCCATTTCCAATGCAACTCTAAAATGATATTTATCTATTTCAAATGTTTTTGTTATAGGATTAAAATTAAAATCAATATTATCCATCAACCATTCTACTGTTGTTTGCTTATATCCCATTTTCTTATTTTTTAAATCCGTAATACTTACATCCATAAACCTGCCAAGTCGTATCAAAGTTATCCTCAAAGATTTTTATCGTATCAATTTGAGTGAACCGAATATCTTTTTTTTTCGGCTCATAATTTTTTAGTGTCCGGTAATAACCATAAGCAATCAGTCCAATGGCTATCGCAAAAATTAGTTTTCTTTTCATTCTCCTATCGGTTTAATTTTACCAAATTTATCAATTCTAACTTCAAACGTTACTAAATCTTTAATAAATCGTTTATAAAATTCTGCTTTGTATGCCCAAATGTATTCTTGATTATCCTTCAAATCAACTACATTTCTTACTAAATGAACAAATCTTGGTGCTACTGCCATCTTAATTTGATTTTTTATTTCCTCGTCTAATTCAATAAATCCATATTGAATCCCTAAGTCATAAAGAAAATTTAATCCAGCAGGATATTTGAACGTCCTATCTGCGTCTTTTGTCCGTGCATAAAGATCAGCGTAATCATTTGCACATAAGATGCCTTGTTGCTTTATTTCTTCATCCTTTGGCGTATGCCGAATGTAATCAGCTGGCTTGGCATTTGTTACCTTCCGCATTACATCGTTCTTTTCTAAGCAATAACGCTTAACCCAAAGCACAAAGTTAGAAGGATTCCAAAATACATTATTTTCAAAGTCTTTTAAATAGCTACCATTTAAACCATTTTCTAACGCAAGCAATACTTCGTCCTCAGTCAAAAAATCAAACTTATTTAAATCACTAAAAATCATTTGGCTTTCAACTGCATCCTCGTGCTTAGCTCTATCCTTTAGGCTTAGCCGAACTTTAGCCATTGAAATAATTGTATTTGCTATCCTCGCTTTTTCTTCCTCTGACAAATACATAATCTTTTGCTTTGTACTGGCATGATAAATAATAGCTTCGCTTTTAGTTAATTTACTATCAGCTAAAATTGGTTGTGAGTATTTATCAATACTACTTCCGGATGAAGGGATTTGTATAAGTTCCATTTTTTATTTGTTCTAAAGTTTCTTCGTAAATTTCCTGCATTTGATTAAGATTCTTAGTCATCTTACCTGGTGCAGGTTCTAAATTTTGTTTTTCATTTTCCTTCGGTGGAAATATGCCTTGATAATTATTTGCTATTGAACGATTAATTGCTTTCTCTAATTCAATATTACTAAATGATTCCCATTCTTTAAACAATTGTTCCTTTCCAATTTGTGTATACTTAGAACGTTTTTGTTTTTTATAATCAAACCACTTATTAAAAAGAATATCACGTTCCGTAGGAATGTAAAATGCTTCTTTTTCTTCTTCTTTTTGGTATTCTTTTTCTTTTTCTTCTTCTTCTTCTTCTTGTGGATGTGTATCCATACTGTATAGATACTCTATCAATACTCTATTTTTTACCTTTAAAAGCTCTTTTTCAACACAAGCCATAACTTTTGGAGATGTTGAGTCATTATACCTTACCCAATTCAATAACGCGATTTCATTGGTTTCTTTTGAGAATCTAATTTTATTTTGTTCCTCAAAAAATGCAATTAACTTTAATACTGTTTCCTGATTGTACCCAGTATCAAAAGACATTTTCCGAATTGATGTTTCGTAAATGCCACATTGGGTTGTTTTGTCATTGGTCATCAGATACAAATAAAAATACTTTTGTTCTGGTGTCAACTCCCCAACAAACGAATCCGACCAAAAGGTAACGGAGATTTTTCTAAATGCTGCCATAAGTTTTTTCGTAATATTCTTCTGAACTATGATTAAGAAATGTATTTAATCTATAAGAATTTATTATCTGTTCTTTCTCCATTTTTTTTGCCCTATTCAAAATTGCTCTAATTTTCATTTGGTCTTCAAAACATAATTTATATAAAATAGAATGTTTAATTATTTCCTTATCAATGTAGGAAACAGCACTTTGTTTTTTTTGCATAATGATAAAATAAAAAAAGCCTGAATGCGTAGGAGTGCAAACAGGCTTAGGTTTTTTAAACCTATAAAATAACCCAAGAACTCCTACCCCCTTGGCTTATTGTTTTCAAATATACAAAATTAATCGTCAAAATTACAAAGTCTCTTGGTAAATATTCCCACATACTGAGGGAAATCCTTTTCAAACTTTCGGGCATAATCTGCCGTGAAATTGTTATTAACCTTGTACGTTCCGTCTCCTTTAATCATTGATTGATACCGGATAATCTCGCAGACCATCTTTGCCCCGATTCTTTTGTAGCCTCGATTAATGAACTCGAAGGCTATCTTTTGGAACTCGTTGTAAATTTGAGGATTTGCCTCGTGATACTTTACAAATGTTTTCATTTTTTATGAGTTTAAGTTTACGATAATCGTTTTCTAATTGCTTACTTAAATGGGCTTGCCATTCGTTAAATGATAACTTCATATTGAACAAATTAAAATAAAAATCCAACTGCAAATAATTCCAATCAATCCGACCATCGTCAGAAATTCAGCCGTTTCAATCGACTGCTTCTTTTTGCCTTGCATCTTCAAGTAGTTTAATAGTGACCTCTCTTAAAACTTCCATTACATCGGGTCTTTTTATAAACCCATTACTTGCCTTCTTTTGGTTATAGACTGCAATCGCACGAACATTCTCCCAATTCCATTGGCGAGCCGAGAAAGGCATAATACCCCTCTCGTTTAAAGTTTCCGCAGTTAACTCAAATCTATCTTTCTCTCTAAATTTCATTTCGTAATTCCTTTAAAAATTCTAAACTAATTCTTTTATCAATGTACAAATCATTCGCATTATTTAGAATCATTCTTTTGTACACTGGGCTTAACGCGTGATTTGATTTCATAATTCCAACTAAGCAAATACGAGAAAATTCGTTCTCAATTTCCTTTTGTGTCGCACTACCAAGGTAAGTTGTTTCCATCTGCTTTCGGTTTAAAGGATGAAACATTAGTAGGTTTCCAGGTATCAAGTTCGATGTAAAACTTTCCTGACTGACCTTTGGCAATATTCATATTTACCCAATCGCCCTCTTGTTCTTGAAGCCATTTGATAAATTGTACTTTATTGGCTGACAATCTACCAATAACCCACTCCGGTGCGTTCTCATTTCTTTTGAAATTCAAACCGTCTGCAAATACTTTTTCTTTCTTTTCCATTATTTATTTAGTTGATTTTTACGCGTTGAAAATAAATCCTTTACTCTTTTATCCGACTTAAATACGTCCTCAATATCTCCCCAAACTTCCTTTATAGCCTCAATATCAATACAATCATTTAAAACTGATTCTAATTCCTTTAAATCTTTATCAGTTAGGCTTAAATTACCTTTATTTGGTACTTCATAAGATTGACTATGAACAAAATCAGTATCGTCAATATCTCCAGTTGGTACAAGAAAAGAATAAAGTAAAGCATATTTTAAAGCATAGGTTGTTGCTTTACCAGCACCTTTGTCTTGTGAATCAACTCCGTGTCCATAACCGCATATTTCTTGCGATTCTCCTGATTCGTGCATCAGTAAATAGGTCGAAACAATTTCGGTAAATACCGATTGCTTTTGCTTTATTTTACCATAATTATCAGGTTCTTCCCAACGTTCTATTTTAATCGTTGGCTTAACTCCGGTAGGCAATATGCACAATCCGTGCTTTGCCATTGCTGAACCAATAATCTTTTTTACTTCTTTATCAGGAACACCTTTATAAGACATTTTTCCTTCGCCAACAGTCATTGATTTTTCAATACCTTTGACTTCATTCATTACTGCTATTACTGATTTAATCAAGTTTTTCATTTCTAATATGTTTAAATTGTACAACTCCAGTTATTTCGGAACTTTCTAAAAATGCGTCCCAATCATTTACTTTTGTTCCGTAGAATGCAATATTGTGCATCCACTTAAAAAATTCTTCTTCACTTTTAAAGCCTTGAATCTCTGACCAATATTGGCCACCATTTGACAAATGTACATTTAATACGCATGGATAAGTATCTTTTATCATAGTATTACAAAGTCTAAAAATTCTGAGTTTTCTAATGCTTCCTCATTCTTAATGTACCGATTTGCTTCTTTAATATCTGCAAAGGTCATGGTAACATAATACGTTCCGGTTTCATGGTACCTAAATTTCATTCGCCAAATCATACCATCAAAAGGATTAAAAATGAGAAAAACATTGAAGCAATAAAAATACCAAGGCAAATGCCTAATGCAACTGGAATGGCCGTCGGGTCATTGTCGTGCATTTCTTTGATGTAACTAAATAAATTTTTCATTTTGATAAGGTTTGAAAGTTGCCGGAAATCCGTCCGGCTCGGGGTTTGATTATGATAATTTAAAAACTTGGTTATTATTTCTGAATAAAATATAAAAACTTTTTGAGTTTCCATAAAGCGAAGAAGGAGTTCCAAAAATTCCAACTCCATTCCAAAAATTAGCTATTAAGATTAATTCAACTTTTTTATTTGAAGGTGTCAATTTTGTAAAAGCTGAACCTTTAATAAATTTGTTTGCCATTGAGATTGCTAAATTTTCCATTTTTTTTGTTGTTTAAGTTTGATTTCCTTGTTTGTGATGTAAAATTAATAAAACTTTTCATATAAAAAAACTTTTTACTCTTTTTTTTCAAAAATAAATTGGGGCATTTAGGGACCATCATAGGGGAGTACTCCCTATTTACCCCTTTGTACG
>ERZ650310.222-NODE-222-length-17001-cov-9.536292_pt1 | contig 17001 bp, 19 predicted proteins | sample MGYA00376246_ERZ650310 | MGnify/ENA primary metagenome ERZ650310 (study PRJEB26733, sample SAMN07839286) | wastewater metagenome | biome: small river; feature: stream; material: water | place: USA: North Carolina | collected 2016-03-01 ...
GCAATGGCTGTCTCGCATGTGAGTGCGAGCGGCTCCTCACCGCCCGCGCACAGGTCGAAGCGCAGCACGCCGAGGAAGTCGCCTATACCGGCAGACTACACCACGAGGAGTGGGACGCGTGCCAAGCGATCATTGCCGACCTCCGCGCCCAGCTCGCCAGCCTCCAAGCAACCGCGACGGCGCGAGAGCAGGCATGCGAGTGGCGTATCGTCGGACGAATGGCGGTCGTCGGCTGCGACAACGGCCATGAGTGGTGCAGGGAACTTGCGCAGACGATGACGCACTGCTGTCACTGCGGCAAGCTGTTGGCGATCACCCGCCTGGAGGGCGCATGAACGCAGACTCGGCGTTCCATCGCCATATGCGCTTATTTTCTCCGGCATTATCGTGGGGCTGTGTGCTCCCAGGAGGTCTTGATGGCTGAGACGAAGAAGCCGGTTCCCGATCTGATGCAGGGGCTGAAGGAGTCTTTGTCCCGTGCCGTGGCGGCTGAGACGAAGGACACCCCCGAGCCGAATAAGCGCAAGCGATGCGGCGCGCGTCATCCCGACGTGTCGTGGCAGCGTTGTGGACGCTACGCAAACCACGCAGGCAATCACTTTGCGATGGGCGAGACGCTGGGGTGGCCGGGATGGCCGAACGTCCCCACCCCCGAGCCGTCTGTCATGACAGACCCGCAACTGCTGGACCGGAACACGATCTATGTCGGCATCATGGGCGCTCTCAAGAGCACAGTGAAGGCGCACGGCCCGCTGTCTGGACGGCATATCGGCAGCGCGGCGAAGCGCGTGCTCGGACAGGTGCTGGCAACCGTGGAGAGCCAGCGAGCGCGTGACCATCGCATCGCATGGGAAACGATTCAGCAACTGGCGAACAAGGTGGCCGAACTGGACGACGCCCTCACACTTGAACGCCAGCAGCACCGTGACGCCCTCGCGGCGCAGGCGCAGGAGATCGCGGACCTGTCGAAGGTGCGAGTGGCACATGTGGGCGACCACGAGCCTGTGCTCGTCTTTCGCTCATGGGATGCGGCCGTGCGGGAGGTGGAGCACGCGCATCGCGTCATCCACAGACTGAACGCCGAACTCACTCAGGTGCGCTCGCGCCTCACCGCCGTGGAGCAGATCGTGAAGCTGTTTGCGACGCGCTATCCAGCCGCTATTGCGTCGCTGCCTGAGAACGGAATGGAGCGCGTGCAGGTGATTTTGTCGTCCACCCCCACCGCACCCCAGACACCGGAGGACCGCAAGTGAGCCGCCGCGTCGATGGGAGCCAGCCTCCGACGGCTGTGGCGTGGATGCGTTACGGCCCTGTCGTGCAGTCCGGCGACGTGATGTTGAAGGGTATGGCCGCGCACTCGAACGCCCTGGCCCCACCGGAGCACCAGGGATGACCGACGCGGCAAAGCGGGATACTAAATATCCACATCGGCGTATACTGCGCAGAACGTGAGACTTCCATGAGCAAACACGCCCCCCGTGGCCCGATGAAGGCGAGCGACCACTTGCAAGGCGCGCACCCCTTACAAGGGCGCCAGATTGGTGGGGATGCGCCGCGCTGCTCCGCAAAGAGCAAGCGCAGCCAGAAGGCATGCCAGAACCCCGCCATTGCCGGCGGCACCGTCTGCCGGATGCACGGTGGCTCGGCGCCCCAGGTCAGAGCCGCCGCCGAGTTCCGCGTCATGGACGCCTACCGCGCCCTTCAGCCCAAAGCCGTCGCCGTGGTCGATGCGCTGCTCGGGCGGGACGAATACCCCACGGTGCAGATTGCGGCGGTGCGCGAGGTGATGGACCGCAGCGAGGGGAAGGCGCGCGAGTCGGTCAGCGTCACCGGCAGCGAAGGTGGTCCCATTGTCGTTAAATGGCAGGGCGAATAGGACTTACGCTCTGCTATAGTGGTGGGACTATGGCACATGCCGGATGGGGTGATGTTCGTCACAAGACGGTCAACCAGTGCGGACATCCAGACGCGAGGCACTACGCGAAGGGGTTATGCCGGACCTGCTACCGCACGACGCCGGAATTCAAGGCGATGCGGCACCGCTACTACAAGGCGAACAAAGCCGATTTCGACCGCCATGCGGCCGCCTACCGCAAGAGCAAGAAGCGGCTGCGGCAGTTGTACGGGGTCTCGCCAGCGCAGTATTTCGCGATGGAAGTGGCACAGAACGGGCTGTGTGCGATCTGCCAGCAGCCTCCAGGCAAGAAAGGGTTAGGCGTTGACCATTGCCATGATTCGGGCCGCGTGCGTGGGCTGTTGTGCTCACGCTGTAATACGGCGCTCGGGGCGTTGAGGGATGACCCCGCCATCGTCCGCGCCGCAGCCGACTACCTCAGTCATCACCATTCCCTACGAGCCGCGTCCGCTCCAGCGGATACTGCATCAGCAACTTGACGCGCATCGGTTCGGAGTAGCGGTCTGCCATCGCCGCTTTGGCAAGACGGTGCTGGCGATCAACCAGCTAATCAAGCGCGCGTTGTTGTGCCCGCTCCAGCGCCCGCGCATGGCCTACATCGCGCCGACCTACGCACAGGGCAAGTCGGTCGCGTTCGACTACATCCAGCACTACTCCCGCGCGATTCCTGGCGTCACGTTCAACCAGTCGGAACTGCGCGCTGATTACCCCAACGGTGGACAGGTGCGTATTTTCGGTGCGGACTCGCCCGACAGCCTGCGCGGCCTCTACCTCGATGGTGTGGTGCTAGACGAATACGGCCTGATGTCGCCGCGCATCTTTTCGGAGATTCTGCGCCCCGCGTTGTCGGACCGCAAGGGATGGGCGTTCTTTATCGGCACCCCGGCCGGCAAGAATCAGTTTTACGACCAGGTCGCCCACGCCAAGGCGAACGACGGCTGGTTCTTTGCGGAGTTCAAAGCCTCACAGACGGGCTATATCGACGCGAGCGAACTAGATGCGGCCCGCAAGGATATGACCGCTGACGAATATGCCCAGGAATACGAGTGCAGTTTCGAGGCGGCGATCAAGGGCAGCATCTACGGCGCCGAACTATCAGCCGCGCGGGAAGCCGGACGGATTACCCGCGTGGGCTATGACCCTGCACTGCCGGTGGACACCGATTGGGACTTAGGCGTCGGGGATAGCACCTCGATCTGGTTCTCGCAGTCGCTGCGATCAGGCGAAGTGCGGCTGATCGACTACTACGAGGCGAGCGGGGAAGGCTTCCCGCATTACGCCCAGGTGCTGGCCCAGAAAGGCTACGTCTACGGCACGCACTATGCCCCGCATGACATCACCGTGCGGGAGTTGGGCAGCGGGAAGTCGCGGCTGGAGGTGGCGGCGGGCTTCGGCCTGCGGTTTGAGCCAACCCCGCGCGTCCACGGCGCGAAGGGGGTCGAGGTCGAGGAAGGCATCCAGGCGGCGCGGCTGCTGCTCGGGCGGTGCTGGTTTGATGCGGTCAAGACGGCGCCCGGCGTCGAGGCGTTGCAGCACTACCGCCGGGACTACAACAGCCGCCTGAACGAGTTCAAGGCCACCCCGGTCCATGATTGGGCGAGCCACGGCGCAGATGCCTTCCGAGGGCTGGCGGTGCGGCATCAGGTGCCCTCGCATGCGCCCCGCTATGCCCCGCCAGCGATGCTCGCGCCCTCATCTGGTGGCTGGATGACGTAGGACTGGATACTAAGTATCCGATTTGTGTTGCGTCACGACGCAGAATGTGGATACTTGGTATTCAGTGCCCGAGTCTGCCCCCCTCGCCACAGCCCTGAAGCGTTTCAAGCTCACGGCGGAAGCTGAGACGAAGCAGCGCCAGCGCGAGGTCGAGGATCTCAAGTTCGTTGATTGGGACGACCAGTGGCCCGCTGATGTCAAAGCGGCGCGCGGCGGCATGCAGGCGGCCGGCGGTGTGCCGGGTGTTCCCGCCCGTCCCTGCCTGACCATCAACAAACTCCGACAGCCCATCCAGCAAGTCGTGAACCAGGCGCGGTCCTCGCGTCTGATGTTGCAGTTCTCCCCCAAAGGCAACGGCGCCAGCCGCGAGACGGCGGAACTCTTCGAGGATATTGCCAGAGCGATTCAGGTCGATAGCCGCGCACATCTCGCGCGGAATTGGGCGTTTGAGCGGGCGACGAAGTGCGGGCGCGGGTTCTATCGCATCGTGACCCAGCCCACCGAGCGCGCCAGTCGCGATGGGCAGTGGACGGCGGAAGACTTCGACACCGAGATCGTCTACAAGCGCATCCTGAATCAGTCCAGCGTCTATTTCGACCCGTTCACGCAGGAGCCGGACGGCAGCGATGCCGAGTGGTGTTTCATCACCGAAGATGTGCCGCTTGAACGATATCAGCGGTTGTTCCCCGACAGCGACGTAGCCGGCCTCGATGACGACCAACTCACAGCGGTTGGAGACGAGCATCAGGGCTGGATCGGCGTCGACGTGGACGGCGGGCGCACCATTCGCATTGCGGAGTACTTCTACGTCGAGCACGACACGCAGACCGTGTACGCGCTGGCCGATGGCTCCTTTGTCGTCGGAGAGAAGCCGAAAGACGCGCAGGTGATTGGGCAGCGCGAGATCGACCAGCGGTCGGTGAAGTGGTGCAAGCTCAACGCCTGCGAAATTCTGGAGTCTGAAGGGATCGACGGCTCGTATATCCCGGTCATCCCGGTGATTGGCGACGAGTCGAACATCAACGGCGAGCGGAGGTGGACGGGGATTGTCCGCCCCGCGATGGCGGCGCAGCAGTCGTACAACTACATGCGGTCGGCGCAGGTCGAAGGTGTGGGCCTCGCGCCCAAGGCGCCGTGGGTCGGCTACATCGAGACGATTGAGCCGTTCCGCGCGTGGTGGGATCAGGCCAACACGCGGAATTTCCCCTTCCTGCCGATTGCGGCGGCGCGGGACATGGGCGGGAACGTCCTGCCTCCGCCCCAGCGGTCAGCGGTCGAACCCGCGATTCAGGCCATCACGATGGCCGCGCACGAAGCCTCCGACGACATCCACGCGACGACGGGCATCCCGCCGGTGGCGATGGGGCAGTTAGACCCGCACGAGCGCAGCGGCAAGGCGATTCAGGCGCTTCAGGCGCAGGCCGAAGTCGGCTCAAGCGCGTATCTCGACAACCTCGCCAATATGTCGATGCAGTACGAGGGGAAGGTGCTGCGGGATCTTATTCCGCGCGTCTTCGACCGTCCCGGTCGCATCGTGGCCGCGATTGGCGCCGACGAACAGCGCAAGCTCGTGATGCTGAACCAACTGTTCAAGCGCGACGCGAACGGCCATCCCGTCCCCCTGCCGCCGCAGGCGCAGAACGACCCCGATGCTGAGTACTACAACCTCGCAGACGGGGCGTATGCCGTCGCTGTGAAGGTCGGCAAGAGCTACACGACCCGGCTGGAGCAGCAGGGCAGCATGCTCGGCGACATCGCGCAGGCCGCGCCCGGTCTGCTGCCGGCGTTTGCGGACATCTGGATCGAGGACATGGATCTGCCCGGCGGGATGAAGATTGCCGACCGCGTGCGGAAGGTCACGGGGATGGGCGACGACCAGAAAGAGCAGGCCGACCCGCAGCAGATGCAGATGCAAATGCAGCAGATGCAGCAGGTCATGCAGGCGATGCAGGCCGAACTCGCGGAGAAGACGAAGGCGCTCGACGCCGACGTGGTCAAGTCGCAGGCGGATCTTGCTAAGGCCGACAAGGATAACGCCGCGAAGATCGAAGTTGCGCGAATCCAGGCGCAGGCGGGTCTGGCGGAAGCCGAGATCAAGGCGCAGATGGCCGACATGAACCAGCAGATTGCGATGCTGGAACTGATGATCGGCAACGCGCACGCCGCTTCGACGCAGGCGAGCGAACAGGCGCATCAGCAGCAGATGGCGCGGGAGCAGGCCGAGAATGCCGCCGGCCAAATGTCGGCGCAGCAGGCCCACGATGCCGAGATGGCCGAACGCGGCCAGCCCGAGGCGGGCGCGTGATCTTCCGGTATCACGCCGTGGTGACGAATACGACTGGGCGCACGTTCGATCTGTGGCTATCGGCCCGGTCAGAGGAAGCGTTAGAAGGCGCGTTAGCCGAAGCCATTGGCTATCTCACGGAGGCACAGGCGTAATGCCGAACCACCAGCAGCGTCGTCGTTCACTCCCGGCTGATTACCAGTTTCCTACCGGCACCACCCCCGACGTGACGACGGCGCAGCCGTGCGACCGCCGGCAGTGCCCGAATTGCGGTGGCCCCTCGCTGCGTGGCGATTTGTGCTTTAGCTGCACGTCGCAGGGGCTGGAACCGACCTACGACACGCCGTGGGCCGTGTGAAGGAGCAGGGCAGTACATGGATGCAGTGATCGAGACGGACGACTTCTCAGTCGAATCGCACGGACAGCCCGACGCGGGGATCATTCAGGAACCGGCCGAGCAGATGGACGCCCCGGCGCCTGCGGCTGACGCGGCGCCGGAGGCGGTGACCGCTGCGGACGCCAGCGACGAGGCGAACGACGCCGCGCGCGACGAGAAAGGCCGCTTCAAGCCGTCCCGCCGCGACTGGCAGACCCGCGTGGACCGCGTGACGTGGGAACGCGAAGAGGCCCGCCGGGAGGCCGCCGCGCTCCGCTCGCAGTTGGAACTCGCGCAGGCGCACCGCGAACCGGCCGCACGTCCGCAGACGCCACCGACATCGGCTGCGCCAGGCACGCGGCAGAAGCCGACCGAAGACATGATCGGTGAGGTTTACCAGTCCTATGCGGACTTCGCGGAAGACCTCGCGGATTGGAAGTTTGAAACGCGGATGGCGGAACGCGACGCGCAGCAGCAACAGGCCGCGCATGCCCGTCAGCAGGCCCAGGCGGCTGAGTCGTATACGCAGAAGGTCGAAGCCTTTGCGAAGCAGACGCCCGACTTTCACGCGGCGCTCGACCGTGTCAATCACATCTATGTGACCGATGCCCCGGCGGTGGTGGATGCCATCCTCGGCTCGGAGCGCGGTCCCGAATTGTCGTACTACCTGGCGACGCACCCAGAGGAGTACGCCCAGCTTGTCGCGCAGTCGAAGGGGCTGCCCGCCAACGCTGCACCCGTTGTGCGTCAGTTGCTCGAAACGAAGCTGTCGGTCGCTGCCACACCCGTCTCAGCGCCACGGCCCGGTATCAGTGCGGCGAAACCCCCCATTAAGACGGTGGGGAGTGCGCCAACCGCGTCCGATCCGCTCGACGTTCCCGATGACCTCCCGATTGAGGAGCACATCAAGCGCATGAACGCGCGGGATCGTCAGAAGCGGTCGAACAGCTTCTAAGGATCGCTAATGGCTAACACGCTCGCAACGCCTTCGTGGGTCACGAAGGAAGTCGCGCGAGGGTTCGTGAACGGGGTGAAGTTCCTCGCCAACGTCAACCGCTCGTACGACGATCAGTATCAGCAGGCCGGCGCCAAGGTCGGCTATACCGTCAACGCTCGACTGCCCCAGCGCTTCACCGTCACGGACGGGCAGGCGCTCCAGTTGCAGAACCTGTACGACCAGACCGTCCCGATCACGCTGACGAACCAGAAGAACGTCGCGTTCGGCTACTCGTCGGCCTCAGCCACGATGGAACTCGACGCGATCCGCCAGCGGTACGTGCAGCCGGGCGCGGAAGCCCTCGCGAACGCCGCTGACGTGCTCGCGTTCAACAACGTGTACCGCGACATCTACTCCAGTGTCGGTACCCCTGGCACTACGCCGAGCGCCGCCCTGACCTACCTCCAGGCCGGCGTCAAGCTGACCGACCTCGCCGCCCCGATGGACGGCCGTGTCGCGATGCTCGACCCGCTGGCGATGTCTACGCTGGCGAACGCCTCCAGCACCCTGTTCAACCCGGTGTCGGCCATTGCCGGCAACTGGCGCAAGGGGCAGTTCGGCGCGAACCAGCTCGGCATCGATGAGTGGTTCCAGGATCCGAACCGTCCGAGCCACACCACGGGCACGTTCACGTCCTCGACGCCGCTGGTCAACGGCGCGTCGCAGACCGGCTCGTCGCTCATCACGGACGGCTGGGCCTCAGGCGCGACCACGCTCAAGAAGGGCGACGTCTTCACCGTGGGCGGGGTGTATAGCGTCAACCCGCTGTCCTACCAGAGCACGGGCCGTCTCCAGCAGTTCGTCGTCACCGCTGACATCTCGGACACCACGGGCGACATGACGGTGGCGATCTCGCCGTCGATCATCACCTCGGGGCAGTTGCAGACCGTTAGCGACTCGCCGGCCAACAATGCGGTGATCACCGTCCTCGGCGCCACGGCCGCCTCCAGCGGCACGCTGGCCACCACGGTCAGCCCGCAGTCGCTGGTCTACCACCCGGACGCCTTCGCGTTCGTGATGGCCGACCTGATGAAGCCGGGCGCTGGCGCCTCGGCTACCACCGTCCGTTCCAAGGCGATGGGCTTCTCGATCCGCATGGTCGAGCAGTACCAGATCGCCACGGACCAGAACCCCAGCCGTCTGGACATCCTGATCGGCGCGGCGACGCTCCAGGCCCGTCTGGCCGTTCGCGTGTGGGGTTAAGGAGACATCATGGCACTGACCACCACCACGAATAGCGCCGCGATTGCGGCGTCGGACCAGACCCTGACCGTCGCGTCCGCTACGGGCTTTGCGGCCGGCAAGGTCGTCAAGGTCAACGGCGAACTGATGCAGGTCCGCGCGGACTACAGCAGCGGCACGACCATCTATGTCCGTCGCGGCATCGGCGGCACCTACCCGATGGCGCACGGCATCACGTCGAACGTGACCGTGGGCGACGGGTCGGACTTCGCGCAGGGGTCCGCACAGGAAGCGGTCGCGTATCCGTTCATCCGGGCGCGCGAAATCAAGTCCTACGGCGCGGCGGGGGCCATCACGCTGCCCACTCCGGGCAACGACATGGTCGCCATCCTGAACGGCACCAACGCGCTGGCGATGACGCTGGCGAATCCCACTAAGGATCAGGACGGCGACATCCTGATCATCACCGGCAACGGCAAGGCCGCGCACACCGTCACGTACACGGCGGGTGTGGGCAACGGCGGCGCGTCCTACGACGTGTTTACGTTCGCCACGGGCGCCAATAACACGGTGTCTTTGATCGCGGCGAACGCGATCTGGAACCCGTGCCCCTCGCTGATCGGCGGCACGGCCACGGCGATCACCGCGACCATCGCGTAAGCCTGACGGGGGCGGCGGCGCGGGTCGCCGTCCTCGTCTTTCTGGAAGGACTACATGGGCATCGTCAGAACCGGCGAATCAGAGTACGACAAGGAACTGCGTAAGTGGGATCTGCCGAAGCGCGAAGGCGGCATGAACGCTAACGGCATGGAGCCGTATCCCGTCATGCTCTACAAGGCCGTGGAGCGCGAGAACGGGAAAGTGGTCTGCGGCGATCCGCTCGATGAGCAGTTCACCGCTCGGTGTCAGACCATCGTCTTCAGCCCCTCCGAGGAGCAGCGAGCGCGCGAGCAGGGGTGGCGTGAGTCCCCTAAGGCGGCGCTGGCGCACCACGAAGCGATCCAGCAGGAGATCGCGCAGGCCGCCGCCGAGGCTGCCCACGCCGCGCAGCGCATGAGCGAGAAAGCCCGCACGGAGCGCAAGGGGCGCGAAGACGCGACGCATCGGCACGTTACGGAATAACCGATGGCGATCACCACCACGCCGGCCGACATCCTCGCGGGCGCCCTGCGCCTGATTGGCGTTGTGGCGGAAGGCGAATCCCTCAGCGCCGAACAGGCCCGCGACGGCCTGTCGGTGTTGAACGAGTGGATCGACACGCTTGAACTGGACGGGCTGACGTGGCTGACGCAGAGCCGCGATGTGTACAACCTGGTGGCGAATCAGTCCACCTACACCATCGGGCCAGCGGCGCAGACGCCCGACTTCAGTACGGGGACGCGTCCACGACCGTCGCAGTTGCTGGGGGTGGCGCTGCTACTCAACACCACGTCGCCGCCGCAAGAAATTCAACTGAAGGCGATGACCGACGAGGCGTATCAGAACGTCGGCATCAAGACGTACACGAATCCGCAGCCGCTGTCGTACTACTTCAACCCGACGATGCCCACAGCGGAGCTTTTCCTGTGGCCGACGCCGACGACCGCGACGAATGACCTCGTGATCTACACGGGCTTGCTCACGTCGCAGTTCGCGGCGGTGACGACGAGCGTGACGCTGCCGCCCGGCTACGCGCGCATGTTCCGCACGAATATGGCGGTGCAGTTGGCGGCGGAATACGGCCGAGACGTCCCGCCGCGCGTCGTGCAGATGGCGCAGGAGTCGCTGACGGCGGTGCGGCAGGCGAACTTCACCATGAGCGATCTTGACGTGGACGCGGGACTGTGGCCGACACATCGGCCGATTTACAACATCTGGAGCGATCAGGGGTAGCACATGGCTTTGACTTCCACCACGCTCAGCGCGGCGTGTCTCGCGGCGGATACGCTGCTGACGCTGGCGAGCACCACGGGCGTGTTGCCGGGGATGAACCTCGGGATCGAGAGCGAAATCCTGCAAGTCGTACGACTGACGGGTGTGAGTACCCAGATCATCGCGCGGCGCGGCGTCGCGGGCAGCATCAGTGCGGCACACGCGGCGGCGGCGACGGTCTACGTGGGCGTCCCAGACGACTTCGCGATCCCGTCGCAGGCGATTGTCGTGGCGCCGAGCGGGAGCGTCCTCACTGGACAGGGACCAGGGGCGCAGCCGGCGTATGCCACCACGGGGCAGACCTCCAGCGGGCAGACGTTGACGAACCCCACCATCAACGGCACCGCGTTCGCCACGGGGCAGGCGCCGATTCTCGTGCAGGCGGTCGCCCTCTCTGGCGCGGCGATTCACGCCGGCACGGTGACGGCCAAAGCGTTCGCCGCCAGTGCGATGGTGCTGCGCGTGATCGCGGACATCACGACGGCGTCCACGGGTGCCTGCACGCTGGATATCGGCTACACCGCGACGACGGCCACCACGTCGAGCGATACGTTCCTGGACGGTATCTCCGCCGCCTCGATTGCCGTATTCGACTCGATGAACGCGGCGCTGGATACCGGCACGAACGCCAAAGCACAGAAAGCCGCATCGGGTAAGTGGATCACGGTCACGGAAGCCTCAGGCGACGCCACGGGCCTCGTCGGCACGCTCTACATCGAATACATCCTGACCGCCTAACCGGGAGTGACGCAGCGATGACCGCAAGCTACACCGTAACACCAGGGTCGAGCGCCGTGCAGCTCTCGACGGCCATTCTCACGAGCACGCCGGCCGCCCCGCTCGGCGCACAGCCGATCTCCGGCCGGTTTGTCTCGTTTCAGGCAGATGCCGCGAACACGGGCATCCTGTACTTCGGCGGCAACAACCAGGGCAGCGGCACCGCTTCGACCGCCTTCGGGTTTCGCATCGAAATCCCGGTGACGAGCATCCCGTCGGCGCCGGTCGTGTTCGAGGTGCCGAACGGCAATATCGCGCTTGATGAGTTCTGGGTGAAAGCGTCGGTCAACACCGACAAGCTGCACATCTTCATCAAGGACTAGCCGTGGAGCATCTACACCCCGCATACATCGCTGGCTTCTTCGACGGCGAGGGCTGCATTCACGCGCGGCAGATTAAAAGTGATTTCGCATGTTAGCTCTTCGTGCGTTCTTTTGGGATCCGTGGCCGACGCCGCCTCCGTCCGCAGGGCAGAGTCCGGCGGCGACACGCTACCGCACGGAGTATCGCGTCAATACGGTGACAGGCGCCCTCGTGGTACTCGCGGTGCTGCTGTGGCCGTAATCCGCGCGTGGATCATCGCGGCGTGCTGGTGGGTGCTGCGGACACTCGACGCGCTCGATGAATCCGTGATGCCCACGCCCGATTGGCGCTGCGTGATCTGCGGGAAGGCGCTGTTGCGGTCGATCCCGAAACAGCATGACGGCCGGTTGATTTGTCCACGGCATAAGGTAGGGGTGTTCTAGTGTCATTCGTACAAGTCCCGCCCGACTCCACCGGGAAAAAGGTCGAGACGACGGATGATGGGACGAACTATCGCCAAGTCATCAACATCGGCCAGGACGCGGCGAGCGGACTCGCGATTGCGCCGGTTGACGGGGCCAATGGCCTCGCCGTCGATGTGAAGACGCTCCCGCCGGGCGCGGCGACCTCGGCTAAACAGGACACCGGCAACACGTCACTCGCGTCGCTCGCCGCGCAGCAGTTGGATTACGACACGGGCGGTGGTACCGCGACACAGGTGATTCTCGGGATCGCGCTACCGGCGTCAGGTGGCCCGGTTGCGGGCGGCACGGCGACGAATCCCGTGCGCGTCGATCCCACCGGCACCACCGCGCAGCCCATTACCGATAACGGCGGGTCCATTACGGTGGACGGCACGGTCGCGGCCACGCAGTCGGGGACGTGGAACGTCACGAACGTCTCTGGCACGGTGTCACTGCCGACTGGCGCCGCGACGGCGGCCCTCCAGACGCAGCCCGGCGTGGACATCGGGGATGTCACGGTCAACAACGCGTCCGGCGCGTCAGCGGTCAACATTCAGGACGGCGGGAACTCCATCACGGTTGATGGCACCGTGGCCGCGACACAGTCCGGGACGTGGACGGTGCAGCCGGGGAACACCGCGAATACCACGGCCTGGAAGGTGGACGGTAGCGCGGTCACGCAGCCGGTCAGCGGCACGATCACGGCGAGCAACACGGCCGGCAACGTCGCCAACGACTCAGCGGATTCGGGCAATCCCGTCAAGACGGGCGGGCGAGCCGTTAGCGCCGAACCGACACCCGTGACCGCTGGGGACCGCGCCGACTTCATCACGGACCTAACGAACAAGCAGATCGTCGCGCCGTACACGAACCCGGAAAACCTCGTGTCGGGGTGCATCTCGTCGGCCATGACCGGCACAACCAGCACGAGCCTTGTCGCGGCGCCTGCCTCGGGTCTGCGGAACTACCTCACGCAGATCACCGTGAGCAATACACACGCGACGGTGAGCACGAACATGGAACTACAAGACGGGAACGGAGGAACGACGTTCTACATCATCCCGGCAGCGGCGGTGTACGGCGGCGCAACGATTTCGTTCCCGGCGCCCCTGCGTCAGCCGACGACGGCGACCGCGATTTACATCAAAAACACGACAACCGGAGCTTCGACGTTCGCGTCAGGCTCTGGCTATAAGGGAGCGTAAGCGATGGCACTCACCACCAACACGGCGATCTATTGCGCCAATGTCACGACCGGCGCGTCTGTCAAGGCGAGCGCGGTCGGCCGCACGGCCGATTCGGGCACGGTGCTCGCCCCATGCTAACACTTCGATTCGACAACGTCTCGTTCGCGGCCGCTCAGGGCTTCACCGTCACCGCGTTCGGGCTGACCGACGCCAACGCGTAATCAGGAAGCAGGACGCGAATAGATGTCCGCGATCACGATCGACGCGTTGACGTTCTTTCCGACGGGCACCTTCAGCCCGTCGACCGGGCTATTTCGTCAGCGCACCGGCACCACCACGGATGTGCCCATTTCGGGCACCTATAGCGGCGGCACGCCTGCTGGGGTCGAAGTGCAGTCGCGGAGCGGCGCCTGGGTCTCCATCGGCAGTCCAGTTATCAGTGGTGGTGTCTGGAGCGGCACGGTTCCGAGTGTCACCGTCGGGACGGGCGACCTCCAAGCTCGGTGGAGTGACAGTCCCTCGACGCTCTCGGCCGTGGTCACGCTGGCGGTGGGCGACGCCTTCATGACGTGGGGGGATTCGACCTCGGTATCAGGTCCGGCTGGCTCCGGGTCTACAAGCGACACCGACTGCTGGATGTTCGTCAATTCGAGTGGCGTGCAGTGGTGGTTTCGCGGTCTCGGCGCGTATCACTGGCTCTACCTGGCCCAGCAACTCAGGCCGGCGATTGGTTATCCAGTCTGCTTCTTTGTTGAGGGGGTGGGCGGCACCACGATGGGGCATTGGGATGACGCCTCCGATACTCCCTACCTAGCCAACGCGCTCGCGGATGTGGCGCTCAGCAAGATCAACGGGTTCAAGGGCACGTTGGGGCACATCTCAGTGAACGACCTTCATGCCGGGCTGTCGTGGACGGCGGCGACGGTGAAAGCCGAACTCGCCACCATTGCCGCGATGTGGGCGGCCCAACTCGGGAATGCTCCACCCACGGCACTCGCGATGTGGGCCGACAAGCCGTCGAGTGAGTGGGCGAGCGACAACGACCCGACCTTCCTGGCCGATGTGAAGAAGATTCGGCAAGGGATGCTCGACTCCTGGGCGGCTGGGGAGACCCTGCGCGGAGCGCAACTGATCGGCGAGGACTACTCCACGGACCATCTACACCCGGACTCTGGGGACAACGATGTGCCGCGGGTCGGGTGGCTCTGGTATCCCGCCGTGTTGAGCTCGTTCTACGGCGGGGCCGTGACGTCGCCGCGCGTGTCAGCAGTCACGATCGACCAGACCGGGAAGATCGTCATCGTCACGTTCGCGTCGGACCTGAGTACGTCGGTGTCGTCCTCGGTGGGCGGGTTCCGCGTGAAGGACAACGGCACCACGGTCACGATCACGTCCGCAGTGGTGACGGCGGCGCGCGTCGTGACGATCACGTTGCCGAGCGCGATTGTGGGGACGTGCTCAGTGTCCTGGGCGGACGGTCGCGACGCGGCGCTCGCCACAGCATCGAGGCCGATGGGGGCCACGGTCGCCCTGCCGCGCACAGCGCTCGGTGTCTCGACCATCACCAGCCCCATCGAGCCGTTCCTGGATCATGCGGTGACCCTAGCACTCGCGACCGTGGCATCTCGACCGATGTGAGGCTCTGAACACATGGCTGTCCCGACCGTTGTCTCCGTCACCGACCGTAGCTTCGTCAGTGGAAGTTGGTCGTTCACGTTCGACGCCACAGGCGTCGACTGCATCGTCCTGTTCTTCCGTCTCTACAACGATAGCGGGCCGACCGCCGCCGCCTTCGACGGGAATGCCTTCACGAAGGTATTCAACGACGCGGCGACGGCGCATATCAGCGGCAGTGAGACGCGTGAGATTTGGGTGTGCGCGGTGCCGTCAGGTAGTCGCGGGTCGCACACACTCACGGTCACTGAGGCGGGGATCGTCTTCCTGACGACGATGGGTGTATCCGGGGTTGACCAAACGACGGTCTACTCGGCGACGGCCAATAGTGAGGATGTCTACCCAGGCGGGGCTGCGACATTGTCCTTTCCTCTCACGACGACAGGGACCGATTCGTTGCTCGTCGGGTTCCTCTCAGAGCAAACCCCCGGCACCACCACCGGGCAGAGCGGCACGACGCGCTATGCGGCGGACTCAAGCCAGTCCGTTCTGACAGCCACCGCTGCGTCGGCCGGGAGCAACAATCTTTCGTTCATCTCGTCCTCTGGCGCCGAGTACGTGATGTGTACGCGGCTGGAACTTCTTGCCGCGGCCGGCGGTGGTGGCGGGTCCGTTCATTCTCCGGTGATGCGCCTCCTTCACACACAGGGAAACCTCTAATGTTCAAGAACACCGCGAGCCAGAAGCTCACCGTTTACGCCTTCGACGCCACGACGAACCTACCGAAGACCGGCGACGCGGCGAACCTGACCGCCTACGTGTCCAAGGACGACGGCACGGTGACCGCCCTGACCGACACCTCGGCGACTGAGCAGGACGCGACTAATGCGAAGGGCTACTACATCTTCGACGTGTCGCAGAGCGAGTCGAACGCCGACAAGCTGACATTCTCGTGCAAGTCCTCGACGGCGAACATCGTCGTGTTGGCCGTGCCGTCCGTGATCTACACCAGGCCTCCGAACTTCTCGTCGCTGTCGATCGATAGCAACGGTCGCACGAAAGTGCAGTTCGCCTTCAACAAGGGCGTTGCGGCCGCTGTCGTGCCGTTCTTCATGACCACAACCGATGCCGCTGGCGTGTCGAGTCCGGCCACCGGCAAGACGGTGACCTGTACCGTTTCGAAGGATGGCGGGTCGTTTGCCGGCACGACCACCGGCACCGCGACTGAGATCGGCAACGGCTGGTACTACGTCCCATTGACGTCGACGGAGATGAACGCCAACCAGGTCGAACTCAGAGCCACCGCGTCAGGGTGCGACGACGGCGGCTGCATGATCCAGACGTTCGCCTGATAGCGGGTCGATGCGTAGATACCCGCTGATTGGTCGCATCCCGGCATTTCTGAAGCCGGCCGGATTTTCGGCGCCGACGCCGTCAACGGTGGAGCACCGTCGCTACGGGCGTGGCCGGTCGTTCTCTGCCGCCCTGCGGGTTCCGATTTCTGGACAAGCGACATCGATCGCAGGCGTTCTCGCCGTCACCCTCGGCGCGCTGACGAGCACCGCCACGGGTGTCCTACCGCTTCGCGCGCAGGCGACGGTGACGCTCGGTGCGCTGACCAGCGTCGCGAGCGGCGTGCTGCCGCTCGTGGGGCAGTCGACGGTCACCCTCGGTGCACTGACGAGCACGGCGACAGGAGCCCTCGCGCTCGTGGCGTCGGCTACCGTGACGCTCGGGGCGCTCACGAGTACCGCGACCGCTGCGCTGGCGATCGTCGGGCAATCCACTGTCACGCTGGGTGCGCTGACCGTGATCGCGACAGGTGGGTCGGGCGGCGCGGGTAGCCTGGCTGTAACCCTTGGGGCGCTGACCTCGACGGCCACGGGAGTGCTGCCGCTGGTGGCCGCTGCGACGGTGACGCTTGGCGCGCTCACCAGCACGGCTACCGGGGCGCTCGCGGTGCTCGGCACGCTGACAGTGACGCTCGGCGCCTTGACGGTGGTCGCCACGGGCATGGACCCGGGCGCAGTCGTGCTGCTGCCCGCCAACATCATCACGGCCACACAGACCGTGGTCCAGGTGCAGCGGCGGATCGCGGTCACGCATCCACGGCGCACGGTCACCTTCGACGGATAGAGGACTACATGGCGAAGCTACTGGAGATTGTCGAAGGGTGGACGGGCGAACTCGGGCCGTTCACGTTGAAGGCGGACGGCACCGCCGTAGACCTCACCGGCCTGACTGTCGAACTCGTGCTGAAGGATCGCAACGGTAC
>ERZ650310.224-NODE-224-length-16954-cov-48.628854_pt1 | contig 16954 bp, 28 predicted proteins | sample MGYA00376246_ERZ650310 | MGnify/ENA primary metagenome ERZ650310 (study PRJEB26733, sample SAMN07839286) | wastewater metagenome | biome: small river; feature: stream; material: water | place: USA: North Carolina | collected 2016-03-01 ...
ACGCAAGATTACCTTGGAAGAAGCGCGAGTCGAAGACTGGAAGAACTACACCTCCCCACCCCAACCAGCATCGCAGGAGCCGACCAGCGCGGTCCCCGTGGTGAAGCAACTGGTAGAGGCGTTGGAAGGAGTCGTTGTCGGCGCAGACGAATCGTGGACACAGGCTTGTAAAGAACTGAATTCGATGGGAATTACAAGTGTGCCCGTATCAAACGCATCCGCAGGTTTGATTAACCGCCAGATCGAAGCTATTGACGTAGCAAGGACCGCCATCACAGCAGGCCAGAAGTTCATCAAGGAGAGCGGGAAAGTCGTTCCAGCATCACCACAGGAGCAGACATGAGCAATCCGAAATGCCCGTACTGCGGCAATCGCTCCGAGCTGGTGACTGGTGCTGTGATCTATCCGCATCGCCCAGACCTATACGGAAAGTTCTTCTACCAATGCACCCCATGTGATGCGTATGTCGGTTGTCACCCAACTGGTAACGGAAAGTCTCCACTTGGCGGGCTTGCTGACAAAGAGTTGCGCAAAGCCAAATCGGCTGCACATGCTGCATTTGATCCGCTGTGGAGGAACGGGGCAATGAGCCGCCATCAGGCGTACAAGTATCTGGCTCAAGAGCTTGGCGTCCCACAGGACAAAGCACACATTGGAATGTTCGACATCGCCCAGTGCAAGCGCGTTGTCCAAATAGCAGCGAAGGAGCAGACATGAAAACAGAAAAACGCATCAACTACGAGTCGCCAGAGGCGGCAAGCATTCAGACCGTCACCGGATGGGTGTCATCTAATGGACGCTTCTGGGGCAATGACGAACGCATGGCCCGATACGATGGCTCCACGCACCGTATCTGTAAGGAGAACCCAGAGCATGGAGAACACCGCACTAACTCATATTGCGAGAAGTGCTGGGACGAAAAGCGCAATGCAAAGTGGGCAGCAATGCCACGCCGAGAGTATGACGGCACACCAGTAGTCGTGTTTGATAGCGACACATATTTCTTTGACGCTGACCACATTGCGGACTGGCTGGCTGACAACGACATCAAGCCAGAGGATGCGAAGCTGGTGTTTTGCAAACCGAACTACCTGCAGTGGATTACCGGCCAAGAATGGGAGGATGACCTTCCAGAAGATGGCGAATTGAGCGATGCAGTCAGTGCGGCTCTGGATGCGCTAAACGCGGTTATCGCAGCCGAGCCACCCGCAAGCTGGAGCGCGGGCAACGAAGCCGTTGTGCTGCCTGCTAACTTCTTGGAGCAGCAGACATGAACTACTGCGAAACCTGCAACGCCCCGCGAGTTGACACGGTGGCGATCATTCTGAGGTGCTGGCGGTGCGTTGTGCAGCCGGGAAAACCTCACTCCAAATACATCCCGATCAAGGAGCAGCAACCATGACCACACTACACGAAACACTGAAGGGGAAGGCATGACTGACATAACCGAACAAGGCCCGCGCGGTGGGGCGCTGATTTACACCGAGTCGGCCTACAAGAGCGGGCAGATGAAAGCCCGAGGCGCAATCGTCGCTGACATGCTCATGGAATTGCAGGCGGTGGAGTCCCAAGCTATGCGCCACGGAGAGCTGTACTCACCACAGCTTGACCTGACGAAGCACTCAGACGAATACCGCGAAGGCTTCTTGCGTGCACTACAACACATGCGAGTCCGGTTTGAAGATCAGCACCACGGTGCCACGCGAGAGGCCAAGAAGCTGATTGCGAACGCCACGAGTGAGGCATACGCACTGGTGCAGTGTGCCCATGCCTTGATTGAACTGGCGCGTGAGCGCGGGGAGGACGTGTGATGGACGGAGTACCTGAATGAGCAAATTGAAATCCGTCCCTGTGGTCTTGGAAATAGACCGCAACGAAGTGCGCAAAGTGTTGGAAGACACTATCGAAGAAAAGTTCGAGCAGGTCTACGTGATCGGGTTCAAAAACAAAAAAGCCCACTTCAAGGGCAGCAAGATCGACTCCAACATGGAAGCCATTGGCGCATTGGAGATGTGCAAGATGCAAATATTTGAACGGAGTGGGCAATGACCACAACACAAACCGACGCACTCATGGCGCTGGCTGACAGATACGCCTTCCACATTCCAGGCTCACAGCACTCCGATGAAGCCCGAGCCGTCCTACTTGCAGCCCTGCAGGAGCAAGCGCCAAAGCGACTTTGGGGAATGGCTGGGTTCAATCCGCCGCTGCCTAATGTTGGAGAAAAGTACACGTCAATCCATGAGGATGACCTTGGGGACCATGTGACTGTGACCGGCATAGCAAATGCCAGCAGCCCGAACATCGCCTATGTATTTTTGTCTTGGGATGACGGCCACTACGGAGAGAGGGCCATAGACGAATTTTGGCAAGAGTACATGCTGGTTCAAACGAATGAGCTAGCGCGGGAGGGGGAGGCTGTTGCGCCACTAATCAAGCAAATTATGGAGGCTATCTGTGCAGGACAAAAACAACGGTCTGGGAAAAGTAATAAAGGCACTTCGCAAATCCCGTGGACTCACACAGTTGGAGCTTGCGCAGAAGTCGGGAATGGAGCGAACGAGCATCTGCAATATCGAGTTGGGCAAACAAACGCTGAACGTTCAGACCATCAATGCAATAGCGGATGTTCTGGGGTATCGAGTGGAGGTGCGGTTTGCGGCCAAGTAGCACCACAGCCAGCGCAGCCATTCCCAGAAGCCGACTTAACGGGTGTGAGCGTGTGTTGTGGCGAGTACGCGAAATGCGGCAGGCCATGCACCCCGCGAGGACGTTGGCAAGCTGAACAGGCGCAGCCAGTAGCTCTGCCTCTGACGCCGGAAGAATTGGACCTGTGCCGCCAGTGGTTCGACAGTATCCAGGACACGAATGCAGAATACTTGGAACCATCAGACTACCTGCTGGCAGAGAAGCTCTACAGGCAGTTGAACATGCGTGTTCCGAACAGCATCAGCGAAATCACCAAGAGCGGAATCGGGGGCGGGCGATGTATATCCGCGCAATGAAGGGTCGGATCGTATGAAGCCGCCCAACCACCCTGCCATCCGCGCCTACCTGCGCGGGCGATCCGAGGGTGCTACACCGACTGAGATGGCGACTGCTCTTGGGCGCACCGCAGTGTCTGTACGTAAGTCCCTGCTCAGTATGCCTGACGTGTATATCGACCGCTGGACGGACCCTGTGCGTGGGCAGTATCAGGCCATCTGGTGCATCGTGGTGCCCCCTGCCAACTGTCCGCACCCCGATGACCGCCATGTGCACACCGCATGGAACCGGAAGTTTTTCATACCGAAGGAGATGAGAGCATGACCCACACCATCAACAGCAACAGCACCGTCGCTGTCGCCACCGATTACTACTGGCTGCCCATCAACGCAGACACGCCCAAGGGCGTCAAGCTGCAGCTACTCGGCAAAGGCGGTGTGGTAGTCTACGGCACATGGAACGGCAAGGATACGTTCTATACACACTGGGCACCTGTGCCCAAGCGGAGGCCCAGCGATGCCTAGACCTACATCAGAGTTGACTGGTATGAAGCCCCGTGCACTAGTGGCTCGACTCACCGAGCGACAGAAAATAGCGTTCTTGCGCCTTGGTGGTAGCAAGTGGCTCAGACAAGTTTTACAACAGGAGGTAGAGAAACATGAAGCAAGAAAGTCCGTTTAACTGGCAGGGGAAGCCGAGCACCTTCAGCACTGACAAAGACCGTGCCCACTTCATCGGGTCGAACCACGGGCGCAGCGTGAATGTGTCTGCCCTGGAGAAACGTAGTCCCATCAGTCTACCTGGTGGGTCAAAGGAACTGCCACTACACTTTATGAGGAAACCTCAATGAAGGACACACCGAACTTCGAGGCATGGAACCAAGCGCTGCTGGCGCAGTACGCAATAGAGCAGTATCAGGAGAACATCCGACTGCGTGAGGCACTGGAGCAGGTCAGGCTTGACCTCAAGGACGTGATGAAGCTGCTACGGGAGCAGGTTATTTCGCCGCGCCCTTGACCTTTTCCCACGATCTGCCGGCCACGTAGCCGGTCATCACAACCCCGAACAGTTGCAGGATGCTGTCAGGGATAGCGGTTAGCCAGCCCTTGAACCCCACGGTAAAGGCCACAGCAGCGTCAGGCTTGACGACTGCCAAAATGCCCATTGGGATAGACCATAGCAGCAAGACATAGACCACGTACAGGAACGATGGTCGTGCCCTGCTTGTCCAAGGGTCTGACGATTGGGCCTCCGTAATGATGGCTGAAAGCTGTACCTTCACTTCGTCCAGTTCCCCAGCTTGCTGCATTTTCATCAGTTCAAGCTGCGCCTTTGCCCGTTGCTCTGGGTCTGGAAATAGCTTGTCGATGATCTTGCCACCGATGCCAAAGATGCTGCTGAGTGTTAGCGGGTCCATCACAGTCCTTTCAGTTGATCGGCTATGCGCCGCGCCCAACCCTTGCCGAACACGTCGAACGTGGATAGCTTCGTCATAAACTCCAGCCGCTGCCCCAAGAACCGGGCACACAGGCTCTCGGTATCCAGCCGTTTGATTGCGCTTAAAGTGATTGCACCCATGACACCATCATCAGCCACACCGACCGCACGTTGTAGGAACCGGACGGACTGACCAATGCCGCTATTCACTGCCGCGTCAAAGACCAGATATGACAATTGCGAGGGGAGTTGATCGCACTGCGCCCTGTCCCAATAGTCCCGCTTGTAGATGGCCTTGGCGTCAGCCAGCGTCAGGGCTTTAATGTCCAGCGATGGGTAGGCCCGCTTGCTGATGCCGTAGTTAGTTTCACCACCTGGGTCGCTGGCGTGGTTGACATAGCCGCCTTCATGCGAAATCAGCTTGTCGAAGCACTGATCGAACCATGTGGTCATGGCTTGTATCCATGTGCAGCAGCCCACTGCACAAACAGATACCCGAGGGCTACGACACCAGACCATACCAGCGATGACAGGCTTTTCTCAATGATGGCTTGCCTCAGTGCAATGCTCTGCGCCTCACGCTTGATTGCCATACGAACCCACACCAGTTCATCCTCGCTGAGAACGGGGGCTTTATTGCGTACCTCGGCGGCTACCGCGCGGATAAACTCTTGACGTTCTTCGGGTGTCATCAGCAGTGTGCTCCTGTGGGGTCCAGTTCAGAAAGCAAGTCACAGAGAACGATTGCAACTTGTTGTTTGATACCAGTCTCTTTCACCCGGTAGATGGCGAGCCGCTGGCTGATCGTGTGGGCACCCTTTGGAGGAAAGCCAAACACCATGAACACGGTGTAATTGCCTATCACGTCGAGGATGACAAAGAACAACACGGGCAGGATGAACACTGCCTTATTGAAGGGTGACAGCTTACCATCAACCCACAAGCGATACACGCTCACGCACATAGCGAAGGCGTACCAGCACAGCAAGGCGAAGGCGACAGGGTAGAGGATGGTCACAGTTGCGCTCTCAGTGCTTCGACTGCGTAAACCTTTGCCACGCCGGGGATGGCAGACAAGTCCATCGCGCCGTTGGTGACCATCTTAAACGCCTCTGCCATCAGCATGATGGTTTCGCGCAGATTGCGCTGGGTCAACTGGTTGTCTGCGTCCAGCTTGTTTAGCAGGTCTATCGGTGTTGGCGCTGCCGATGGAATGGCCGCAAGTTCATCTGGTGTCAGTGGAACAATTTGCACTGATCCGCTGGTGCAATCAACAATAATTTTGTCCATGATACTGACCTCAGTAATAAGAAAGTTTGGCCTTGCCAGCGTCAAACGAGGACACTCCGTTGCTTGTCAGTCGCAGGTTGTCGAGTTGACCCGCCAGGGTGACGCGCCCGGATGAAACCAGCATCGACCCCACGTCACTGCCAAGCTGCCCAGACATTTCCCATTCTGTGGATGAGATGCGGGTGATGGTGATCTTTCCAGACCACGTAATGGTTGCGTTACCTGCGGCCCCGGAAATCAGCAGAAATCCAGCCGTGGAGATTCCGTTGGTGGAGCCAGACGATATGTAAATGCCGCTGCCATTGTATCCGCTGGTAGTTGGAGAGCCGCCCGTACCAATCTGGATTAGAAAGTGATCAACGTTTTGCGTGAGAGAAACGCCAAATAAGTCGAGGGTGATGACTTCCACCCACGAAGGGATGCTGGTCCAGTTGACAGATGTTCCACTCGTAGTGGCGACTGCTGTGCCTGCTGTATAGGGTCGCGCAACGTCAAGCGAACCAGCCGCAAACGTCAGGGTTGAACCGGGTGTAATTTCTTCAATGGCACCTGTTGACGCCGTGGTACGACCCAGCAACTTTCCTGTGGCTTGGGTCAAACCTGACCCGGTTGCTGCGCCAGCAGTTACGTAAGTCCCGGCTGTGGCATACAGCGTGTCAAAGTACGTTTTTAGAGTAGCCTTGATATTCGCCCAAGTCACCTTCTTCAGTACATTGGCGGCAGCACTATCGAGTATCGGCAGCACATCTGCGCCCACTGGAGTGGTCTTGGAGGTCGAGGCTACAATGATGGGCGCTGTGATATTCACTGCCTCGGCTGCTGCCATCGCAGACTCAATGGCATCGAACTCAGCACCAATTTCAGTACCTCGCAGCAACTTGCCGGGGTTGCCGGATAGCAGCGCATCCTTGGCTGCGAAGTCAGTCAGTTTTGTGTAAGACATTACAATCTTCCCTCTTTCGTATGAACATCGATCTTTTGGATGGAGATAGAGTTCAGTGCCAGTTGCGCCTCAAACCCCACCTGAACGACATTACCGCTGCCCGAGGCAGGTATCGAAATCAGATTGATTATCTGATTGGCATTATATTCACCAGTCCCGTACTCGGCTACACCGTACTCAGCAGCAGTCACGCTTCCTAACGTAGCAGTTTCACTATTTGTGCCGCTGTTGTAGTCGAACCCCCATTTGAACACAACAGACTGATCCCGGGCACCGAGAATCACCATCATTATTCGTTTGAGTATAGATAGCGCCAGTGGCTTACCGAAGTCCATCCATGCTGTGGCATAGGTCATGCGGTAGGTTGTACCGTTGTCGGTGTAATCGAGGTATTTGCCAACGTATCCCGCCTTGCCGATCAGCAGTTCGCGGGTCTTGGTGGACAAGTACGATCTGGGGCTGATACTTGTCCACACAGTCGCCCGAGCCGAGCCATCCTGTAGCGGTGTCCTCATGTCGAAGCAGTAGGTGATGCCTGTAATGCGGAATGTCAGCAGGTAGAAGGCATCTGCTGGTGAATACACCGACTTGGCATCCACTGCTGCAACTGACCCGATGTAGCCTTGAATGTCATCGTTCACGTTGCGGCTCACTGTACGCATCGGTGCAGACTTCTCTTGAATCGTGCGACTGATGGAGCGCACACCACTGTCAGACAGGAAGATCACATCCTCACCAGTCATCTGTACGCTATCCCGAGCCACGCAGCCAATACCTGTGATCGTGTCACCGAGGGTCATAGTGGATGGGGTGAGCGCGCCAGTGTAGATCAGGGTCTGACGACGACCAAAGATGATCAGTGAGTTATTGTGTGCAGATAGGGCCACAATCTCATCCCCACCAGCAGGCCATACACTTGTCAGGTCGAGTGACCCGGCAGTACCACCTGTCCACTTCTGGAAGGTGGAGGTATCAGACCACGACACCGTGACCTTGTTGGCGGTTGTCCGAGCCGCCCACACACGACCATACGCACTGATGGCGCAGTCTGCCAAGGGCACAGTGCCTGAGTAAGTAGCGTGTTCACTTAGTCTGCGGTATGCACTGGTGGAGATGGTCGCATCGTATATCAGAGGGTCGTGACCAATCTGGAACAGGACGATCGCTGTCCCCAATGAACACATCTGCCAATTGCTTGCTGTGATGGCGGGAGCGACACCGCCACCACCATAGGTGAGTTCGACCAGCGTGGTACCAGTGAACTTGAAAATCTTGCTGTTGCCTGCAGCAATGATGGTGCTGGCACCAGCGGGGTCAATCAGTTCACCCAGAGCATCTACGTTGGATGTACCGAGCGCAGCCAGAGTCGTGTGCTGTGCCAGCCACCCCTTGCGTGATGCCACTCGACCAGAACGGTCAATGACACAGTTCGTCGCATCCAGTGCGAACTTCGCGTCCATATCTGTCGGGCTATCCTGAGTGTTCAACCCGTAGAACCCTGGAGCCGACAGGCTGATCGGTACGATGGGTGACGCCATTACACAGCCACCCAGCAGTCGTTGGAGTCAGAGTGGGTCGATTCAAGCGCAATATAGTCGGACAGCACACTCTTGAATACACTATACGCCTCGCTGGAGGACAGTCCGCCATCCTCACCACGCTCCACCAGTGCCCGTGCGAACGCACCTGCGATCACAGGCTCAGACGCCACCATCAGTACATCGGCGTCATCCGTCAGACTCACCTGCGGCACCGTCATGTTGAACGAGATGTTGTAGATGCCGTCCGGTGTGGGGAACAGTTCGACCTTGCTATCTATACCATCGTTCCCGTTCCATGCGAAGTACACGGGTCGGGATGACTGCACAGTAGTCAGTTGTTGCTGATCTTGCATCCACTTGATAGGACGCTGACGAATAGAGGTCTGTTGTCCACTGCTGGTGATATTGGCTGACACATCGCGCTGACGGATACCTGATCCCGTGACCGTGTAGAGCGTGGTGCCGGGGGCAGTGGTGACTGGCAAGCTGGTGCCGAGAACCTCCCACCCCCAAGCGTCCTCCACCTGGCGTTTGGAGTCGTTGACGTACATCCCCACCAGTTGAGAGTATGCCGACTGGCTGACCGTGGCGACGGTGTTCTCTCGCAGCCTGCGTAGTACCGAGTTGACGAGTTCTAAGTAGGTCATTCCATGCTCCCGGCCTGCGCTGCAACGTATGGTGAATAATACTGCATTGTCTTACGCATAAACTCGATTGCGTTCTTTTCTTTCGCAGTCGCACGTTCCATCAGCTTCGCGGTCAACGCGGGGTCTTGCATCACCTCAGCCAGTTCGCGCAGAGTTTTGATCTGCCCAGCGCCGAACACCCTGCGGATCAGACCATTGGCGATTGCAACACCCTGATTCATCAGATTTGGCAATTCAATGCCCGTACCAACGGCATCCCGTATCGCCGCAGAGCGCATCCCTTTTCGAGACAGTTCTGAGATGGCAGTGTCGGCATCGAGTTGAGAGATGACTTTACCCACTTTGGCTAGGTTCTCAGGGGTCAGTTGTTCGTCAAGACCTTCACGACCAAAACCACCGGACTTCTTGACAAGAGAGGTTTCAGCCTCCACAGCCCGTGCCAGTTTTGCACCGGATTCACCTTCACCTAGAGGCTTCTGGAGCAGGCCGAGCATGTTCTGCCCCACCTTCTTCTGGAAAATCTCATTCGACTGGTCAGCAAACTCCTTACGGGCAGCAGTCCAGCCTGGCGCAGCTTGCTCGGATGCGCCGACAAAAGCGTTCTTGAGTTTGGTCAGTGAACGGTCATCAATCTTCGACAGTGCCGTGTCTGCATTGGTTGGGTTGGCAAAACGGTCATCAATCGCAGCCTTCATCAATCGCAGCCCCTTGAACGACTTGGTAGGGTCTTCCAGAATGTCGGCAATCTCGGCGGCAGTGAGATCACTATCAGGGATGTTCTTGGCATTAGCTGCCATGCGCCGTGCGTCAGCCACTGCTGCGTTGAACCCTGGGTTCGCCTTCAGGCTCTCAAGTGCTGGCGCTGAGGCGAAATCGGGTATCTCACCAGCGGTCAGCACCTTTTGTTTCATCCCCGGTTGCAGATTAGATGGCGCAACTGTGACCACTGGCGTGGGTGGCATCACTGAGGTTTCACGACCGATGCGCAGATTCGCGGCATTCTCCCCCACCTTGGCAGAGTTAGCTGCTGAAGTGGCGGATCGAGCATCTACCATGCGTTTGATTTCATCGTCAGTACCAGCGAATGATTGCAGTAGTCCTGCACGTTCACCGCGCTGCGCTGCCTCACGGGTAACACCCGGCATAGGGCTAACACCCTCAGCTACGCGCTGGAGAGCCGCTATTTCAGGGTTATTCAGTTTCGCAGTCGCCTGTGCCACGCTAGGCTTGCTGAATGGGGTATTCAGGTTCTTGAGTGCGCTCAGTACATCATCGTAGGTGTCACCAGCGACTTCCTTGACCATTCGACCAGCATGGGTCTGTGCGCCCGCTTTGGTAATGGGTTCAGCGATCTTACGCAGCTTCTGTGCACCCATGACCACACCTGGGATAGCGCCACCGAGCAGCGCACCCACCGCCGCACCAGTGCCTGCGTCACCATTCTCAGATAGCGCACCCGTGGCACCACCCGCCGCGCCGCCTGCGACTATGCCCTGCACAATGGGCTTGATCTTGGTGAGTTTTGCTACCTGTGGAATGGCAGCAGCACCTTTGAACGCAGCGCCACCGATACCCATACTCACAGGGTCAAGAAACTCTCCTGCTGTGTACGCCAGAGATGATTTATCAAGTGATGCCGTAGGCCAGATTTGCTGACCCAGTTTGGAGTTACCGAACACGCCGCCGACAATGTTTGCAGTGCCGCGCATCAACCCAGTGACACCACCTAGCACTTCAGCACCCGCTTTCAACGCAGGGTTGATCTTTGCCGATTCGCGCAGCTTTTGGTCAAAGGCGTCAGGTTGTGAGGGTGCTTTCACACCCATTGTTTTCCTGACAGCAGCCTGCACTACAGCAGGAGATGTGCCGTCCGGGAACTCAAGAACCGTACCATCAGGGAGTTCTGCTTCAATCATTTGATGATATTCCCGTTGGCATCAAACTTGATGCGTGGTTTAGCGCCTGGTGCTGGTGCACCCTCCCGTGCAGGGGTGTATTCCTCACCGAACTGTTCAGCATGACGCTGTGCCGCGTTACGCTTCATCTCGTTCATGCGGAGTTTGACCTTCTCCAGTTCGCCCTTGACGTACTCGGCACCCTTCTTGCGATCAATATTAGCTACTTGGTTCGCCAGAATATCCCACTCTTTCTCAGTGATGGCACCGATACCGCCACCTTCACGCAAGACCTTCAGACCTTGGGCTTTCAGCTTATTGACGATGGAGTCCAACTGGCCCTCAATCTGACTAGCGGCACCACCTGGGCGTGACCACACATAATCAGACATACCCGTAGCACGACTGAGATTCGGATCAGATGCTACCTTATCAATGTCTCCACCGAGAGAGATAATATCGTTGTCCTGCGCACGAATCGCAGACGCCGAGGTCGCCATCTCCTTGTCACGCTTGATCTGTTGTGCGGGAGTCAGAGGCTTGCCCACCGCAGCGGTAGCAGCTTTGGCTTCAATCCCTGCGCGTTTCATTTCAGCAGTGAGGGTGGCGATCATTCGATCCGTAGCGTCTGCCCTACGAGAAGCAGCATCACGCTGTTCAATGCTGAGTCGCATGTTCTCAGCAGCTTCCCTGTCTCTTGCGGCACGTTGCTCCAGTTCAGCCTTCTTGAGTTCAGCTTGTTGAACCAACTGATCCCTGCGGAAACTTTCCTGTTCATCCTGCTTCTGTTGTGCCAGCGTAGCAGCAGTTTCTTGCTTACGCATCTCATTGGCCTTCATGGTCAGTGCAGCAGCAGTGCGCAGATCACCTGCTTTGCGAAACTGTTCTGCTTTTGCGGCCATGCCTGCTGAAGTGCCCAAGTCCTCGTCACCAGAACCCATGATCTGCTCTTGACGCTTTGCCTGCTCCACTGCGGGGTTCTTTGCTCCCAACATCCTAGCTAACCCGGCAGTGCCCGACATTAACCCGTAGTTCGCCCACTGGTTAGCGTCCATCTTGCTCATTTCCATAGCGCGAGAATGTTGAGCCTGCTGTTGTTGCTGCTCCACTTCCCAAGGGGCTGCGCCGAATAGTCCGTCTGCCATGTTACGCTCCAAACTTGTAAGTGCTGAGTTCGGTCAGCATTTTGCCCCACGGGCTACCCGCAGTCATCGCCTGAGTACCGACAATATTGGCGGCGTTGGTCATGCCAGTCCCTAACAATCGACCCCCGGCTGCTGCTGCGGCAGTAGTGCTATTACCGAGGTTAGTGCCTAGCGTCATCGCATTCTGCCCCATGCCCTCGATGGTGTTAGCCGTGTTGAGTGCTGTGTTGTAGGGTTGTGCAGCACTGTTCTGAACGCCATACATGCTGGACAGCATGTCGCCACCAGAGCCGACCGTACCGATACCGAACTTGGCGTAGTCCATACCACCCTGTGTCGCGTTCGCTGCGAGTTGCGCGTCCTGCTGCATCCGAGCATTCCAATACGCTTGCATCTCAGGGTTAGCTGCCAACTGACCGTTGACGCCACCACCCATAGCGAAGCCTGAGCGACCCTGTGCTGCGTTCTGCGCCTGGAGTGCGGCGAAGTCTTGTGCGCGACCTGGGGCTAGCAGACCCTGCTGGTCAGCCAGATACTTCGCAGCCTGTGCCTGTGGGTCAGTCGCAAGGTACTGATTACCGAGCATCATCGCCCGTTGTGCGGCAGTACCCATGCCCGTGGTCGCAGCCTGTGCGCCAGTGTACTGGTTCAGCAGTCCACCTGACGCACCCATGATCTGGTTCTGTTGGGCTTGCAGTTGGGGGCTAAGGTTGTATCCAGCCTGTACCAGGTTGCCATTGGCGTCGTAGTTGAACTGCGACGAGCCGAAGTTAGTCGTGACGCCCACTGGTCGAAACTTGGCGGCGTCTGCTGCGATCTGGGCTGCACGAATCTGCGCCTGCGCCTGAGTTGATGCTGCGTCCTGTGCGGCGTTGGCGTTGAGGTAAGACCCCGCAAGGCCGAGTCCCGTCTTGAGTGCACCACCAGATATACCACTGAGCAGCCCTGCTGTGCTAGCAGCACCCGCGCCCACGGTAGATGCGACTCCTGCGCCACCCGCATTGACAACCTCCCACGCGGCACTAGGGGAATACCCTTGTGCGATCAGTGCATTAGCGGCACCTTGCTCGGCAGCAGTAGCGCCTGTCGCAGCACCTCCGCCTGTGCCTCCGAGCAGTCCTGTCAGACCGCCCTCACCGAACACGCTGCCAGTGGCTGCGTAGTTGTTGACGCCAGTGCCGCCGAGGTACGAGAGTCCACCTGTGAGCGCCGCCTGTTCAAGCGACTGACCTTGCCCTACTGAGTTAGCGGCCAATAGACCAGCAGTGACTGATGGAGGTATCCCCACCATAGCGCCACCCACCGCGATGGCAGCTTGTGCGATGGGTGACTCAGAGATCACCTGCCCCACGTGGGATACGGTGTCTGATACTGAACCTACGGGGTCTGCTAGGAATCCCATTATCTTTCCTTCAAATCGAAACTCATCTTGTAGGTCTTGAACTTCCCACCATCGATCCTTTCAATGGTTGCAGGGAAGTACGAGAACTTCGCTAATTCGTTGATTCTCGGGTTGTCGTAATAGGTTACGCCCGTAATAAACTGCTTCGGCAGTGACTTTAGCAGCGAGTTTATCGCATTCGTCAAGTCAGCGCCACTACCCGCATTCATACAATGAAACTCGATAGTCCCATCATCGACCTTATGATACCTGATCAGTACATTCTCAGACTCAAATATCTGCCCAATTCTTATCAACTCTGTCGCCAGTTTAATGGCATATTCTTCAGAGTAATCATCTCCAGCGTAGTGCCGGCGCAAGTCCGCAACAACAATGCCACGGAGGTTGAGAGTCATTTCATGTAACCCGCCTGGCGCAACTGTGCAGCATGTTCTGCATCCATTTGGGTGAACTTGCCATCAGCCACATAACCGATGACATTACCCTGATGATCCACCACCATTGCGCCATTGTCGGACACGAAGTAGGGTTGACCCTCGACTTTGGCGATGCCTTTCTGCACTTGCACCTGTTGACCACCAACATCCACGACACCATTGAAGTTGCCGTGCGAAGTGGTCGGATCGCCTTGAGGCGCGACGTTACCATCATTCATCATTCCCATGACTACTCCTGTAAAAACGCAGGCATTGCCTGTTTTGGAGGACGACCCTTGCGAAGTGTCAGCACTTCTTTGGTGGGCGCTTCTGGCGATTTTGTTTCGATGGCTTTTGGGGCTTCAACATCAGTAACCTCTACATAACCTTCGTGTTTGCGCAACCCCTCAACATCATTGACGTTGGAGAAGGATACGAAATTACCCGAGCGTTTGCATTTAAAAGTTGTCATAAAAGAAACCCCACCGAAGTGGGGTCTTTGGTTTACCAGCTTGGACGACCCACAATGAACTTGCAGGTTGTAGATGCCAGGTCGATGGCACCCGCGCTGTTGTTCAGCAGAGTCAGTGTCACCACGTTGGCGGCAGTGACCACGCCCTGAACAACACCGTCAACAGTGTCCACACCCATCGAGACACCGATGACAATATCGCCTAGTGCGACGTTGGGCACAGTCACATCCACCGAAGCGAATGTACCGGAACCCGTTGCGGCATTGGCGAAGTTGACAGTCTCAGTGACAGCCCACATCTCGTTAAAGATGCCCTGCAACTGCCATTTACCTTGAATTACTGTAGCCATGATTTATTCCTTTTGTTAAGCGGGGAGGCTGTTACACCTCCCCTAAATCATCAAGCGTTAACTTGGAACCACGACAGCCAAGGCAGCATAGTCACGCAATTCTTTCACACCGTATACAGTGTCAGAAGTTACGAGAGTACTCAGGTACTCCTGCTTGTACTGAGCCTGAGAACGCACGGACTGCTGAGTAGCCAGAGCCATAGCGTCCTTGTGCATCATCAAGCAAGCACGGTACTTGGTATCCGTTGGTGAGCCAGTAGACCAGTCAACAGTCAGACCGAACTCATCAACATACGAACCTGTAGGAGCAGCAGAACTGAATGTCACAGACTGAGTGGAGGTCACGCTATTGACGTGAATCCAAGGGCAGTTCGTGGAGGTGTAGACCTCAACACCGTATAGGTTGCCCAAGCGACCAGTCTTGATCACATCACCAGAACCAATGAACGCTTGTTCAGTGAAACGGGAGATGGAGCGCAACACGTTGGCTTCGACTGGGGGGATGATGAAGTTCAGTTCAGCACTGGAAATATCCTGATCTTCCAGAGTCTGAATGACTTTACGCAGACCAGCATCGGTCAGTGCAGTACCGTTGCCGGGTGTAGCGCCAGAGAACAGAGTGGAACCGTCGCCGCCGATGACCGCTTTTTCGTACAGGTTGGTCGCGCCAGCGATGGAGCCGCCGTTGAAACCAGCGCCCAACAGGTGCAGGTCTTGATCGATACGCTTTGCTAGCGAGTAACCTGCATCGTTGGTGTAGAACTGGCGCATAGACGATAGTGCTTGCAACTCTGCAATATCCTCGTACAACTTGCTGTACTCGTAGTGTTTGTTGATGATGATCTGCACTTCGGTGGCAGTGTCAGCAATCAGAGTAACCTGAGTGTTGGCAGCTTTCAGAGAAGGGGAACCGCGTCCGGGGACTGGGATGTGCAGTGTGTCACCCTTTTTCCCTTTGAAGGAAATGGGGGTTACGAGATTACCCAGTACCAGCTTTTGCTTATACGCGGCAATGACTTCATCAGACCACAACTCGGGGATAAATTTATCCGAGGTGGTCAGGGTGACATGGTTAGAACCAAGGGGCATGATAGAACTCCGTTAAAAAAGTTACTTCACGCGACCTTCGGAGTAAGCGGCCATGATTTCGTCTGACATGGCATCGTACTTCCCAGGGTCGCGCATTTTGAGTCGAATGAGGTCGGCACGACGATAAACCTTCCGAGTAGTCTCACCAGACCCACCGGTATCCACGGATGCTGCTTTCAACGACTGGTCACGGGCAGTGGTGTCCACTTTCGCAACCTGCTGTTGTTTCACAACGCGCAGTTCCTTGTAGGTCGAAAGCAACTCATCAGCAGCATCTACATCATATGCCTCAGCATCTTGAAACAGTTTTGTGCGGACTTTGCTGGCCTTAATCCAGTCCTGAAATCCACTATCCTGAACGATGTTGGCAACGTCAGGGTGCATCTGGTTCAATCGCTGTCGCGCATGATCCGCTTGCAACTGCTTCGCTGTTTGTTCAGCTTCACGCACACGCGGATGATTCTCAATTTGCTGACGGATCGCTTCCTGGGGATTCTCGAAAAAATCTACAGGCGCAACTTCCTCTACTTTTGGCTTTGGTGTCAGTTGTGACTTGATGAGTTCATCTGCCAGCTTGCGTACTTCACCGACCTCACGACCCTGACGCGCAATCAGCTTCTCAGCCTCTTGGTGCATCTTGACAATATCTTCAACGGACTTGCCGCGATACTGTTCGGGTAATGATGGGACTTCTGCTGCCGGGGTGGGTTCGGCTAGCTGTTCTTCAACAGCCTCGATCTCACCTACTTCACCATCAATATCCTGAATCTCTGCCATAAATCTACACTCCGACCCTTAACGGGCTACCGGTTAAACACTATCGAAGGCTGGCTATATGCTCCATTCGATAGAACGTACTCGGTTTATATACCGAATTTCAAACGAAATCAAGCATTTTTCGCTTTGATTCTCACGTTATCTTCGCGGATTCTTGCCCAGCGGTCAGCAGCGCCCGGAAACGATCCTGTGATGCCCTCCAGTCGGACGGTGGGCATCGACATTTGCTCAATCGCATCACCATGACATTCTGGACACTCAATGGTTTTGTAGTCACTGTCCACAAGTTTCTCAGAGACTTTTCCACAGGTTCCGCACAGGAAATCTCTAATCGTTCGCATCGGTCAAGTCCTTGTAAGATTCTTCAGTGGTCTTTTGGAGCGAGAGCATCCAGCGCATGATGGACACCTCGCCCTGTTTGAACCCCACGTTTTCAGGGGTAACGCCGGACAATGTATTTGTCGCGTCCAGCATGGACTGCACATCTTCCATGAGGTCTCTCCATGCGGGATGCGCGAACATCTCAAACCGCGACTCATAATATTTCTGCAACTCTAAGTCCATG
>ERZ650310.225-NODE-225-length-16935-cov-6.529621_pt1 | contig 16935 bp, 17 predicted proteins | sample MGYA00376246_ERZ650310 | MGnify/ENA primary metagenome ERZ650310 (study PRJEB26733, sample SAMN07839286) | wastewater metagenome | biome: small river; feature: stream; material: water | place: USA: North Carolina | collected 2016-03-01 ...
TCGCTGATCGTGACTGGAGTTCAGACGTGTGCTCTTCCGATCTCACTCATCCCTGGCAATGAGAATGCGGTTTACCGAGTCATCGACGGGCTAACCAAGCTCGGCGCCAACGTGGTGCACAAGGGTAACGCCAAGGTTCACGTCTCTGGTCACGCGGCGGCAGGGGAGTTGCTCTATTGCTACAACATCTTGAAGCCTCGAAATGTAATGCCGGTTCACGGTGAGTACCGTCACCTGATTGCCAACGGCAAGCTTGCCGAGCAGACCGGTGTGCCTAGCGAGCGCGTTTTAATCACCGAAGATGGCTGGGTTATTGACCTCGTGGATGGCATCGCCGAGGTTGTCGGTGCGGTCGAGTGCGGTCTGCTGTATGTTGACGGCAAAACCGTAGGCAAAATCACCGAGGATGACCTAAAGGATCGCCGAGTCTTGGCCGAAGAGGGTTTCATTTCGATCTTCTGTGTGGTCGATGAAAACGGTCGCGTCAAGGTCGGGCCAGAGATTCGCGCCCGCGCATTCGCCGAGGATGACCACGTCTTTGATGCGGTCAAGCCGATGATTGAACGTGCGCTCGCCGAAGCCGCGGGTGAAGGTGTTCGCGATACCTACGCATTGCAGCAGGTCATACGTCGAACCATCGGAACCTGGGTCAACAAGGCACACCGTCGTCGCCCAATGATCATTCCGGTTGTAATTCAAGGCTAATTCTCAGCGGTCTTTGGCTCGTGCCTTCGCGGTTCTGTCGCAGGTGGCTGTTAGTTTTGAGGCATGGCTACACCACGCAAACCAGCACCCAAGCGCAAGCCTGCCGCTCGCGCACCTAGACAACCGGCTCGCTCGCAGGCCTCGTCTTCTGGCGCTAATGGTTTTGCGCGCGCGGTAGTTGTCGTTTACATGTTTTTTGCACACGCCGTAGGCGCTGCTGCGCGTTCGCTAAGCCCTGACAAAATCGCCAAAGAAGATCGTCGCGATGGCCTGCCATTCTTCCTCTTCGTGCTTGGCATTTCAGGTGCAGTTTTTACCTGGTTCTTGGTCAAGCAACAGTGGGCGGTTGACCTAAATGACAACACCTTTGGGTTGATGTTTGGTCGCGTCGCTTACGTCTTGCCTGTAATCATGGTGATCTTCGCGATCTACCTCATGAGAAACCCGTCTTCGACTAGAAACAACGGCCGAATCGGTGTCGGATTGTTCTTACTCCTGGTCTCGGTTAGTGGTTTCTTCCACACCTTTGCTGCCGTGCAACCACAGCCGTCAGATGCTCACGACCTCCTTTCGGGTGCCGGTGGAGTCTTTGGTTGGTTAGTTTCGGTCGCATTCTTGAGTTCGATCAATATCACTCCGTTGAACCAAATCGTGACCGCCTTGGTTTTGGCAGCTTTCACCTTTGGTTCGCTTCTGATTTTGACCAAGACCACTCCGAATCGAATCGGAGAGCGATTCCGCGAACTGGGCACCTTCCTCTTTGGTGCTGGAGCAGAGAAGGCCGAGGCCGAGCCTGTCCAAGATGAAGTTCTAGATGCGTTCGACGGCACCAAGGTGCCTTGGTGGCGCAAAGGCAAGCAGGGCGATGAGCCAGCTTTTGACACTCCGATCGCAACCACTCAATCGGCCTTCGGCGGTGAACCTGATGAAGACGTGCTCGATACCTTGTTCGGCGACCCAGTTGAGCCAAACGTGCCTTCGGTCGATACCGCAGACACCGCCACCGAACCGATCAATATCCCGGCTCAGCCGGTTTTCGTGGCACCTCCGGCTCCGACCGCTGCGCCATCGGCGTCGGTTTCAACCGAGACGCAGGCCATCCCATTGCCAACCCGTCGCCCTTATGTTTTGCCGCCATCGAGCTTCTTGGCTCCGGGCACACCACCTAAGGCCAAGTCGGCTGCCAATGAACAAATCGTCGTGGCCATCACGAATGTTTTCAAGGAGTTCGGTGTAGAGGCTGCAGTCGTCGGATTCTCACGTGGCCCAACAGTTACCCGTTACGAAGTCGAGCTGGCCCCGGGTGTGAAGGTCGAAGCCGTAACGCGTTTGGCTAGCAACATCTCATACGCCGTAGCCAGCAATGAAGTTCGAATCCTTGCGCCGATTCCAGGTAAGTCCCTGATCGGTATCGAGATTCCAAACACCGACCGTGAAACAGTTTCGCTTGGCGATGTGCTTCGTTCAGAGGTAGCCACCAAGAGCCTTCACCCGATGACCATCGGCGTCGGCAAGGATGTCGAGGGTGGCTTCGTCGTTGCCAACCTGGCCAAGATGCCTCACCTCTTGGTCGCCGGTGCCACCGGTGCGGGTAAGTCGAGTTTCGTAAACTCGATGATTACTTCGATTCTGATGCGCGCTAAGCCTGCAGAAGTTCGCATGGTTTTGATTGACCCGAAGCGCGTCGAATTGGCCGCCTATCAGGGCGTTCCGCACCTCATCACTCCAATCATCACGAATGCCAAGAAGGCCGCCGAGGCACTTCAGTGGGTCGTCAAAGAGATGGACATGCGATATGACGACTTGGCGAGTTTTGGTTTCAAGCACATTGATGACTTCAACCGTGCGATCGTTGCCGGCGAGGTAAAGGTTCCAGAGGGCAGCAAGCGCGTCTTGCAGCCTTACCCATACCTCCTGGTGGTCGTAGATGAGTTGGCAGACTTGATGATCGTTGCTCCGCGTGACGTCGAAGACTCAATCGTTCGAATCACACAGCTCGCTCGAGCATCGGGCATTCACCTGATTCTTGCGACCCAGCGCCCATCTGTAGATGTGGTCACCGGTCTAATCAAGGCCAACGTTCCTTCGCGCCTTGCGTTCTCGGTTACCTCGGTCACCGACTCTCGCGTCATCCTTGACCAGCCGGGAGCTGAAAAGCTAATCGGCCAGGGTGACGCGCTCTTCTCGCCAATGGGCACCAATAAGCCGATGCGTGTTCAGGGTGCATGGCTGGCCGAGAGTGAGCTGCACAAGATCGTTGAGCACGTAAAGGCTCAAATGGAGCCTGAGTACCGCGCTGATGTTGAAGAGGTTGCGGTTCAGAAGGTTGTTGACGCTGACATCGGTGACGACCTCGAGGTCTTGCTGCAGGCGGCCGAACTGGTCATCAACTCTCAGTTTGGCTCTACCTCGATGTTGCAGCGAAAGTTGCGCGTAGGTTTTGCCAAGGCGGGTCGCCTCATGGACCTCATGGAATCTCGACAGATTGTCGGCCCGAGCGAAGGCTCGAAGGCTCGAGATGTCCTAGTGAAACCAGAAGACCTCGGCACCGTTTTGGCTCAGCTGCGCGGCGAACCGGGGGCTACGGCGACTCCGCCGGTGCAGCAAGCCGCGGCAATCATTGATGATTTTGACGACCAGCCCGCCGACAGCAATCTAGCGGCTGGCAGTTTTGAAGAGTTTGTTCCTCGCGCACAGGTCGATCGTTCGATCATCGTCACCGGTGACGAAGATGACGGCGATGAAGATGCCTGGCAGTTGACGGGACGTAACTAATGTCAAACATGTTGAAGACCACTGCCACCAGCAACCCGTGGAACCTGCCGAACGCCATCACCATGGCACGCATCCTTGCTGTGCCATTCTTCATCTGGAGTTTGGTATCGTTCGCGGACAACGAATCTCCGTTGCGTTGGATATCAGAACTGATTTTTATCGTGATCATGGCCAGCGATGGAATCGACGGTGCAATTGCACGCAAGCGCGGCATCGTGACTGATCTTGGCAAGCTACTCGATCCAATCGCCGATAAGGCGCTGCTCGGTGGCGCGCTTGTGACTCTCTCGATTCTCGGCGAGATCGCCTGGTGGGTCACCATTGTGATTCTGGTTCGCGAGCTCGGCATTACCGTCTACCGCCTTGTGGTGGTCAACCAGCAGGTCATCGCTGCATCCTCGGGTGGAAAGATGAAGACCATCTTCCAGGGCGTCATGGTCGGTTTTATCGTCTCTCCGCTAACCGCATGGTTCCCATACGACTGGTATCGCATTTTGGAACAGTCGCTGGTGCTGGTTTCGGTTGCATTGACCGTCTATTCGGGGCTGCAGTACGTCGTGGCAGCCGTTCGAGCCCGTGTCTAATCAAACCTCGCCCAGCCAACTTCTCGAGCTCCTTGCCGCGCAGGGGCTTTCGCTGGCTCTAGCCGAATCTCTGACCGGCGGGCTGCTTAGTTCCACACTCGTCGATGTTTCTGGCGCGTCACGGGTCTTGCTGGGCTCTATTGTGGCCTATCACTCAGACCTAAAACACCAGCTTCTCGGAGTTTCTCGGACACTGCTTCAAGAGCAAGGCGCAGTAGACCCTGAAGTGGTGGCCCAGATGGCCGCCGGCGTGCGAACCAAGTTGGCAAATGCCACCGGCTCGGATGTCGAGCGAGTCGTTGGGCTAGCAACCACGGGTGTCGCCGGACCTGACATCCAGGACGGTAAGGCGGTTGGAACCGTCTTCATCGGTATTTCGGCGCACTTCGGCGACTATGTCTACCCTTTCGAATTTTCGGGGGACAGGCAAACCATTCGGGCTGAGGCGGTAAATGCGGCTATCAATGCGCTCGGGGAACATTTCAACTAAACCCTCGGTTATCAATCAATAGACTCACAGGTAACTTTCAGTAGCACGAGTTATGTTTTGTCTTAGGTAACGGGTAAGTTATCTACAACGGTTCAAAGAATGGAGGCTCCAATGGTTTTAGTTCGTCAAGAAATTGGTGACGTGCTCAGGGACTTCCGCCTACAAAAGGGTCGCACTTTGCGTCAGGTTGCCGGCAAGGCAAGCGTTGCTCTGGGCTACTTGAGCGAAGTCGAACGCGGTCAAAAAGAAGCGTCTTCAGAGATTTTGGCTTCGGTCGCCGAAGCTCTCGAGGTTCCGATTTCGGTAATCATGCGCCAGGTGAGCGATCGTTTGGCTGCCCAAGAGGGTTCATTGATCCCAGACACCATCCCGGCAGAGTTCTATGTCGACTTCAACAAGTCGATCGATTCAAGTTCAGACTCGCTGGCTAGCGTCTAATTTTTCGAACCAGAAACTCTCGCCCTTGCGTCTAAGCGAATTCCGCGAGCTCATGAATGATGAGTTCGGGCCTGGCTATGCCGAGGTGATTGCCAAAGATTTGGCACTAACCGAACACGGCGATAAATCCGGTGAACAGCTGATCGCAGCGGGTGAAGATCCCAAGGATGTTTGGCTAGCAATTTGCCGCCAAAGCGGCGTGCCCAAGTCGCGTTGGCATGGAATCAACAAGACCAAGCCAAAGAAATAGTTTCGAAAATTCGACACGCCGAATAAATTAACTATCGAAATCTTGTTCGAATATTGCTAATCTACTAACAGCAAGGTTTCGAAGAACTTCTGAACAACTTTGTCGGTGCGAAACAAAATGTCCGTGCCTGTTTCTAGTGTCATAGCAACATTCAAAGAAAGACGAGGCACAACATGCCATCACCATCAGACCGCGAAAAAGCGCTCGACACTGCACTGGCTCAGATCGACCGTCAGTTCGGCAAGGGCTCAGTCATGCGCCTTGGTTCAGATGACCGCGCTCCGGTTGAGGTTATCCCTACTGGCTCAATCGCACTTGACGTAGCCCTAGGCATTGGCGGACTTCCACGCGGCCGCATCATTGAGGTCTACGGTCCTGAATCTTCAGGTAAGACCACCGTCGCCTTGCACGCTATCGCAAACGCCCAGCGCAACGGAGGCATTGCCGCCTTCATCGACGCCGAGCACGCACTCGACCCAGAGTATGCAAAGGCTCTAGGCGTTGACACCGACGCATTGCTAGTCAGCCAGCCAGATACCGGTGAGCAGGCGCTTGAAATCGCCGACATGCTTATCCGCTCAGGTTCGATCGACATCATTGTCATCGACTCCGTTGCAGCGCTGGTTCCACGTGCCGAAATCGAAGGTGAAATGGGTGACTCACACGTAGGTCTCCAGGCGCGACTTATGTCTCAGGCTCTTCGCAAGCTAACCGGTGCGCTGAATAACACCGGCACCACCATGATTTTCATCAACCAGCTTCGCGAGAAGATTGGTGTCTTCTTCGGCAGCCCAGAGACCACCGCCGGTGGTAAGGCCCTGAAGTTCTACGCTTCGGTTCGTCTAGACATCCGCCGCATCGAAACCCTGAAGGACGGTGTCGACGCAGTCGGTAACCGCACCCGCGTAAAGGTCGTCAAGAACAAGATGGCTGCGCCGTTCAAGCAGGCCGAATTCGACATCATCTACGGTGTTGGAATCTCTCGCGAGGGTAGCCTCATCGACTTCGGTGTCGAACAAGAGATCGTCAAGAAGTCTGGTGCTTGGTACACCTACGATGGGGAGCAGCTTGGCCAGGGTAAAGAGAACGCTCGCAAGTACCTACTCGAGAACGCGGCCGTTGCCGACGAGATCGAAAAGAAGATCAAGGCAAAGCTCGGCATTGGTGTGCCTCGCGCGGTAGCCGACCTACCTGCCGACGAAGCAGAGGCAGAGGCGCCAAACAAGGCCGCTAAAGCCGGCTAATAATGGCATTTGAACAACGCGGAAAGTCTGGCGGTTCTCGAAAGAGGTCGTCAGGCTTTTCGTCTTCTCGGGGAGGCAGCGACGAGTCTGCCGATGCAAAACCGGCACGTGAAAAAAAGCCGCCAACCCCAGAACGTTTAGAACAGCGGGCTCGAAATGTGCTGCTGCATCAGTTGGCTCGAAGCGCCAAGTCAACTCACCAACTGCGCAAAATTCTTGAGCAAAGAGAAATTCCAAGCGAAATCGCAGAACGCGTTCTGGTTCGCTTTACCGAGGTTGGCCTAATCGATGATCAGGCCTACGCGGAGACAATCGTCAACAGCCGTCGAAACTTCAAGGGGCTTTCGAAGTCAGCAATCAAACGCGAGCTAAACGAAAAAGGTGTTCCGGCTCCTTTTATCGAGCAGGCAATTGAATCGATCACGGCAGAAGACGATTTGGCCGCCGCTCAAGAGCTCGCCGCACGCCGAATTCGACAGATGAGCACCCTTGCCAAAGATGTGCGAGAGCGCCGCCTTGCCGGTTACCTGGGGCGAAAGGGCTATCCTTCATCCGTGGTGTTTGCCGCCATTCGATTCGCTGAATCACAGATAGAACTCGACTAGTTGAACCTAGGCGTAAAATCGACTAGTTATGACTACAACCACTCAACGCAGCTACGAGGTTCGCACCTTCGGCTGCCAAATGAACGTTCACGACTCTGAGCGCCTTTCTGGCCTGCTCGAGGGCGCTGGCTACGTTCCGGTCGAAAGTGGTTTGGCCGATGTGGTTGTGTTCAACACCTGCGCGGTTCGCGAGAACGCCGACAACAAGCTCTATGGCAACCTCGGGCAGCTTTGGGAGCACAAAGAGGTAAACCCAAGCCTTCAGATTGCCGTCGGTGGCTGCCTGGCGCAAAAAGACCGCGACACCATTGTCAAGAAGGCCCCATGGGTTGACGTGGTTTTCGGAACCCACAACATTGGCTCTCTTCCGGCTCTGCTTGAGCGCGCTCGGCACAACAACGAGGCTCAGGTCGAGATCCTCGAATCCTTGGAGACTTTCCCTTCAGACTTACCGACCAAGCGTGACTCGACCTACGCTGCCTGGGTTTCCATTTCAGTGGGATGCAATAACACCTGCACCTTCTGCATCGTGCCAAGCCTGCGTGGCAAGGAGAAGGACCGCCGTCCGGGCGAAATCCTTGCCGAAATCAAGGCTCTGGTCGCCGAAGGTGTCATCGAAGTCACCCTGCTCGGTCAGAACGTGAACACCTACGGTGTCGAGTTCGGTGACAAGGGTGCGTTTGCTAAGTTGCTTCGTGCCTGCGGCGAAATCGAGGGTCTCGAGCGCGTGCGCTTCACTAGCCCACACCCGGCAGCCTTTACCGATGATGTCATCGAGGCAATGGCAGAGACGTCGAATGTCATGCCAACCCTGCACATGCCGCTTCAGTCTGGCAGCGACCGCATCCTCAAGGAGATGCGACGCAGCTATCGAAGTGACAAGTTCCTCGGCATTCTCGACCGCGTTCGTGCCGCCATCCCTGACGCGACCATCACCACCGACCTAATCGTTGGTTTCCCTGGTGAAACCGAAGAAGATTTCCTCGAGACCATGCGCGTCGTTGAGCAGGCCCGCTTCGGTGCCACCTACACCTTCCAGTACTCGAAGCGTCCCGGAACACCGGCGGCAACCCTGCCAGACCAGTTGCCGAAGCCTGTGGTTCAAGAGCGTTACGAACGTCTACTCGAGTTGGTCAACCGCATTGCGCTGGAGGAAAACCAGGCTTTGGTCGGCAACATCGTCGAGGTGCTGGTTTCAAACGGTGGTCGCAAGGATGACGCCACCCAACGAATGAGTGGCCGTGGACGCGATAACCGTTTGGTTCACTTCGAAGTTCCCTCGGGTGCCGAGGTTCCTCGTCCCGGCGACTTGGTTACCGCAACCATCACCGAAGCTGGCCCGTATCACCTGATCGCCGACACCGGCTACTCGATGCGTCGCACCATCGCGGGTGACGCTTGGGACCGCGCCGAAGCGGCTAGTTGCGCAGTTCCAGCTCCTGGCGCTTCAAACGCCAAGGCTGGCGTCTCGCTCGGTTTGCCAACCCTTGGAAAGCCGCATTCGGCTCCGGCGCCTCACCAGCACTAATGACCAAGCTAATCGCGGTAGTCGGCCCAACCGGTGCCGGCAAATCGGCGTTGGCAATCGAAATCGCCAAGCACATCATCGCCAACGGTGGCAAGGCCGAAATCATCAACTGCGATTCGATGCAGTTCTACAAGGACATGGACGTCGGCACCGCCAAACTGACCATGTCCGAGCGCCAGGGAATCGCCCACCACCTGTTTGACTTCCTAGAAATCACGGATGAGTCGACCGCCGCCGAGTACCAGCAAATCGCTCGACCGCTCATCCTTGATTTGCAGTCGCAGGGCATCACGCCCATTCTGGTTGGCGGTTCGATGCTTTACGTGGCGGCAGTGCTCAATATGTTTGAGTTCCCGGCGCGAGACGAAGAGCTGCGCGCCAAACTCGAACAAGATCTGATTGACCACGGTCCGCATGAGATGCACCGACGTCTCAAGGCAATAGATCCGGTCGCTGCCAGCCGAATCATCCCAGAAAACGGGCGCCGCAGTGTTCGCGCCCTCGAGATTGTGACCCTAACTGGCGAGCCTTTCGCCGCAGCCCTACCTGACGTCCCCGAGGATTGGCAGCCGGTGCTGGAGATTGGCATCAACGGTGACCGTGAAGACCTCAGGGCGCGTCTGGAGGCCCGCGTGCACAAGATGTGGGCCGAGGGGCTAATCGACGAGGTCAAGGCGCTAGAACCAAAAGGCATCCGTGCAGGCAAGACCAGCTCTGCGGCTATCGGCTATACGCAGGCCCTGAAGCAAATTGATGGCGAGATGACCGAAGCCGAGGCCATTGCCGACACCGTCCGACTCACCCAAAAATACGCTCGGCGCCAGATGTCCTGGTTCAGGCGCGATCAGCGAATCCAGTGGCTCGATTATCAAGACGCAGAGGCGACTCAAAAGGCCTTGGCTATGGTCGATGCCTGGCTAAACATCTAGGCTTGAAGCATGTCTAATCTGCTTTCTTTCACCAAGGGTCACGGCACCGGCAACGACTTCGTGTTGTTCCTCGACGCCGAGGGCGAAATTTCGCTTACCCCAGAACAGATTGCCCAGATTTGCGACCGTCATTTCGGCATCGGTGCCGACGGTCTAATCCGCGTGGTCAAGTCGGCAAACCTGCCAGAAGGTGCCGCATCATTGGCTGAAGAGCCTGGTGCCACCTGGTTCATGGATTATTACAACTCGGATGGCTCGACCGCCGAGATGTGTGGAAATGGAACCCGAGTTTTCGCTCGCTACCTGACCGAAAAGGGTTTGGTCGACCTGCCTGAAGGGGAGACTCTCTCAATCGGCACTCGTGCCGGTGTCAAAGACTTGCAGCGCAACCTCGCGGGCTTCGTGGTCGATCTCGGCCGTTGGAAGCTCGAAGACGAGGTTCTAGTCAAGGCTCATAACCTCGATGTCGCTCGCCCAGGGCAGGGCATCAACGTGGGCAACCCACATGTGGTAGTTGCGTTGGCTGAACCGCGCGAGTTGGCGACCCTAGATCTAACCGAACTGCCAGAGATCATTCCGGCGCCAGAGGCGGGCGCCAACATCGAATTCGTCGTGCCTGCAGAGCCGATGGTGGCAAATGGCGTTGGCTCAATCACCATGCGTGTCTACGAACGAGGCGCGGGGGAGACTCTCTCTTGCGGCACCGGCATTGTCGCGGCTGCGCTTGCCACCCGTCACTGGGCCGGCCAGGGCGCTCCAAACCAGTGGAAGGTCACCGTTCCGGGCGGCGTTCTCGGCGTTCGAATGTTTGCTGCCGAAGATGGCGAACACATCGGCCTCAGCGGGGCAGCCGAACTGGTTTTTGATGGAGTGCTAGACCTAGACGAGCTAAAGCCTCGTCACCCACGCGCCTAAGGCTAGACGCGGTTCTTAACTCGCAGCACTCGGAAGCCCTTTGCGGTGTCGACGCGAATGGTGGAGAAACCTTCTGGCATCTCAACTTCAAGCCAACGCTGTAGTGAGTCAGCGCCGAGGTTCTTCTGAACCACTAGGTAGGCTTCAGCAGATTCGAGCAATCGAGGAATCCAGGTGCGCAAGATGTCGTGCAACACATCCTTGCCGACACGAATCGGTGGGTTCGACCAGATGCCGGTGAATTTCACATCGGCTGGCACGTCTTCTGGGCGAGCGACCTTGATATTCTTTAGCCCCAGACGGGCCGCATTGGCTGCGGTGAGGTCGAGCGACCGCTGATTCACATCGATAGCCCAAATCGTCGCCTGGGGCGCACGAGACGCCAGCGAGAGGGCAATCGGGCCCCAGCCGCAACCGATGTCAAGGATGTTGCCGCTCGGCGGCACTTCATCCAGGTGGTCAAGCAAAACAAGAGTTCCCTGGTCGATGTGATCAGGGCTAAAGATTCCGCCGGCAGTGGTTACGGTGACGGCCTTACCGTCGATTTCCACGCGAATTTCTTTGGGCTTGAACTTGCTGTCTGGGGTCTCCGAAAAATAGTGATCAGAGGACATATTCGAAACCTTATTACACATCGGCAAACTAGTGTTAGTCGTAATGAATGACAAGCCATTTGACAGCGACGAGGCCGAAGAGCAATCCAAGGCCTCTTTTGCATCGCGAGGCGATGAGGTAATCGACCGAATCCTGCGTCGAGGTGAGCGGGCTGTTGCGCTTGGTGCCGATGAAACTCACGGCTATTCCGAAACCGATGGCGACCAACAAGACCTGCAAGACCGCACATCTCTGCGTCGAGTCAATGGTCTGTCTACCGAACTTCAAGACATCACGGATGTCGAATATCGCCAGCTGCGTCTCGAAAAGGTTTTGCTAATCGGGCTTTGGGGCCCAAACTCGCTCGAGGATGCCGAGAACTCACTTCGTGAACTAGCAGCGCTCGCCGAAACCGCCGGTTCTACTGTCCTCGACGGTTTGTTGCAGCGACGCAGTTACCCTGACCCAACCACCTATCTGGGAAAGGGTAAGGCCGAAGAACTTCGAGAACTCGTGGTCAACTCTGGCGCCGATACGGTCATCGCCGACACCGAACTAGCCCCGAGCCAGCGACGAAACCTAGAAGACATCGTTAAGGTAAAGGTTGTTGACCGAACCGCTGTCATTCTCGACATCTTCGCTCAGCACGCCAAGTCTCGAGAGGGTAAGGCGCAAGTTGAGTTGGCTCAGCTCGAATACCTCTTGCCTCGACTGCGTGGTTGGGGTGAATCCATGTCCCGCCAGGCCGGTGGTCAGGCCGCCGGTGGTGTTGGTATGGGCTCGCGTGGCCCCGGTGAGACCAAGATCGAACTCGACCGTCGCCGCATCAACACCCGAATGGCTAAGCTTCGCAAGCAGATCATTGCGATGGAACCGGCTCGCGAAACCAAGCGCACCTCACGCAAAAAGAATCAAGTGCCAGCGGTGGCTATCGCGGGTTACACCAACGCGGGTAAGTCATCCTTGTTGAATCGAATGACCTCCGCAGGTGTGCTGGTGCAAAACGCGTTGTTCGCGACTCTTGACCCAACCGTGCGAAAAACAAAGACCCCGGATGGCCGTGACTATACGCTGGCCGACACCGTCGGTTTCGTGCGTAACTTGCCGCACCAGCTGGTCGAGGCATTCCGTTCAACACTCGAAGAGATTGCAGACGCCGACCTAATTGTTCACGTGGTTGACGCTTCGCACCCTGACCCAGGTAGTCAGATCGCCACCGTCCGAGATGTCATCGGGGACGTTGGTGCTCGAGGAATCCAAGAACTAATCGTTTTCAACAAGATCGACCTTGCCAATGAGACTCAGCGCATGGCTTTGCGCGGAATGGAACCTTGGTCTATCGGGGTTTCGGCTCGCACCGGCGAGGGTATGGAAGAGCTGTTGCAGCGCATTGCAGATCTTCTGCCTGAACCAAATATCGAGGTCGCGGTTTTGATTCCCTACGACCGTGGTGATTTGGTTTCTCGCCTGCACCTCAACAGTCGCATCCTGGTGCTCGATTATCGCGAGACCGGCACATTCGTGCGCGCAATGGTGAAGCCAGAGATGGCGGCCGAACTGGCCGACTACCGCCTCGTTATTTAGCGAGGTTCGTTAACTAGCTTCGACTTTAGATCGAGCGCAGTACGGCAACAACCTTGCCGAGGATGACCGCGTGGTCGCCAAGGATCGGTTCGAATTCGCTGTTGCGAGGCAATAGCCAGGTGTGACCGTCGCGCTGCTTGAAAGTTTTAACCGTTGCTTCTTCTTCGAGCATGGCCGCGACGATGTCGCCGTTTTCGGCGGTCTGCTGGGAACGAACCACAACCCAGTCGCCGTCGCAAATGGCGGCGTCAATCATTGATTCACCGACCACCTTCAACAGGAACAGGTCGCCCTTGCCGACAAGCTGGCGGGGGAGAGGGAAGATTTCTTCGACATTTTGGTCGGCGGTGATTGGAATACCTGCGGCAATACGACCAACCATCGGAACCATGGCGGCTTCGCCGAACGGGGTTGGGTTGTCAGACTGCGCGGCCTGGCCGTCGTATAGGCCTTCAGGTTCGATAAGCACACGGATGGCGCGAGCGGTGTTGGCATCGAATGAAATGTAGTGCGCGTCCTTGAGCTGTTCGAGCTGGTACTTCACGCTCGAGACTGCCTTGAGGCCTACTTCATCGCCGATCTCGCGAAGCGAAGGGGTGTAGCCGCTCTGATCTTTCGAGCGAATGATGAACTCCAGGATGCGCTCTTGCATCTGGCTCAGGTTGTCTGAACGCTTTGCCATGGTTGCCCTCCGATGTGATTACCCTCGCCAACTCAACCCATTCGGATAAATGTCTGAGGTGTGCGATTGACTCCGTATATCGAAATTGTATTCGTATTCGAACAAGAAAACAAACACATTTTCGAAAGAATAAAAGATTTACTTGACAAAGTGATGGCGTTTATTCGTAAACTTGTTCTAATTCGAACAGATGTTCGGAAAAGTGCAGCAACGAGATCTAACAACATGCAAAACGAAAGGGAGTGCAGTAGCCATGGCTAACTACTCACCAGCTTCATCAATGACTCGTCCTATTGCTCCAGTTTCAAAGCGAACCGTCTTGAACGCCAAGGGTCGCCGCTTCGTACGTCAGGCCACCGTGGTCACCGTGGCAGTGGTTGCCGCGATCAGCTTCTTCTCTGGCCAGGCGGCAACCGCAGGCTCAGAGCAGGTGAAGGCTCACTTCACCTACGTCACCATTCACTCGGGCGAGAGCCTATGGCAGTTGGCTGCCAAGGTTGCTCCAAACGAAGACCGTCGCGACTGGATCGCCAAGGTTGTTGACCTAAACGCTTTGACCTCGGCCGAGGTAACCCCAGGGCAGCGCATCGCCCTTCCATAGCCCGCGGCTCCGGTCGTGCCGGTGGTCTTTAGTAAACTTGTCGAATGGCGAGACTAGAAGACCTTCCACTACGTGATGACCTCAAGGGGCAGCAGCCGTATGGCGCACCCCAGCTAGAGGTTCCGGTCTCGCTGAACGTCAACGAGAACACACACCGCGTTCCACTGGAAGTAGCCGAAGACATCATCGAGCGTTTAGCCAAGTCGCTCATGAACATCAATCGCTACCCAGACCGTGAATTCATGCCTCTTCGTGAGGCTCTTGCCAAGTATCTCGGAGCCGGTCTTAAGCCCGAAAACATCTGGGCCGCCAATGGTTCAAACGAAGTACTGCAGCACATTTTTCAGGCCTTCGGTGGCCCAGGCCGCAAGTTCCTGAGTTTCACTCCGACCTACTCGATGTATCCGATCATCGCTTCGGGTACCCAAACCGAGTATGTCGCGGTGCCGCGAGCGGATCGTTTCGAGCTGACTCCAGAGTTGATCCGTTCAGCCATCCTTGAGCACAAGCCAAACATCGTGATTTTGTGTGCACCAAATAACCCAACCGGAACCCCGCTAAGCCTCGCTTGCATCGAAGCGGCTTACGAAGCCATTTCGGAAGCGAGCGGTGGCATCCTGGTCGTTGACGAGGCCTATCAGGAGTTCGGTGCAGACCCATCGGTCACCGCTGTCTCGCTACTTCCAGGCCGCGAGCGTTTGCTGGTCAGTCGAACCATGTCAAAGGCCTTCGCGTTTGCGGGTGCACGTGTAGGTTACCTGGCAGCGGACCCAGCCGTAATCGACGCCTTGCGCCTAGTTCGCCTGCCTTACCACCTGAGTGCGTTCACCCAAGCGGCGGCCGAGGGTGCGCTCGCGCACTCCAAGGTGATGCTTTCGACCGTGGACGACATCCGTGCCCAGCGTGACCGAATCGTGAGCGAGATCCAGGAACTCGGGCTAGATGCCTACCGCTCGGATGCAAACTTTGTTCTCTTCGGTGGCCTCGCTGATCCGAGCAAGACCTGGCAGGAGCTGCTTGAGCGCGGTGTATTGATTCGTAACGTCGGTCTAGACGGAACTTTGCGCGTGAGCGCCGGCACCGAAGCCGAAACCACCGCCTTCCTTACGGCTCTAAAAGAAGTGCTCGCCAACTAAGGTTTCTGCGTTTCGCTAGACTTGAACCATCCCAACGACGTTTTATCTGGCGTCGCTATGGAGAAAGGCAAATAAATGAACCGCATCGCGCAGCTTCAGCGCCGCACCAGCGAGTCTTCGATCGAGCTTTCGATCAACCTCGACGGCACCGGTCGCTCAGAGATTTCAACCACCGTGCCTTTCTTCGACCACCTACTTACAGCCTTTGCCAAGCACTCACTTGTTGACCTCGTGGTCAAGGCAACCGGCGATACTCACATCGATGTGCACCACACCGTTGAAGACACCGCAATCGTGCTCGGCCAGGCAATCAAGCAGGCGCTAGGCGACAAGGCCAAGATCGGACGCTACGGAGATGCCACCGTTCCGTTGGACGATGCGCTGGCACGTGCTGTCGTCGATGTTTCTGGCCGCCCATACTTGGTTCACTCAGGCGAGCCTGCCGGCTTCGAGTTTCACCTGATCGGTGGACACTTCACTGGTTCGATGATTCGTCACGTTTTTGAGGCAATTGCCTACAACGCCGGCATCACCGTGCACGTCACCGTGCTCGACGGCCGCGACCCACACCACATCGCCGAGGCAGAGTTCAAGGCCTTCGCTCGTGCGTTCCGCAAGGCAGTTGAGTTCGATGCTCGCGTAGAGGGAATCCCTTCAACCAAGGGTGCTCTGTGAGTTCACCACGCGTAGTCGTTCTTGACTACGGCAGTGGCAACGTGCACTCGGTTGCAAAGGCACTCGAAGTGGCAGGTGCCTCGGTAGAACTCACTCGCGATCGCGACTCTGTCTTGAATGCCGATGGTCTCATCGTGCCTGGCGTCGGCGCTTTCACGGCCGTCATGAACCAGCTCAACGAGGTCAAGGGTGGCGAGCTAATCGACAAGCGCTTGGTCTCGGGCAAGCCGGTCATGGGCATTTGCGTGGGTCTTCAGGTTATGTTCGAGCACGGCGTTGAGCACGGAATCGAGACCGAAGGTCTTGGGCAATGGCGAGGAACCGTTGAACTGCTTGACGCGCCGCTAGTGCCACACATCGGCTGGAACACGGTAACTCCGCCGGCCGACTCACGTCTGTTCGAGGGTATTGCCGAAGAGCGCTTCTACTTTGTTCACTCGTACGGTGTTCAAAACTGGCAGTATGACGGTCTCGGCCCGATTCCATCGCCGGTTCCGACCTGGGCCGAATACGGTTGCAAGTTTGTCGCGGCTGTCGAAAATGGCCCTTTGACCGCGACCCAGTTCCATCCTGAAAAATCCGGCCAGGCTGGCATTCAGTTGCTAACCAACTGGCTCAAGACCTTCTAGTTCAAAATCACCCCGCAAGGCTTCAAACGAAAGTAATCGACATGGCTCAAAACTCGACTTATCTAGAACTGCTACCCGCCGTTGACGTAGCCGATGGCAAGGCAGTGCGCCTAACCCAGGGCGAAGCAGGCTCTGAGACCGACTACGGTAGCCCGCTCGAGGCGGCTCAAACCTGGATCGATGCCGGGGCCGAGTGGATTCACCTCGTTGACTTGGATGCGGCGTTCGGCCGAGGCGACAATCGAGCCATCATCCGTGAAGTGGTTAATGCTTCTAGCTCGGTGAAGATCGAACTTTCTGGTGGCATTCGTGACGATGCTTCCCTAGAGGCCGCTCTAGAAGCAGGTGCCACTCGAGTGAACCTGGGCACCGCCGCCCTGGAGAACCCAGAGTGGACCGAGCGCGTTATCGCTAGGTTTGGCGATGCAATCGCCGTTGGCCTCGATGTGCGCGGCACCACCCTGGCCGCTCGCGGCTGGACCCGAGAGGGCGGCGACCTCTGGGAGGTTCTTGCTCGCCTTGAGGGTGCCGGATGTGCACGCTATGTCGTCACCGATGTGACCAAGGATGG
>ERZ650310.226-NODE-226-length-16933-cov-6.534246_pt1 | contig 16933 bp, 16 predicted proteins | sample MGYA00376246_ERZ650310 | MGnify/ENA primary metagenome ERZ650310 (study PRJEB26733, sample SAMN07839286) | wastewater metagenome | biome: small river; feature: stream; material: water | place: USA: North Carolina | collected 2016-03-01 ...
ACAAATCAGAATAAGGTAGCGATTGAATCCCTTGGGATTCCAAGTCGTCAAGGATGCAGTGAGCGGGCTTGAGCGGGTGTATATCCCGAGCCGGGTTCACGATAACAAGTTTTTGGGCGAGAGTTACGTCAACCAGTTGAAAGCCTCTGGCTCTAAGGAGCTGGTCAAGGCATGGCTTGAGGGCGACTGGAGCGTTATCGAGGGCGCCTTCTTTGATTGTTGGGATTCATCACAGCATGTCATCCGACCATTTGAGATCCCCCAAGACTGGTTACGATTTCGGGCCGCTGACTGGGGCAGTGCAAGGCCGTTTAGCGTTGGCTGGTGGGCCGTGGTCGGTGACGACTACGTGGGCGAGGCCGGAAGGGTTCTGCCCCGAGGGGCTCTTGTCCGTTATCGGGAGTGGTACGGTAAGTCCGCACCCAACACCGGTCTTAAACTTACTGCTGAAGAGGTCGCTCAAGGAATCCTCGCCAAAGAGCAGCCGGGCGAAAAGATCGCGTATAGCGTTTTAGACCCTGCTGCCTTCGCGGTTGACGGCGGCCCATCCATTGCCGAGCGGATGGGCAAAGTAGGCGTTCAATTCAGGCGAGCCGACAACAAGCGTGTGGCCCAGATGGGCGCCTTGGGCGGCTGGGACCAGATGCGCCAGCGTATGAAGGGCGAAGACGGTCGCCCGATGATTTACACGTTCTCGACGTGCGTTGATTCAATACGAACCATCCCGGCATTGCAGCACGATCAGGACAAGCCGGAAGACCTGGATACGGACGGCGAGGATCACGCGGCGGACGAATGGCGTTATGCCTGTATGTCGCGACCCTATCAGCCAATGCGTGCCGCTGAGAAGAAGCCAACTCAACTGATTTACGAAGTCAAGCCTGACGGACGGGTTCAAGCCAACATGAGCGTAATGGATCTGGTCCAGGCTAAAATGCGACGGAAAGAACGAGATTGACCGACAACAATACCGCGACCTACGAAAGCAAGGCGGAAGCGGTAAAGGACGAGCAGGATCTTGTTAAGCTGTGGCTTGACCAGATCGACCGTTCAAGCTCGGACGAGAAGGAATGGCGCGAGGATGCCGAGAAGGCTGAGAACACCTACGCCTCGAAAGACGGGGCTAAAAACCGTGACTTCAACATCTTCCATGCTAACATTGAGACATTGGTTCCCGCGCTCTACAACTCCACACCAATCCCTGACGTGCGGCGCAGATTTGGTGATAAAGACCCCATCGGGAAAGTTGTTTCGGATATTATCGAGCGAAGCCTAAGCTTCGAGGTCGATACCTACGACTTCGACGGCATGATGCACGCCACGATTAAGGACTCGGAAATAACCGACCGCGGCGTGGCTCGGGTTCGTTATGTGCCCTACTTCGCGGGCGAGGGTGAGCAGGAAACCCTGTCCTATGCTGAGGTAAGTTGCGAGCATGTCAACTGGCGGGATTATCGCCGCGGACCGGGCCGGTTTAGGTCAGAGGTGCCGTGGGAGGCATTCCGACATTTCCTGTCCAAAGATGAGGTCGCCAAGCTTATCGCCCCACAAGAGGGCGTTGAGCCGATCGACATCGAGAACATCCCGTTCAATTACTCGACGGACGGAACCGAGGCCAAGGAAAAGAACGCCAAGGATGACGTGTTCAAGCGGGCCATGGTGTGGGAGATTTGGGACAAGGACAGCAAGAAAGTCCTGTTCATCTGCCAGGATTACAAGGACCGCGTGCTCAAAGCGGAGGATGATCCGCTCCAGCTAAAGAACTTTTTCTGTACGCCAAAGCCGTTGCAGGCGATCGAGCAGACCAGCTCTCTGGTTCCCGTTACGCCGATGCGGATCTATGAAATGCTGGTTGACGAGTTGAACGTCGTCACCAAGCGCATCACCAAGCTAGTCAAGACGCTGCGGCCCCGCGGTTTGTACGGCGGCAACCCGCTGGACATGCAGGCCATAGGCGGCGCCCAGGACGGCGAGCTTGTTCCGGCTACGGATGCCATGCAGTTCATGCAGAATGGCGGGCTTGAGAAGGCCATCCATTGGTATCCGCTCGATCCCACCACGATGGCGATTAAAACGCTGTACGAGCAGCGTGAGGCCATTAAACAGACTATTTACGAGGTGACGGGCATTGCGGACATTCTCCGCGGCGCGACTAACCCGCATGAAACCCTGGGCGCCCAGAACCTCAAGGCCCAATGGGGCAGCCTGCGCATTCAGCGCCGGCAGAGCGAAGTTGCCCGGTTTGCGCGCGACCTATTCGAGCTGAAGGCCGAGATTATCGCCTCCAAGTTTGACTGGCCGCTGCTGTCCCGTATGACCGGCATTGAGTTGCCAAGCGCGGAGCAAAAACAGACCGTACAGGCCCTTATGGCCCAAGTACAGCAGGCCCAGCAGGCTGGCCAGCAGATCCCGCCCCAGATCATGGCGCAGGCTGGCCAGGCGCAGGAGATCATGAGCAAGCCATCTCAAGAAGAGGTGATGCAGCTCCTTCAGGACGATATCACGCGGAATTACCGGATTGATATCGAGAGCGATTCGACCATCCGGAATGATCTATCCCGCAACCAGCAGACCATGAACCTGTTCTTGCAGGGCACGGCGCAGTTCGGCCAGGCGATGGGGCCGATCATCATGGCTGACGCTTCGATGAAGCCGATGGTTATGGAGATTTACGGGGCGTTTGCGCGGCAGTTCAAGCTTGGCCGGCAGGCGGAAGACGCCATTGATGCTGCGACTGAGCAGGCTGAGAAGAGCGCCAACCAGCCGCCTCCGCCTGACCCCAAGATCGAAGCCGAGAAAATGAAGGCCGATCTCGCCAAGCAAAAAGCGGATATGGACGCCGAGGCTGCGCGCCAGAAGATGGCAAACGAGCAGCAAAAGGCTAACATTGCTATGGAGGCGCAGCAGCAAAAGCACGCGCTGGAAATCCAAAAGATGCGGGCCGATCTTCAGATGCAGCGCGAAGAGTTGGATATGATGCGCGAGAAGCTGGGCATGGAAATGCAGGCTGCTCAGCAAAAGCACCAAATGGATGCTGAGGCGATGGAGCGCGAGATCGCTGCGCAAGAACGTTCCGAGTCGATGGCGATAGAAGCCAGCGAGCACAAGCACGAACTCGGCATGGAGATGATGGAACACAAGGCCAAGGTGGCGAAGAAGCCAAAGGCGGCGGCCAAGTGAGGTACGTGTTTCGCAATGGCCAGTTCGTTGATCCCTCAACCGACGAGCCAATGCCCATCCCCGAGCGTGATGAAGTCGTCATGCCGATGATTCAATCCGATATCGAGCCGTACAAATCCCCGATCGACGGCAGCGTTATCGGTAGCCGCTCGGCCAGGCGCTACGATCTGGCGAAGAACGGCTGCGTTCCCTATGAGCCCGGCGCGAACGCCCCGAAGGGCATTACGAACCCGAAGTTCGCCGCAAAGCATAACGCGATGCACCTCTTAACCGAGGAAGCGAAAGACAAGCACAAGATCCGTATACGGAAATAAGGAAAATCTATGGAAACCGCTGCTGATGTGGGCGCCTCGGCTCCCGCAAGCGAAAGCTTTGTTGCCAACGAGATCGTAAACAACGAACCCGCTGAGACCGCAGCGCCGTCAATTGACGATGATTTGCGCGGCATATGGGACAAGCACCACCAGCCCCGTGAAAACGGGCGCTTTGTAGCAAAGAATCCGACTGAGCAGCCCGCCGTTGAAGCCGAGGCGCCGGTTACCGAGAATGCAGTCCAAACCGCAGAGACGGTAGTCGAACAGGCTAAGCCTGCCATCGACGCACCTATCTCTTGGACTGCCGAGCAGAAAGCCAAGTTCGCTTCCTTGCCACCCGATACTCAGGCGTACATCGCCCAGCGGGACAAGGAAAGCCACGAAGCGATCACTCGGGCGGGGCAGCAGATCAAGGCTTTCGAACCCATCGGCAAAGTGGTCGAACAGTTCGCGCACGTCTTCCAGAAAAACGGATTGCAACCTCATGACGGCATCGCCCGCATGTTGGCCGTTAATGAAATGCTGGAAGCCAATCCGCGGAATGCCATCGAGCAAATAGCCAAGGCTTACGGCGTCAATCTGCAAGGGATGACTGACGAGCAAAACGCATCTCCAGAAAGCCAGCGCATTGCTGAACTGGAAGCGAGACTGGCCAAGCAGGAATCCCACCTCACAGCGCAACTGCGTCAGAAGCAAGAAGCTGAAGAGCAAGCGCTGGCTCGCGAGATCGCTGATTTCGCAAAGGACAAACCGCACTTCGAAACCGTCCGCAAGGTGATGGCTGGCTTGATGAACTCAGGCGCCGCAGAAACCATGCAGGACGCTTACGACCGGGCCATCTACGCCGACCCAACCATCCGCCAGAGCCTTCAGGTTGAGGCACAGAAGGCGGCTGAGGAAAAGCGCAAGGCAGAAGAAGCCGAGCGCGTGGCAAAGGCCAAGAAGGCAGCGGGCGTCAACGTCAAGGGATCACCGGCAAATGCTGCCGCAGCCCGGACGATGGACGCAGACCTGCGCGCGATCTGGGACAAAAATCACAGTAGATAAGGACTAATCTAAATGGCTTCTTCCAACTCGACCTTCACCGAAATGGTGACGACGAGCCTGCGGAACCATGCCAAGAAGTTGGTGGATAACGTCACCGACCACAACGGCCTGCTCCGCAAGCTCAAGGAAAACGGCAACATCCAGACCAAATCTGGTGGCTATGAAATCGTGTTCCCCCTCGAATACGCCGAGAACGGCACCTATCAGCGCTATTCTGGTTTCGACCAGCTCGACGTTGCCGCCTCCGACGTGTTCACCGCGGCAAAATACGACTGGGCACAGGTGGCGATTCACGTCACTGCCTCGGGCCGTGAAATCCGCATGAACAATGGCCCCGAGCAGATGATCGATCTGGTCAAGGCCCGCGTCAAGAACGCGATGAACACCGCGGCCAACAACTTCTCGGTTGACCTCTACGGCTCTGGCGCCCTGACCAACCAGATTGGCGGTCTCGGTCTGATCGTAACATCGGACGGCACTGGAACGGTCGGCGGTATCAACTCCGCAACCGACACGTTCTGGGCCAACCAGTTCTACGAAAACCCGGGGACTGGCTTTGCCACGACCTCGGTGGGCGCATCGTTCAATACGATGTGGCTGCGCTGCGTTCGCGGTAACGACAAGCCCGATCTCGTTGTGTGCTCGAACGACCTCTATTCGATCTATGAGGCTTCGCTCCAGTCCAACCAGCGTTACATGAGCGCGGACAAGGCATCGCTTGGCTTTAACGAGCTGATGTACAAGACGGCGCAGGTCATTTTCGACAGCAACACCAACTTCGGTACGACTGCGGAAATCGGCTACTTCCTCAACACCAAATACCTCTATGTCGTTGAGCATTCCGAGGCCAAATGGACTCAGGACGACGACAAGGTTCCGGTGAACCAGGACGCCGTTGTGATCCCGATTTACTGGATGGGTAACATGGTCTGCACGAACCGTTCGTTGCAGGGCAAACTAATCGACGTGTCGTAAGGAGGCATGAACAATGGCATATGTCATCACTAAGGGCATCGCCGGCTGTCAGCCGATTGCGACGACCAGCACCGTCAAGAACCACCCCTTCGGCAAGATCGTTACTGCGGTTGACCCGACCTATGGTGAGGGCGAGTTCATCTATCTGTTGGGCGTTGCCAATACGGTTGTTGGCAGCGTCGTCACCTACAAAGCATCGACGGGCGTGACTGTTCTCAGCACGACCTCGGGCGTTGTAAACGGCGGCGCTCCGCTTGCTGTCGCTATGTCTGCGAACGTAGCCAGCCAGTACGGCTGGTATCAGATCGCTGGCGACGCGGTTATCAAGAAGACCGCTGTCAAGGTCGATCCTGCCGGCACGACTAAGGTTTATCTCTCGGCCACCTCTGGCCGCGTGATGCAGACATCGGTTTCCGGCCGCCAGGTCATCGGCGCGCGCTGGATCGCAACGGCCACCGTGACCTCGACCACCTCGACTGCGATCGCGACGCTCAATCGTCCGATCCAGCAGGGCCAGATCACGTAAGCAATTAGGGCGCGGTCTACGGGCCGCGCCTTTCCTCTTTTTAACGAGGGATCATGCTGCATATTGTTTGCGTCCAGTCTGGGAATTACCAGGAACGGGGCGCCCAATACGTCAACATCCTGTTTGATAGTGTCCGCCGCAATTTGGCTGACGGCTTCAAGGGAGAGTTTGTCTGCTTCACCGACAACGCAGACGGGCTTGATATCGGCATTGTAGCCCGCGAATTACCGGAAGGGCTCCGCGGCTGGTGGAACAAGCTCTATCTGTTCAAGGATGGGCTTTTCCCAAAGGGTGACCGAATACTTTATTTCGATCTGGATACGGTCATCACCGGCCGGCTGGACGAGATAGCATCTTATGACGGTAACCTGGCTATCTTGCGGGACTGGCTTGAGCCTCAGATCGTTAATTCATCGGTCATGGCGTGGCGCTCTGGCGATTACGGCCATATCTGGCATAATTGGTTGGCTGCGGGAAAGCCGGACTATCTCGGCGGCGATCAGGAGTGGATCAGGCGCCAGACGTTCAACCCGGTTATCTTGCAGGATGTTTTTCCTGACTTGTTCGTCTCCTACAAGGTGACGGGCGGGAAAATCCCAGACAAGGCGAGTGTTTGTTGTTTCCACGGTATCCCAAGGCCGCATCAGGCCAAGGGCTGGGTGCCGGAAGTCTGGTGTTTGAATGGGCTTGTCCGCGCCCAGCTCGACAAGATATGCAACACGGCGAAGGAAGGTCTGCTCAACAATATCAAGCAGACGTGTGCGCTTGATCTGCCTTGGCTGGAGCTTGAAAAGGTTCACTACGGCCACGCAGTTATTGTCGGCGGCGGCCCCTCGCTGGAAGATAGTATTGACGCCATAAAGTGGCGGCAGTCGGTCGGCCAGGAAATCTGGGCGCTTAACGGCTCGGCGGAATGGCTTCGAAATAGGGGGGTTACCCCTGATTACCACGTTGGTGTTGACGCAAGGCCGGACAATGTCCGCTTTTTCAAGCGACCGGACGGTGAGACGACCTATCTGATTGCATCACAGTGCGACCCGTCCATCTTCAAGGTCTTGGACGGCCAAGACGTTATTGTGTGGCATCCGAACTCCGAGGGCGTTGCCGATGTTCTCAAGGACGAGACGCGCCCGGTTCATCTGATCGGCGGCGGCTCCACCGTTGGGCTGTGCGCGATTGTGTTGGCGTATGGGTTGGGCTACCGGCAAATACATCTTTATGGATTTGACAGTTCTTACCGGGAAGATACGCACCACGCTTACATGCAGAACTTGAACGATGCCGATTTCGTCGTTGATGTTCTGGCTGGTGATAGGAAGTTCCGGGCGGCGCCTTGGATGGTCCAGCAGGCGGAAGAGTTCTGTTCGCTGGCGCCGTGGCTGGCTGACGAAGGCTGTATAATTACGGTATCGGGTGACGGGTTGCTGCCTCACATGGCGCATCAACTAGCCAACCGCCAGCCGAACGCCGCTGAATTGCGGGCTCATGCGATATTATCGCGGTTGCCTGACGGAGAGGTGAGGGGCGCGGAAATTGGCGTGTTTACAGGCGCACTGTCTCGGTTGTTGCTTGATCGCCCCGACCTTCATTTGACCATGGTCGATTCATGGGCGGGAGACGGTAAGGATTATATCGGAGACAGCGGAGACTGGCACGCAAGGCTTTCCCAAGCCAAGCAGGATGAATGCCGCAGGCAAGCTGAGCACGTTGCAGAAGCCGCTGGGGACCGCGCAAGGGTGTTGGCGATGTCCTCTCAGGAGGCTTCCCACATCGTTCCAGACGCCTCGCTGGATTTTGTGTTTATCGACGCCGATCATTCCTATGAGGGGTGCAAGGCGGATATTGAGGCTTGGCTTCCCAGAGTAAAGCCGGGCGGGCTTTTGTCAGGCCACGACTACGACAACAAGGATTTTGAAGACTTCGGCGTCACGCGCGCCGTTGACGAATTTGTGGCCGCGGGCGGCCTCAAACTAGAACTTGGCGACAACCTGACATGGTTCGTCAGGATTCCAACCACAGAGAAGGTGATAAATGGCTGAATCTCTCCCCATCACGGTCCATCGCTTTTATACGGTCTACGAAGACGATCCGAAGAACCCCGGCACCACGCGAGAGCGCGACATGGTGGAATATGGCCCGATCGGGCAGGGTGGTCGGACCCGTTGTTGTGAGCGGATCGATATCCTTTCCAAGGCCAATAAGGTTGCAGGCGCCAATCCTGCGTCTATGGCTGCGCAAGTGCTGTGGGCTCACATCAAGCCCCGCTATGAGGCATGGAAGGGCAACCAGGAGCTTCCCGAGACCGGCACGCCGCTTGCTGCATGGAACCACCTGACACCGACGCAGGCTGAGTTCTTGCGCACTAACGGCATTCGCAGCGTAGAGGAAGTGTCGCAGCTAACTGACATCCACATTCAGCAGTTCAAGATCCACAATCTGCGTTCGATCATTGAGGCCGCCAAGCGGTTCGTTAGCGGCACCGACATGAACAAGTTCGCTGGCGAACTGAAAGCCAAGGATGACCAGCTCGCCGCGGCAAACGCGCGCATTGACCAGATGGCCGAGATGCTGGCGAAGCTGATGGAAGAAGATGCCCCGAAACGTCGCGGCCGGCCCCCAAAGACTGAAGAGGTTGCCGCTTAATGACGCTACTTACCATCGTCCAGGATGCGGCGGACAGGCTTGGCCTGACCCGTCCCAGTACTGTTGTAACGTCCACCGATCCATTGATCGTGACGCTGCTCGGGCTGGCCCAGGAAGAAGGTAAGGCGCTGTACGATCGCCATACGTGGCAGGCGTTCCAGACAGAATACACGTTCTCGACTGCAAACGGTACGGCATCCTATGCGTTGCCGACCGGGTTTGACCAGATGATCAAGGGCACGGTGTTCAACCGCACTCGTCGCCGGCAGATGTTTGGCGATCTTTCCCCGATGCAATGGCAGCGAACGCAGGCCAGCCTTGTGACGATGGTCAACCCTGCGTTTCGTATCAAGGGCGATCTGTTCTTTATTTCCCCGACGCCGACCGCAATCGAAACCATCGCCTATGAGTACATCACCAAGAACTGGTGCCGGTCCGCTGCCCTGGCCGGTCAATCCAGGTGGGCTGCCGACACTGATACCGGCGTGCTCGATGAAGAACTGACCACGCTCGGCATCATCTGGCGGTTTAAATCCGCCAAGGGCCTCGATTATGCGGAATCGATGAACGATTACGAAATCAAGGTGAATAAGGCCATCAATAAGGACGGCGCTCGTGTTGTGATCGACACGTCCTGTTCTGAGTGGGATCGCATCCCGAACGCGCCCGTTGTGCCTGAGACGCTGCCACTGTGATCCGAACCGCAGCCCGTCCAAACCCCGGAAAGCGCCCGGTAGCAAAGGGGCAAAGCATTCCCGCGCCTGTTGGTGGGTGGGATGCCGTGTCGGCTTTGGCCGATATGCCGGAAGACCGGGCTATCGCGCTGGAGAACTGGTTTCCAACGCCCTCCGATGTTCGGGTTCGTCGGGGGCATATCCAGCACTGCGACGGCATGGGATCGTCCGTTGTCGATACACTGATGGTCTATAATGGTCTGACTGCGGCAACCTCCAAGCTGTTTGCGGTGACTAACGGTGCCATTTATGATGTCAGTTCGGCGGGCACGGCCTCGGCGACGACCGAAACCGTTGCCAATAACCGCTGGCAGTGGATTAACTTTACCACTTCGGGCGGCAAGTATCTCTGGGCCTGCAACGGGACCGATGCGGCGTTGCATTACAACGGCTCCGTGTGGGCTGAACCTGTTATTACGGGCGTTACTTCATCCGATATTATCAACGTCAACGGCCACAAGAACCGAATTTGGTTTGTCCTGAAGGATTCGACCAAGGCTGCTTATCTCCCGACTGGATCGATTGCCGGGGCTGCCACGACATTTGAACTTGGTGGGCTGTTTACGCGCGGCGGCTTCCTGGTCGCCATGTCTACCTGGACTAGAGACGGCGGAGCCGGCGCCGACGATCTGGCGGTGTTCATCTCGTCAATGGGCCAGGTTGCCGTTTATGCCGGAACTGACCCGGCATCAGGTACAACTTGGGAATTGATCGGCGTCTATGACGTCGGCCCGCCGCTCGGATACCGTTGCTTTAACAAGGTCGGTGCTGAGTTGATGCTGCTAAACCTGGATGGCGTTTTGCCGCTGTCCAAGGGGATCACGCTCGACCAGGCCGCGCAGACCCAAGTAACGATCACGCTGAACATCAACAGCGCGATGAACGCGGCGGCTCGGCTGTATAAGGGCAATTTCGGCTGGGAGCTGACACCCTACACCAAAGGGACGATGGCTATCCTGAATGTCCCGATCGAAGAAGGGCAGACTCAAGAGCAGTACGTGATGAACACCATCACGGGGGCGTGGTGCAAGTTTACGGCGATGAACGCCAATACCTGGGCCGTGTTCAAGGACAATCTTTACTTCGGCGGCAATGACGGCAAGGTCTATCAGGCCGATACTGGTGCCATAGATGTTGCCACGCCAATCGATGCCGTGGGGCAGGGCGCTTACAATTACTACAAGTCCAAAGGCAAACTGAAACAGTGGAAGCTTATTCAGCCCTTGCTGACGACGGATTCCGATAACCGGCCGGCCATTGGCCTTTCAACGGACTTCCGCGACAATGCCACGCTAGGGACGCCCTCTAGCACATCTTCCGCATCGGCGCTTTATGACGTGGCGCTGTACGACACGGACGTTTATGCGGTTGAGGGTCGGACGGTAGCGGATTGGTCTGGTATTTCTGGCATCGGCCAGTGTGCATCGATCCATTTCAGGTCAAGGACTGGCGTTGTCGGCGAAACCGGCGATGTCGTCATGCGGTTGAACGGCTTCAATACGATCCATGAAGAAGGTGGGTTCTTTTAGGATGCCCCAAGATTGTTTGGCTTATTGCGCCGCCGCTCAGGATTTGCACGGTCGATTTGCGAGATTCGCGTGATCGTGGTCAACGATGGGCCGTTGATCGCCAGTTATGTTGGGTCGCGGCTTGGCATTAAGATTTGTGAGCCGTTTACCGCTCTTGGGTTTTTAACAGACGACAAGAGGCCGCTTTGCGCCTTCGTCTTCAATGATTTTAATCATGCCAATATGGAAATGACGATTGTTTCGGAGCCCGGCGGGATAACCCGCCAGGTGATCCGCTACGTCGCCAACTACGTGTTTAATACCGCCAAATGCCGCCGCGTAACGGTACGAACGAAGAAGCGCAACAAGCGCGTTCTCCAACTCGCTCCCCGTTACGGCTTTAAATATGAGTGCATCGCCAAACACTTCTTCGCGGACGACGACGCGGTTGTGTTCCGGATGCTGAGAGAAGATTGCAGGTTCCTGTGAAAGCAGCCGATCCACCTCCCGCTCCAGATCCGGTAGCGACCGCAAAGGCGCAGACCGAATCCAACGTCAAGACCTCGACCACTCAACAGCAGTTGAACATGGTCGATCAGACCAACCCGTATGGCTCCCAGAGCTATACGCAGAATGGGACTTGGGCGGACGGAACACCAAAGTACTCCATGAGCACGACCTTCTCCCCGCAGGAGCAGGCGAAGCAGGAGCAGCAGTGGGAATTTGACAAGCTAACGAACCAGCTTGGCATTAACCAGACCAAGAAACTGACAGGCATCCTCGATACGCCGTTCAAGATTGATAACAACGCCACGGAAAGCCGGCTGATGGAATTGGGCCGCAAGCGGCTTGATCCGGTCTTGCAAGAGCGCAACGCGGCGCTGGAAAGCAAGCTATACAATCAGGGCGTGATGCCTGGAACGGAGGCTTACGACCGGGCGATGCGGGCTGATATGCAGGGGCAGAATGATGCTTATAACCAGCTCCTGCTGGGTGGCCGCGCGCAAGCCGCGACTGAATTGCAGGCCGAGCGGAACCAGCCGATTAACGAGATTACGGCGCTGATGTCAGGCGGGCAGGTTAACCAGCCGACGTTCGGTAGTACGCCGCAGACTTCGGTGGCCAATACGGACGTGGCAGGCATTACCCAGCAGGGATATGAAAATGCCCTGATACCGTGGAAGCAAAAGAACGCGCAACAGCAAGCCTTGATGGGCGGCCTGTTCAGCCTTGGCGGCGCGGCGCTCGGTGGCTGGGCTAAGGGCGGTTTCGGAGGGTTCGGCTAATGGCTCTTATCGAAACGATCCCGGTCAAGGAAGATTACCGTCGCAAGATGGCCTATAAGCTGTTGATGGAAGGGACTGATCCGTCCCCCATTCAGCACTGGGCGCAGGGCCTCGGCCGCATGGGTCAGGCCGCGCTCGGCGGTTATGAGATGTACCGCGCCGATCAGAAGGACAAGGAAACCGAGGCTGGCAACAACGCCGCGTTGATCGCCGCGCTCCATGGTGGGGGCGCTCCTGCCGCCTCTCCTGCCGCCACCTCTCCTGCACAGCCCACGCCACAGCAGCCCACAGCACGCCCGCCCATGCCGGTTTCGTCTGTTACCCCCAGCGCTGGCGCCATCCCCGCCGCGCTCTCTGGTGACGTTCCTAGCGGCGCTGTGATGCCAAAGACGGCGACCAACCCCAACGGCGGGATGTATGGTGGCTTGAACTGGCGCCCGATTGACAGCGAGCCGCCCCCAGAGGCCGGCCCGAAGCTCGCCGCGAATGGCCCCGTTGCTATGCCGCCGGCTGCTCCTGTCGCGCCGCCCGCGGATCCGGCCGTTCCGTCCCCGTCCGCCCCCGAGATGGACGCCGCTAAGGCGCGGCTTATCCAGATGTTGCAGAGCGACAATCCGCAGATGCGCAAACTGGGCCAGAACATGGCGCAGACGATGCTTACCAGCCAGCTTGCCGGCGACAAGCCGACCGACGAAATGCGGGAGTACAAGCTCGCCAGGGACCAGGGTTTCAAGGGAAGCTTTGTTGACTTCAAAACCGAGTTGAAAAAGGCTGGTGCGACGAACGTTACAACGAACGTCGGCGGTGGCTCGGATAAGCAAATCTTCGATACTATGGACGAGGCTTCGAAGGGAGCTAGGGCTACTGCGGCGGGCCTAACCGGCCTGCGTGAAGCCCGCAATGCTCTTGAAGGCGGCGCGATCACAGGGGCGGGCGCGGATCAGCGCCTTATGCTGCAAAAGGTGGGTTCTGCGCTCGGTATCGCCGATCCGTCCAAAATCGTCAACACGGAAACCTTCCGTGCGGCTATCGCCCCGCAAGTTGCGGCAGTTCTCAAATCGACGGTCGGCACGGCGAACATTTCGAACACCGATCGCGAGTTTGCCGAGAAGGCAGCGGGCGGCAGTATCACGCTGGATCAGAAGTCGATCACCCGACTTATGGACATCATGGAACGAGCCAGCGTTGGCCAGCTCGATGCCCATCAGAAGCGCCTTGATGCGGTATATGGCGACCCCGAGAAGTTCAAGCGGGAACGCGCGCTGTTTGGCGTTGAGATGCCGGCGGCTCCCGCTCGGGCTGTGCCGGCTGCACCAAAGGTCGATCTCAAGAAGAAATACGGTCTCGACTGATGGCAGATGTCGCGCGGGTCAAGTCCAATATCGGCAAGATGATCGCCCAGAATGCGCCGGAAGAGGATATTGACGCTTATGTGGCATCGGAGGGGCTGACAGCCGAGGCGCTGCGCAATGGCGGCGCTCAGCCCTCTATGGCAGCGGACGTTGCCAAATCGGCTGGCGTTGGTCTGGGTAAGGGGGCTATCGGACTTGCCGGGTTGGTTGGGGATCTATCCAATCTTGGCGCAAAGGGTATTGAGCACGCCACCAACTTCGTTTCGGACAAGCTTGGGGTCGAGCGATACCAGCGGCCCGAACAGCCCTCGATATTGGAGAATATCCCGACCTCGGACAGCATCACCAAGGCCGTCGAGGGCCAAACCGGAAAGTTTTACGAACCCAAGACCACGGCGGGGAAATACGCCAGAACAGTCGGCGAGTTTCTGCCGGCGTCTATGGTTGGCCCGGGCGGGCTCGCCTTTAAGGCTGGTTCCGGCATAACCGCTGGCCTTGGCAGCGAGGCGCTGGGTCAGGCTACGGAAGGAACGGCCGCAGAGCCGTATGCGCGGGTCGCTGGCGCGTTGGCCGGCGGCATTGCTCCTGCTGCGGCTGGACGGGTGATAACTCCCCTGCCGGTGTCTCCTGCCCGCCAAAGGCTGGTTGATGTCCTCGCTGATGAGGGCGTTACGTCGCTAACCGCTGGGCAGCGCACGGGCAACAAGTCGCTTCAATACGCCGAAAGCTTCCTTGGCGACGGACCTTTTGCTGGCCAGGGCGCAACCAACATTCAGCGCCAAGGACAAGAACAGTTCACGCGAGCGGCCATGCGCAGGGCTGGGCAGGGGCTTGATGATGCCATGCCCGAAACTCTGGCGGCAAACAATGCTCGGCTTGGCAATGAATTTGAGACGCTTTCGGCGCGCAATACGATGGCGCCGGATAATCAGTTCATCAACGATGTTACTGCCGCCGTGCGACAATACCGGAACGTCCCGGATTCGCAGCAAGCCCGGATGATCCAGGGCTATATTGACGACATTGTGCCCTATATCAACGCTGGCGGAATGCCAGGCGCCGAATATCAGGCTATGCGGTCTCGGATGTCGCGGCAGGCGAACAATAATCGCCAGTCCGATCCCGATCTTGCTGAAGCTTTGCGGGGGTTTCGAAACGCGCTTGATAACGCGATGGGCCGGTCTATCAGCCCAGCCGATCGGGAGGCATGGCAGACGGCGCGTCGGGAGTACGGCGCCCAAAAGACCATTGAGAAAACCGCCTCCAAGGCGGGCGAACCAATTACAGAGGGGCAAATCCCCCCGTCCGCGCTTCGCAATACGGTATCAGCGAATAATCGGGGGGCATACGCCCGTGGAGAGGGCGACCTTTCGGAACTTTCGAGGGCTGGTGCCGGTGTTATGCAAGCCCTGCCGAACTCGGGTACGGCGCAACGAAACGCCCTTACCAATATGCTGATGCTGCCCGTTTCAGCCACGGCCGGTCGTGCTCTGACTTCAGGACCAGTGCAGGGTTATCTCGGCAACCAGCTTTTGACGCGACAACTAGCGGACCTTCCGCCGCCCGCTCGGCAAGCGCTCATTCGGATATTGATTGACGGCAGCACTCGCGAATCGCTTGCGGGTCCATCGAACTAACCGGAAGAAATCACCGAGTAGAACGGTAACCGCAAACGCGCAAGTCGCCGCCACAATACCCAGTGCAGCGCCGTTCGGGGTCCACTCGTAATAGATGCCAGTAAACGAGACCGATAGAAAAACGGTCAACTGAAGCAGTTTCCACCACATCAAGGCCGTCCTCCGAGGCGGCTTTTCTATTTAAGGGATATCTGAATGAGCCGCAACGGTTCCGGCACCTACACGAAGGTCAACACCTTCGTTTCGGGAAACCCTGTCACGGCAGCAGGCCATAACCAAAATTGGGACGATATTGCCGCGGAAATCACCAATTCGGTAGCCGCGGACGGCCAAACCACCATGACCGGCCCGCTAAAGGCTTCCAGCGGCACCAATTCCTTACCGTCCCACACGTTCGGCTCTGATCCTGATACGGGCATGTATCGGTCGGCCTCTAATGAGGCATCGATCACGGCGGGCGGCACGCAAATCGTATCAATTGCCTCAACCGGCCTTGATGTCAAAACGGGCGACGTAAACCTTGCAACCGGAACGATTAAACGCGCTGGCGTCGCGGTTTTCCCGGTGCCTACTGCTCAAATTGCCGACGACGCCGTTACCTACGCCAAAATTCAGAATGTCACAACGGCTCGGCTGCTTGGTAGGGCCACTGCTGGTTCTGGCGATACGGAAGAAATCAGCCTCGGGTCCGGCGTGGAATTTTCCAGCACCACCCTTAAAGCTGTATCCGTCGTTCCAACCATTCAGCGGTTCACGAGTGGTTCAGGAACGTACACTACGCCAGCTAACGTCAAATGGATTCGCGTTCGCCTAGTTGGCGGCGGCGGCGGCGGTGGTGGAGCTAATAACAGTTCAGCGTCCACTTCCGGCGGCGCCACTACGTTCAATGCAGGAGCGCAGACCGCAGGCGGCGGCGCGGCTACGTCAGCCACGATTGCTGGGGGGCGCGGGCGGGTCTGCCTCTGGCGGCAGTGTCCTCAATATCCCCGGCGGCAGCGGGCAGGCGCCACTTGCGACGGCTAACCAAGCTGGGGGGCAGGGCGGGAGTTCGTGTTTTGGCGGCGGCGGCGGGGGTGGCCTTGGCAATGCTACCGGGTTAACCGCAGCGACAAACAGCGGCGGCGGCGGCGGCGGCGGCGGCGCGAATGGCGCTGTTTCGAGCGGCGGCGGCGGTGGCGCTGGCGGCTATGTGGAGCACATCATCAACGCTCCAGCGGCTTCGTATTCTTATGCAGTTGGCGCGGGCGGTGCTGGAGCTAGCGGCACGACGGGCGGTGCCGGTGGCTCAGGTGCTGCGGGCATCGTCATTGTTGAAGAGCATTACTAGCATGACAACGTGGCCCACCCAAGCTGAGTGCCGGCGCTTCTATGGTGCGCCAGGCACTAATCAGACTATTCTCGACCTGCCGTATGCCATGACCTACGACGGCAAGCTTGTTAAGCGCATGACTATCAATAAGAAATGCGCTGACAGTGCCTTTAGGGCGCTGAGCAAGATTGCATCCGAATACAGCGCCAGCGACCGTAAGGCCCTCGGGCTCTCGATTCTTGGAGGGTGCTTCAATAATCGCCCGATGCGCGGCGGTACTCAGCCTTCCATGCACGCATTCGCCTGCGCGATCGACTTCGACCCGAACCGGAACCAATTGAAGTGGGGCAGGGACAAAGCCCGCCTTGCGCAGAAGGATTGCGAAGCCTTCTGGAAGGCATGGGAGGCCGAGGGCTGGATAT
>ERZ650310.228-NODE-228-length-16924-cov-7.363033_pt1 | contig 16924 bp, 25 predicted proteins | sample MGYA00376246_ERZ650310 | MGnify/ENA primary metagenome ERZ650310 (study PRJEB26733, sample SAMN07839286) | wastewater metagenome | biome: small river; feature: stream; material: water | place: USA: North Carolina | collected 2016-03-01 ...
GTTCCAACGGTAAATGATATGGTTACTTTAACAATTGGCTATTCAGATTTAGAGGATATACCAAGCGAATTAATAGATACTGCTTTGCAAATTATTAAAGTATGGTTTTATGAATCAGAGAAACAAGAAAATACATCTTTGATACCTTTGAGCGTGTTACAAGCAATTGATACTAACAGACGTTTTATATGATAGCCAGAAAATACACAAAAGCGATAGGGATTTGGAAAACAACAACTATTCCAGATGGATATGGTGGAAATACTGTATCTACTGCTTTGGTTTATTCCGTATGGGCAAATGTAGTGACTAAAAAGGCCTATAGACAAAATGAAAATGGACAAAACGATAACTTTGTTCAAACTGTATTTACTATTAGAAATCGATACGATATTGATTTAAGTGTAGAAGAAAATTTCATAAAATACAATGGATTGATTTATAATATCGATTCTATTTTAAACAAGGATTTGAACAATATTGATATTGAAATATATGGAACTCAAAGGACTTGATAAAGTTATTGCCAATTTAAAAAAATACGGAAAAGAAGCGGAAAAAGATATTGAAGATGCTACCGAAATAACTGCTCGAAACATTGAACTTTATGCAAAAAGTACCGTCGTTGCAAACTTTGGTAAATTAGGACAATCAATACAAGCGAAACAAGAAGATAAAACACATTGGACAATTGAAGCAGGTGGCACAGTTGCACCATACGCAGCATTTGTTGAGTTTGGCACAGGGGGTTTAGTTCAAGTGCCAAACGAACTAAAAGAACAAGCTTGGTTGTTCAAAGGTAAAGGAATAAAAGAGGTTAATTTAAGAGCAAGACCTTATCTTTATCCATCATTATTGAGAGGTAGAAAAGAATATTTAAAAGCATTAAAAGACTTATTAAAAGAATATGGTAAATCCAAATAAATACATCCGTAAAGCTATTTACGATGCCGTTAACGCAGCTTATCCGTGTTTTGATACGCAAGTAACTGGAAACCTAAATCCTACTCAATACGTCATTATTTCAACACAAGACAAAGAAGATATTAACACAAATAAATGTGGACATAGATGGGAAGTGGCTACTTTGCTGGATTTAGTTTGCATTTACAATGGAGCGGGTAATGTAGGCTCGAGAGTTGCTAATGATGATATGGAAAATACTATTTTAGGTCTAATTGCAAACATCCAAATATTGGGATTTACGGTTATAAATCGTGTTTATGAATTTCCATCTAATTTAGACACAAGTACTTCGACACAAACGGTATATCGAAATTTTATCCGTTTAGTGCTAACATTGGAATAATTTAATTATATTTACATAAAATTTAAAACTTACTATTATGAGTATCAAAGGCGAAAAAGGAATTATCTACATTTATACAGGTTCGGCCTATAAGCCAGTAGCTTGTTTAACTTCGAACAGTTTAAACACAACTGTTTCAATGATTGAATCACAAACAAAATGTTATCCGGGTGTTGTTAAAAAAACAGCTGGGACATTTAGTTACACAATCGACGCGGAAGGAGAATATATCGACACTACAACGGTTGGAGGCGATACTGCTAAACAATCTCACGATGCTTTATTTTTGTTACAACAAGCTAAAACAAAAGTAGATTGGAAATTAGACACAAACATTGATGATGCAACATCTGTAAAATATTTTGGAAGTGGATATTTAACTGATTTGAGCGCAACATTTGGAAGTGGAGACGAACTTACGACGTTTAGTACAACAATTGACGGAGACGGAGCAATTGTATTAACTGATCCGCACGCCTGAACTAGCGTTTTCAATAATGTTTTTAGCAGTGAATTTGCTTAACCTTAAATAAAAATATAAAATGACAAATACAGCATTAAAGGCGCAAATTGATAGCCAAATTACAAACGAAACGACCCCCGCAGGAATTACCCCAACAGATGTAGGAACGAACTTAAAAGCGGTTGTGGATTATGTTGACCAACAAGTGCCTTATTTTTTTTATGCGGCAACATTAAGTCAATCTGGCACAAGTGCCCCTATAAATACAGGAACTAAAAATAATACTGGATTTACATTCACTTGGTCAAGAAATTCAACAGGTGAATATATACTAACTAGTAACTCCTCTTTAAATGCATTTATGTGCGTGGCTTTTATTTCAAAAGGAGCGTTTGCAGCTAATAATTTTACAGTTATTAAAATAGGAGACACGTTTAGGGTAAGGACATACGATGATGTTACTCTTTCTGATGATTTGCTAAATAGTTGTAGTTTGAAAATAGAATTCTATATTTAATATATGAAAAAAATAAACTTATTTATAGGAAATGAATACCGAGATTTTTATTTCGGACTTGGTTTCTTGGGGAATCTTTTAGAAAAAGAGGGTTTAATGGTTCATCAAATTGATGAAAAAATTAAAGAAAATCCATTTAAATGGGTGCCTTTGATTATGTTTTATTCGGCTACTTTTGCATATAATCGTAAAAATGAAAATGCTCCTTTTGATGCTTTTGATGTTTCGGAATGGATTGATAATTTAGAGCCCAACAGCACGGTAATTGTTGATTTTTTCGAAGCATTTAGAAACTCTTTACAAAAAGATGTGCCTATGCAGCAAGAAGAACAAACTAAAAAAAAAGTGACGAAAAAATAAACTGGAGCGAAGATGTGATTTCGTTCGCTTTGGGAGAACTAAAATGTCCTGATTTGGATTTCGTTTACGATATGACGTGGGCAGAATTTCAAATCAGGCTTTTTTCGTATAAAAGACAAGATTTGTACAAATGGCAAATGTTAAGAGAGATGATGTGGACAAGTTATATAGCGCCTCATCAAGACCCAAAAAAAATGGTAAAAAGAAAAGAAAGTTTCTTACCTTTGAAAGGGGATAAAAAAGCAATAGCAGGCGTTACCCAAGATCATAAAGATAATTTTATAAAAGCATTCCAAAAATGGCAACAGGAAACAAGTTAGAAGTAGGCATAGGAGCGAATATTTCAGAATTAAAAGCAGGAATTACCGAAGCCGTAATAGCTTTAGAAAAATTACGCCAACAAAAATCCGCTAATTTAAAAGTTGGATTAGACGTTTCTGCTTTAAACACTCAAATAGCTTCTGCAAAAGAAAAACTTGCAGGCTTACAGAAACAGGCTTCTGCTACTGCTCCAGCAATGGACAAACTTGGTAAAAGTACTGCCAACGGATCAAATGCTTTAATGCAGTTTTCAAGAATAGCACAAGACGCTCCTTATGGTATTATAGGCATTGGTAATAATATCACGGCTACTACAGAAGCTTTTGGTTATTTAAAACAACAAACAGGCTCAACAAGTGGCGCATTAAAAGCAATGGCAAGCTCTTTAATGGGTAGTGGAGGTATTTTATTAGGTGTTTCTTTGCTTACTACAGGACTTACTTTATTATCACAATCTGGGTTGAGTGTTGGAGATATTATTGATAAAATTACAGGTGATTTTGATGAATTTGGTGGCGCAATAAAAAAAGCAAGCGAGGAAGGAACAAAAGCAGCATCAGGAGAGATATTTGGATTAAAAGCATTAGTTTCTGCAGCACAAAACAAAGCCTTATCTGATAAAGATAGATTAATAGCAGTTGAAAATTTACAAAAACAATATCCGGGGTATTTTGGTAATTTATCCAAAGAACAAATAATGACATCCAACCTAACAGGGGTTGTAAATGAACTTACAACGGCTTTATTAAATAGAGCTATTGCCGAAAAATTGGCAAGCGCATCTGCTGATATTCAATTAAAAGTTTTTGCTGCAAATGCTAAATTAGTACAGCAAAAAAATGAAACCATAAAACTTGAACAACAATTAGCCACTTTAAGAAATGGAGCTTCAAATGATGAACTTTATGCTGATAATAAAAAATTCATTGCCGTAACTAACCTAAATGGGTTAATAAGAAATTCAAAAGCTGCCGAGAATGATTATAGGCAAGAGATTTTATCAGGGACAAAGGCTTTAGAGCGTAGGCAAGGAGTTATCAATACATTGACAGCTTCTAGTATAAAATTGAGTGCGTCACAAGCTCCTAAAACAAAAGCAACTAAAACATTTGATACGCCACAAGTTAGTGGCGCATCTTCGTTGATTCCTATTGATTTAGTAGTATCTCCTATAAATACCTCTCCAATAACTACAGCGTTTACAGGAATAAGACAAGTTGTAGGTCAAGAAATGATAGCAACAATGGAATTGCTTTATAATTTCAATAATGATGTAAACGATTTAGTAACAGGTAGCTTAACATCTACGTTTGACACGTTAGGCGCTTCAATTGGAGAGGCATTATCTACAGGAGGAAATGTATTTCAAGCTATTGGAAATTCATTATTAGCAAGTTTGGGTACCTTTATTTCAGATATGGGTGGTCTTTTGATAAAATATGGAGTTTTAGCAGTTGCAAAAGGACAACTTGATATAGCTATTGCCACAGGTGGTCCAGTAGCAGTTGGCGCAGGTATTGCTGCTATTGCTGTAGGTATTGCGTTAAAAGCAGTTGGTGGAGCAATTAGTGCAAAAGCAAAAGGAGGAAGTAAAGGCACATCATCTTCAACAGGTTCAAATGCAAATACAAGTGTATCTTCAACATCAGGAGGAGGATTTGGCTCAAGTAGTGGAGGAACAGTAGTTTTTGAAATAGCAGGAACATCTTTAATTGGTGTATTGAATAACACAACAGATAGAAATTTAAGAATAGGAGGCAGAACATAATGGAAAAGTATTTCATAAGAAACGACCAAACGGGTTATCGAGTAAGCATTTTAGATAATAGCTTTACAGGAACATCTACAGAAATATTTGGCAAAATTTCATTTGATAAAGGAAAAGCCGATAACATTCTTGATACCATAAGAGGCACAGGATTGAATCTACAATTAGAAGCAAATGTAAATCTAACTTTTGATGAATTTTCCGAAGCTGATGAACAAACATATAAGACAATAGTAACCAAACACGGTATTATTGTTTTTAATGGATTCCTAAAGCCTGATGGCGTAATACAATCTTTTGTTAGGGATGAGTGGGTAGTTGAGTTGGATTTTATAGATGGTTTGGGAACATTAAAAGATTTATCTTTTGTAAAATCTGACGGATTTAATTATACTGGCAAAATGTCATTTTATGAAGTTATTGAGGCTTGTTTAAAAAGAACAGGTTTATCAATGACAATTAATTCGTCTATTGATCTTTATTATATTGGATATACGGGAACAAATATTTTGAAAGATGTTTATGTGAATTCAGAAAGGTTTTTCAAAATAGATGATGATACGATAATGACGTGCGAAGAGGTAATGAATTCAATACTAAATCTATTGTCAGCTTGCATTACTCAACAAGATGGACAATGGTGGGTTTATAGGCCAAACGATTTTATAAATAATGTTATGTTTACTGATAATATTTTAAACACAACATTTACGAAAAATTTATACAGAAAAGTAGGTTCTCAAATTGATAATTACTATCCACATCATAGCGGAGGTAATCAACAAATTCAAACAAAAGGAGCTATTTCTGCTTATAGATTAAATTATAAATACGGATTTAAAGCAGCAATAAATTCAAATCCTAATTTGCACCACGATAACGCATTAGTTTTTGATAATTGGATAAAAGCCAGCGACCTGCACGGAGTTGTTTTAGTTAATGATTTTAATGATACAATGGGCTTGAAAATGCAGACAAATTTTGTTTTAAGCGGTTTTGGGTCTTTTGAAATATTAAGGTCTGAAACATATTCTATTTTAGCAGGAAGTCAGATAGATTTTATAGTTGAGTTAAATAATATAGATTATACTAGATATTATTACGCTTTTAAATTAGTGCGATCAGATGGTTTTTGGGCTGATGATGATGGGACTTGGAAAAATACAGATACATTTATCAATAGAGTGGTTGACGGAATAAGTACAGAAACTTGGACTTTGAAAACTGAACCCGTGCCTAATAATTGTAATGTATATGTAGCTATATATAACGTAGCAGCAGGAAGTTCTACGCCTAAATTAGCTGAAATTCAGTCATGTAAGCTTATAAATAATTTTAATTATGATGGTAGAATAGGGGAATTTCATACAGTTACAAGAGCTGTTTCGCCAAGTTCTATTGTTAAGAATAATCAAGAAGTTTATAATGGAGATAGTATTGACCAAATTTTTATTGGTGCGATTTATAAAAGCGACAAAACAAGTCTTACAACTATTTGGACACGTAAAGACAAATTAGAAGAAAAGAGCTTATTGAGAATAAGTGCCGAAGACGATATGAGAATACAGCAAAAACCAATAAAATGCTTTTCAGGTAGTTTTTTTGGAGAGATTGATTATCTTTCTATAATTGAAATAAACAATGTAAGCGGATTATTTATGTTTGTAGAATATAGCTATGACACTGATTCTAATATAACAACTGGTAAGTTACAACAGTTTTATATTGATGAAGTTGCAGATTTAAACTATGCTTTAACTTTTGATTATGGAAAAACTGTAAAACCATCAATTCGTTCATAAATTTTTATTACTTTTACAATATGGAATATTACAAAGGACAAGATAGGATTTTATATATTAAAGTAATGGGTAGTTATTTGCCTATTGCTTGTCTTACAGATAATCCATTTAGCGAAACAAGCGAATTTATAGACACTACAACACGTGACAATAAAGGATGGAATACGTCAAGACCAACAAATCAAAGTTACACTATTTCATTTAACGGGTTGCAGCTAAATACAAGTGTTGTAGGTGGTAATTTTTCAGTAGTCAGTTATGATACATTAAAAAAACTAAAGAGGACTAAAGCTCTTTTGGAATGGAAAATAGAAGGAGATTTTCCCGTAGTTGATTATGGAAAAGCCTATATTAGTGAAATTTCAGAAGCTAATGCGGTTGAAGAATTTTTAACTTTTTCAGGAACAATGATAGGTTTTGGAATTCCGCTAACAACAACTAAAGGAGTTACTGTTTTAAATAATGGAGACCCTAATGTAGTAGTGGTTACAGACCCAAGTGCAACACAAATAATTAGAACTAAACAATTATGAGTATAAATCCAGCAAACATAACGACAGTAAGGGTTGATGAGTTAACACCTGATTCAATAGGTTTAACAGATTTATTGCCTTTTGAAACTATTGGAGACCAGACTTTAAAAAAGGCAACTTTTCAAGATTTGGTTAATTTTATGAATATTCATTCATCGGCGTTGCAATTCGAAATTAAAGAAATGGCTGTTAATCAAACATACATTGATAATAATTTTGATATTACAGGTTTAGGGATAAATTTATGCACTGGTTTTGCAATTTGTAATGGTCAAAATGGAACGCCTAATTTAGATGGATTGACAACAATTGCCTTTGGAAGTACCTATACTAATATAGGTGGATTTGGAGGCGAAAAAACACATTTATTAACCGCTAATGAAATGCCAGTACATACGCATACTATTTCATCACAATCAAACAGCGATACTGGCTCGGGTAAAGTTTCAGTGGGTGGGCAGACTTCGGAAGGAGTTAACCCTGTTACTGATTCAGCAGGTGGGGGATTGGCTCATAATAATATGCAACCTTATGTTGTACACTTAAAAATGATGAAACTATGATAGATCCGAATACTATAACCACAATACAGGTAAACCAATTAATAGAAGATATATTTGGTTTAAATGATAATATACCTCACGAAGTAAACGGGGTCTTAAAACGTGGGAAAATAAGTGATTTCGCTACATTTTTAGGTGGAATTATAGGGAGCTCCAGTGCTTTGGCTTTCTTACCTATAAATGTAGTTGATGGTCAAACATTACCAAATACAACAACTAACGAATGGTTTTTAGCAGGTAAAGGAACTTATCACCAAACAGGAGGTTATTCTGATATTGTATGTACTAAAGACGTAAATGCAATCGTTGGAAATAGTTTGTTTTGGTCATTAGGGGTTGAAGTAGATATACCACCCCCTAAAGCCATGATTAGTCAATCCATAACACAAGGAGTTGTTAACTATTCTCCAAGTGAAGATGCAGTATATAATTTTGGATTAACTAAAATATCAAGTATCGCCTCAAAACGCTTTGCAGGTTTAGGACAAACATATACATTACCTACAGGAGCAACAGGGGTAACGGCATACATTGATGGATATATTCAATACTTGGAAGACCCATTGTTTACAGCAGACTTAAACACATTTACTCAAACAGGAAATGATGTTACTTTTAAAACAACAATCGAAACTGGCTCACAAATTTTAATTCAATATTACTTATGAAAAAACTAATTTTATTTTTATTACTATCAATCACGGCGTTTTCTCAAAATCCTACTAACTTCCCTTATGGGATAAAGAATACCGTTGCGCCTACAAATAGCACACCAACGTATTTTGTTACACAAGAAACGGATGGAGTACATAAAAAAACACCTGCAGCAAATGTTGAAGTAACTGCAAATAAAGTAACTACAATAACGGGTTACGATACCACTAAATATCCAAATGAAAAAGCGGCACACGATGCTTTAGATTTGAAACTAAACATTTCAGATTTACCTACCAACTTAACGCTTTACCCAACTACAACAACAAGCGACGTAAGCGGTTATGTAGTAATGGTGAAAGATATTCACGATGTAAGATATAACACTACAGCGGTTGATGTAAGCACACCAACGATTACAGCAACAGACCAATTAGTCTCCCAAAGAATATCCGATGCGGGTATTTTAATAGGACAACCGGGTGTGTTCAACATTACAACATTTGGAAATATTAGACGATTAAGCGGTTCGGGAACGGCTACGTTCTATTTCAAAGTTTTCCACCGTGATGCAGCAGGAGTTGAAACATTAATTTGCACATCGAGTATTTCAGCACCCGTTACCGATGGTGGCTATTCAGAATTCACAGCATCAGGCGTATGGGATGATGGTGATTTTGTGGCAACGGACAGAATAGTGATTAAGAGTTACGCCAATAGGATTGCAGGAGGTTCTGACCCTGTTTATCAATTTCAATTTGGAGGCGTAAGTCCTGTTCGTACTTTACTGCCAGTACCTTTTTCGGTTGTTCAAAATGATGTTTTGCATACAAATCAAACACCAGAAACAAAAATAGGTGGATTGAAATTAGGAAATTCAAACACAAAATACAATGATAACTGGTTAACTTTTGGAACATCGGTTACAAATACACAATATTATTCGTCGCAAGTTGCGCTTAAATTAAATTTAAATGTGATAAACTACGGTGTTGACGGGTCAACCTCTAATAATTTGGCAAGCCAATACGTAAATATACCGACTTTAAACTCAGGAAATCAGGATATTTATAGATTATTATCCGTTGAGCATTCAATAAATGATGCTGGTACAGGTGTTTCTTTAGCTACTTACAGAGCAAACCTGGAGAACTTCATAGCTAATGCGAAAAGCAAAAACTGGCCAAATGAAAAAATACTAGTAATTAATGGTAATTATTGTACAACAGCCCCATTGATAACAGCTTTAGAACCTTATGCAAATGAAGCTATATTAATCGCAAAAGAGCAAGGAGTCCAATATTTCGATGCTTATAATTATACTAAAAATAACGGGGGCGGCTCTTTATTGAGTGATGGCGTACATCCTACAAGGATAGGAGCAATGACGTATGCAAGAGGCTTATGCGCAAGTTTACAAGGTGGTTTTGAAGCAAGCAGCTCCATAAGTTCTATAAATGCAGTTTCGGCTGGTAATTCTTTTATAAGCAGTGACACTAACGGAAATACAAATATTTCAAATGTATTAAATGGAAAAGATATGCTATTCAAAGTGGCGAGTGGTACAGATGGTTTTCCTGAATTAGCATTAAAGATTTTTAATAATAAATCAATTTCTACTTATTCTGGACTTACTTCTGGGGGCAGCATAATTCCATCAATAGGAAATACATTTGACATAGGTAGTCCATCAAGTTATTTTTACCAAATGTTTACCCAATACATTCAGACAAATAATGTATTTACAAATTTATTTAAAACCAATTTTATAGAACCAAACGGAGGTAATTTAACATTCAGAAATGATTCATCATCCTCTATTTTGGCAACTTTGTTTAATTCAAGTGGAAATTTAACAATTCAAACAGGGGGTGTTCACATGGATAATGGGGTAGATAAGTTGCAAGTAAATGGTAGTGGGTATTTCTCAAATGGCGTAAATATTCCACAACAAACATTTACTGAGTTTCCACAATTAAATATTGGTAATAGTTATATACATCAAGATGTTGATGGGTGGCTTAATATTTATAGTCCTAATGATGTTAATATTTCATCTAATTATGGCTCAAATGTCAATTTAAAATCTATTGATGGATTTTTGAATGTAGAAGTTACAACAAATAATATTACAGCTTACACACCTTACGGAGGTAAATTTTCTGTTATTACGACAGGTTCACCCATAGATAATGGTGATTTAGTTGTCCAAGCTACAGGAAATGTAAATATAGGTGGAGGAGCAGATAATGGTATAGATAAGTTACAAGTTGATGGTAGTGGGTATTTTAGCGGGACTTTAAAATCACCTAAATTTTATTCTAAATCGAATCCATCAAACCCAGACTTATTTGCAATAATTGCTACTTCACAAAATATATCTAGTTATACAGGTCACATTATTGAAGATAGTTCTATTATAACACCACCACTAGGAGCCAGAGGATACGGTATTGTAGATTTAAGTACTATATTAACAGGAAGTAACCCAGCTACTCATTTCCACGGTTACCAAGCCCGACTAAAATATAACGCTAGTGTGGATATGTCTACTAGTTCTACTTTTAACACTATGACTGGGTTCTTTTCGGGGAGTCAAATAACAGGAACGGGGAATGTTAACACCGCTATTGGTTTTAAGGCTCATAATCACTATAGAAGTGGCACTGGCAGAATTTACAATCAATATGGTTTATGGATAGAAGACCAAACAGAGGGCACTGTCTCTAACTATGGAATATGGAATGATACTTATGGTAATTATATGAAAGGATTATCTATAGGTACAACTACTATTGATTTAAGTAATGCGTTACATGTTAATGGTACAATATTAGCCACATCTTATACTGGTTCAGCAACCCTAACAGGCACACCAACAGCCCCAACAGCTACAGCAGGAACAAACACAACACAGATTGCTACAACGGCTTTTGTGCAGTCGGCAGTAGGAAGCAATGTAACCGATGCAATTGTAGATGGAGTTACAACAGTAGCACCAAGTCAAAACGCTGTATTTGATGCTTTGGCTGGGAAAGCAAGTTTAAGCAGTTCGCCAACATTTACAGGAACAGTGCAAGCAGCTGGTCTTATAATAGGCGGGGGAAATTTATATACTTGCACAACAGGTACTGGATTAGCGGGATGCAATGGTAGTATATCATTCACAATGAATCATCCATCAACACCGGGCTGGACTTCAAACACAAATATAGCAGCTACTTTTTATAAAACAACCGTTTACACAGTGGCCACATTACCAACTACTGGGGTTTCGTCAGGAACTTACGCAACTGTATCAGATGCACTTGCACCTGCTTATCTTGGTGTATTAGTGGGTGGTGGTTCAGTAGTTTGTCCTGTATTTTACAATGGCACAAATTGGGTTGCGCATTAATAATTAAACTTTAAAAAATAATAAACATGAAAACAAGTAATTTTTTGAGCCTTAACTGGCTAGACCTTGGGAAAGGATTGTTAATGGCAGTATTAACGCCTGTAGTGGTTATAATTCAGCAATCATTGGAGGCTGGTGTATTTACTTTTGATTTTAAAAGTATCGGACTTGCTGCAGTGGGTGGCGGTGTAGCCTATTTAGTAAAGAACTTTTTTACTCCTGCAACAAAAGAGTAATAAATAAATATTCCCATCATTAATTTGGTGGGAAATTTTTTGTATTTTTGAATAAACATTTTAGATATGGTTGAATATATTGCATTTATGGGTGCAGTACTTGGCTACCCCCTAGCTTGGTACTTTGGAGGAAAAAGAAAAACAGAATCGGAAACAAAGAAAAATGACGTGGACGTGGTCACGGCAATTTCAGAAATGTATAATACTTTTCTTATCCAGTACAAAAGCAGAATGGAGGAAATGCAATCAGAAGTAACTTGCGTAAAAGACCATTACAAAGCAATTCAATTACAATTCAATGATATGAGTTTGGCTTACGGTCGTGAAGTTGAGGTCTCTCAAAATTGGGAAAAACTACATAAGGAACTCAAAGAAAAATACGATGAGCTTGAAAAGAATTATGATATCTTGAAGAAAGACCACGATGCTTTAAGAAAGGACTATGAAAAATACAAAAAAGCAAGTAAATGAAAACATCACAAATAGGAATTGATTTGATTAAATTTTTTGAAGGTGAAAAATTAGAAGCATATAAATGTCCTGCTGGTTTGTGGACAATTGGAGTTGGTTCTACATTTTATGAGGATAGAAGAAGCGTAATGCGTGGTGATAAAATTACAAAAGAACGTTCTAATGAACTTTTAAAAAATACATTGATACCATTTGAAAAAATAGTAAATTCAAGTGCTAAAATACCATTAAAACAAAATGAATTTGACGCTTTGGTTTCACACGCTTTTAATTGTGGAAAATCTGAAAATCTTTATAAATTAGTAAATTCAAAAGACCCTAATTTAAAAGAATGGTGGGAATCTCACTATATTACAGGGGGTGGAAAAGTTTTAAACGGATTGATTAATAGGCGAAAAGCCGAAACAAAAATATATTTCTTATGAGCGTAATACCATCAAATTGGAATTGGAAAGACCATTATAAAGGCTCTACCTTCTCATCAAAAAAAATAAAGTTTAATTTCGATATTACAGGAGCAACTATAACCTGCCAATTATTTGCGCAACAAGGCTCAAGCGTTATTTATGAGTGGAAAACGGGTGTAAACATAACTGTTTTAGATTTACTAACTGGTGAAATTGTATTGAATCAAATCAACGAGTTTAAGCAAAACCAAGGTAATTATGTTTATTCGGTTAAAGTGAAATTTCCAGATAATAGAGTAGAAACGTATTTGAAAGGAACTTTAAAAATAGTGATATGATTGAAGTAAGCGAAGTACAAGAAATTATAAACATAACTTTAAACGAAACAACGGAAAGCGTAATTATAAATACTTCTGAAAATGAAGTAGATATAACACTTGAAGTTGCCGAAATGGGAGCACAAGGATTAAAAGGAAAATCAAACTATGAAATTGCAGTTGAAAATGGATTTACAGGAACACAAATAGAATGGCTTGAAAGTCAAAAAAATGTTGACGGAGGATTAATATACTAAACCAAATAAATATGAGTAATACGATTTTAATTAAAGGAAAAACAACTACTGGCGCACCGAGTTTAGCACAATTAAATGTGCGTGAAATGTGTTTTGTCATTCCTGACAATGCATTTTATATTAAAAAAGATGCGGGGACAATAGTTGGTCCATTTGTGGTTGGTGGTATAAGTGGCGATATGCTTAAAAGCACTTATGATACGGGTAATCTTGGGCGTGTTGACTTGGCAAATAATTCAAATATGTTGGGAGGTGTTGCTGCTGCAAGTTATGCTACAAACGCTTCTGTAACTTCTGCTATAAATGCTTTAGTTGCTTCTGCGCCAGGTGCATTAGACACGTTGAACGAGTTGGCTACTGCATTAGGTAATGATGCTAATTTCGCAAGCACCATTACGGCTTCATTAGCCACTAAATTAGATGCAAACTCAACAATAGATGGGGGTACATTCTAAACTATGGCAAATGTCGTAAAAATATTTTGGAGCAAAATTACAGGACATGTACCAGCAGAATTGGTTGATGGTCAAATTGCCATTAATCAAAAGGATAAGAAAATATTTTATCCTGATGAAAGTGGTACTGTACAGGAATTTAGTTTAACCAATAAACAACCTACATTTACAACTATTAATTTTGGTTCAAATCCAATTAATCAAAAAACATTTAATATAATAGATACAAATTGCACGACTACATCAAAAATTGATATAAGTCAATATTTTATAGCTCAAACAGAAGAAAATTTTGGAGTAATAATTGATTTATTTACCGAATGTTTAAATGGTAGTTTTAATATAATAGCGGTTTCAAAAGGAATTGAAGAAAGAGGAATTTTTAACATTAAATATACAATATTATGATAAATTATAATGATGGTACTACATTGCATAGTACAAATTTAGAACGCTCAAGAACAGACGTAAGAACAACTGGAAATTTATCGGTTTTAAATGCCGAATTGCTTTTAAATTTAAATGGAGAAAGTTCGGCTTCTTTTGATATTAGAGGAACGTTCGTAGGCACAGTCGTTGTTGAAGGTTCAGATGATGGTACTAATTTTATTTCGATACCTTTTTATAATTCAGTTACAGAAGTTTGGGCAACAACAGCTACAGCAGCAGGGACATTTGATATTCCTGCAATTTCTTCTTTGAGAGTTATAAAAGTAAGGTGTTCTGCGTATACATCAGGATCAATTACAACAACGTTAAATGCTTCGTTGGGAAATAGTATGGTTTACTCAAAGCCAATTCCTACTACTACTATAGCAACAGCAACAGGGGCAGCGGCAGCAGCGGTTACCTTAACTATTTCTGCAGCAGGTGCGGGATTATATCATTATATCACAAGATTAGTCATTGAAAGGCATACTTCAGCTTTATTAACGGCGGCAGCAACTCCTACAATAGTAACAACTACTAATATATCAGGGTCTTTGGCTTTTTCAATTCCTGCAGATGCAGCATTGCAAGGAACTGTTTATAGGGAAGTGATAGAAATGGGAGAACACGCTTTGAAAACCACAACAGCAAACACAAATACAACCATTGTTTGTCCTGTTACAACTGGTGTAATTTGGAGAGTTACTGCTTATTATTATGTAGGCGCTTAATTATGATACGCAAACACTCTTTAGAAACTGCTGTTATTTTAGCAATGATTATATTGCTTTTCTTGGCTTATGGTTGCGGGGGAACTCGTCAAACCGCAACCGAAAAGCACGAAGAAATAACAATTGAAAACAGCTATTCAGAAGGCTCTAAAATAGTTTTAGGTAATACTTTTACCTATACGCCATTTAATGCGCTTAAACCGATGAAAATTGAGGGAAAAGAGTATGTTAACGCAATTGTTAAGAGTGATAAAAGTAAAACAGTTACCAAGTGGAAAGACCGAAACATTACAAAGACCATAACAATTGAAAAAACCAAACAAACACAAAAAAAAGACAATACTATTTTATGGATAGTATTGTCTTTAGTTTTTGTTTTATTTATTTTGGCTTGGTTTAAATTACCAAGTTTTAAAAAGGACATTTAATTTTTTTAGTTTTGGGTATTAAATCAACACATTCTCTTTTAATCTTCTCGGCTATTGCATCACGAATGAACTGTCCAACATCAACGTTATAAGACTTCATTTTTTGGAGCGTTTTTAATTGCGTTTCTGAAATCCTGATAACTTTTGTTTTAGTGTATTTTTGCATAATTGTAATACATTTATAGCCGTTAGCAAGTAGTTATGCGTCAGCTTCACGTAACTCTATAATTTCGCATTTCCATTCCATACAATCTTGTTCTCTTATGTTTTGCGACAACCATCCTTCTGCGTTTGAATAATCTAAAGAACACATTTCAATATCCTTATAATTTTCTCCAGCTTCAATAATTTCATCATAAACTTCTTGTGGCATTTCGAAATCACCTAATCGTACCTCATAAGATACTTTTACCCATAAATCTTCAATTTGTTTCATCTTTTTTAGTTTTAAAAAGCCGAACGCATAACAGCGGTTTTGCGAGATTTTCGGCACTTGGTTGCCATCATCGGCGGGACAATGGCCGTAAAGCGGTTCATTGAAAATCAAATTGAAGCGAATGCCGCCCTTGACCGCTTCGCGCAAAACCTCAACCAAGGCGTCAACAGCATTTCCGCTTGGTCCAATGCGGCCGAACAGGCCGGGGGTTCCGCGGAAGGGCTGCAAGGCACCATGGACATGCTCAGTAAGTCGCAAACTGAATTGCAGCTTACCGGGCAAAGCGGCCTTATCCCCTATTTCTCCGCGCTGGGCTTGAGCCTGGCGGATACCCAAGGGAAAGCCAAACCCGTCAACGACCTGCTGCTTGACCTATCCGACCGTTTCGGCAAAATGGATCGCACCACGGCCAACAACATGGGCCGCATGATGGGCCTTGACCAGGGGACGATGCAGCTTTTGCTGAAGGGGCGGTCTGAAGTCGAATTGATGGTCAAGCGACAAAAGGAATTTGGGGCGGTCACGAAGCAGCAGGCGGAAGAATCCAGTCGCCTTAAATTGGCAATGACCGATAGCCGCCAGAGTTTCGAAGCCTTCGGGCGCGAACTTTTGTCAGCAGCAACCCCCGCCATCGAGAAATTCTTTTCTGTCATGGCGGATTTTGGCGCATGGATGCAAGAAAACCGCGAGGTTGTTGGCGCCTTCCTGACCATCATTGCCGTCGGCCTGGGCGCCATCGCCGGCGTCGCCATCTCGATGCAATTTTCCGCCATCGCGCAAAAGCCGGTCGAGCAGGGCATGCCGATCGAGGAGCTGCGCCAGCTGGCGGACGTGTATGGCCTGATCAAATTCTGCAGCAACGACAATGTCGTCCCCTGACCACGTGTTGCCGTTGTTGCCGCTGTTGCTGCTGCTGATTGGAATGGCATCAATCAGTTAGTCGGCGGCTTTGGTTCAGGTCAGGGGACTTCCTGGCGAATTTGGGCAGGGTACATTCATCAACCAGATGGTTGGTGATTTGAAAGCCAAAGAAATGGTTCTCGCTTCAACCCTCGTAATGAATGGTTGGG
>ERZ650310.229-NODE-229-length-16898-cov-5.237131_pt1 | contig 16898 bp, 14 predicted proteins | sample MGYA00376246_ERZ650310 | MGnify/ENA primary metagenome ERZ650310 (study PRJEB26733, sample SAMN07839286) | wastewater metagenome | biome: small river; feature: stream; material: water | place: USA: North Carolina | collected 2016-03-01 ...
AATCACAAAAATTAGTCGCTCGTAATCCCCAAATTCAGGAGATGTTAAGTCACTCTGGTCAAGAAGAAATGGATCACCTTGCATGGTGTGAAACACGTCTGCAAGAGTTGGGCTCTCATACGAGTTATCTCAATCCATTTTGGTATGCCGGATCCTTTGCGATCGGCTTGGCAGCTGGCTTAGCGGGCGATAAGTGGAGTTTAGGTTTTGTTGCTGAAACTGAAAAGCAAGTGGAAAATCATCTAGAGAGTCATCTTGAAAAATTGCCTCCAGAAGACCATCGTTCACGTGCAATTGTTGAACAAATGCGAGTCGATGAAATCGAGCATGGACAGGCAGCTTTGCAAGCCGGTGGAGCAGTGTTGCCAGAGCCTATTCAAAAAATAATGCAGGCGATGTCCAAAGTAATGACAAAAACTGCTTACAAAATTTAAATTCGAATTCATTATTCGAAAATCAATTTTTGAATAATTTTGTTATATTTTGATTTAGGCTACTGTTTTTAAATACAGTATATTTATGCATTATCTAGCCCTATAGCTAAGATCTATTCTTAAGTATATTTTCCAAGCTGTTGTTTCAAGTAGCTATTTTATTATCACCATTTTGTTAACACATGACGCTAAGTGTTTGTAAACACTAGAGAATTTCCCAAAAAAATACCCAAAAACACTTGACCCCCTATTAGTGATCCTCTAAAGTGGGAGGAAGTGTGAAAAAGTGGGGTAAATGGTGTTTCAAGGTGCGTCAGCTCTCAATTTAGATGCAAAAGGTCGGATGTCAGTTCCAGCCAAGCATCGCGACGCCTTGTTGGTTCAAGGTGAGGGCCGCATCACGCTTACAAAACACCCAGATGGTTGCTTACTACTCTTTCCAAGGCCGGAGTGGGAAACCTTTAGAGCAAGAGTTGCGCAGTTGCCAATGGACGCTCACTGGTGGCGCAGAATTTTTCTTGGCAACGCTGCTGAACTCGATTTGGATAGTGCTGGTCGTATTTTGGTAAGTCCAGAATTACGTGCAGCTGCTGGCATCGAAAAAGAAATCATCTTGCTGGGTATGGGAAGTCATTTGGAGTTGTGGGATGCAGCAACATACGCTGCAAAAGAACAGGCTGCAATTGCGCAAGGCATGCCTGAAGCACTCAAGCAATTTAATTTTTGATGACAGGGTGCTATGAACATAACTCATCGCCCAGTGTTACTGGCCGAGGCGGTGACGGCGCTAGTCAGTGGCCCGCTCATTCAAAATCAAAACATAACAAACAACGTTTTACTAATCGATGGAACATTTGGGCGCGGTGGTCACACTCAAGCTTTGCTCAAAGAGTTGAACAGTTCTGCACGCATGATTTCCTTCGACAAGGATTTGGATGCGATAGCGGTAGCAAAGCAAATCAACGATCCACGATTAACCATAGTGCACGACAGCTTTGCACATATGGACCAGTACGCCCAGCCGCAATCAGTCGATGGAATTTTGTTGGATTTGGGAATCAGTTCTCCTCAAGTCGACGAGGCGCATCGGGGGTTTTCATTCCGGCGCGATGGTCCGCTCGATATGAGAATGAATACAGATCAGGGTTTGACTGCAGCACAGTGGTTAGAGCAAGCACCGCAGGAGGAAATCACGCACGTGATTAAGACTTACGGAGAAGAGCGTTTTGCATTTCAGATCGCAAAAGCCGTTGTGGCCAAGCGAGAGGAAGGTCTGTCACCAAAAACAACCTCTGAGTTAGCAAGTTTGGTTGCTAGCGTTGTGCGTACCCGTGAAGCTGGTCAAGATCCTGCTACCAGAACATTCCAAGCTTTACGTATTTTTATTAACCGCGAGTTGGAAGATTTAGAACTTGGCTTAAAGGCTGCATTGAATTTATTAAAGCCGGGCGCAAGACTTGCGGTAATTAGCTTTCATTCTCTAGAAGATCGCATCGTGAAGCAATTCTTGCAAGCACATGCAAAAGTAGAAGTTCCGCGTGGGTTGCCTGTGCGTGAAAAAGATTTGCCTCAAAGTGCCTTAGAAATTATTGCTCGCGTGAAGCCAAGTGAAGCAGAGATTCTTGAGAATCCTCGCGCTCGTTCGGCCATCATGCGCGTTGCTGAAAAACGTTCAGAGGTAACCGCATGAATCGCGCTACCTTGACTTTGCTTGCTCTGTTATTAATTTGCGCGCTATCACTGGTGGCAGCTCAACAGCGTGCACGCAAACTATTTATTCTTCAAGAGCGTGCCCAGATAGAAGAGCGCAAGCTCAATCAGGAGTGGTTACGCCTGGAATATGAGCAGCGCAATCTTTCTAAGTCTGCCCGCATACGTGATGTAGCACGTAATCAACTTCGTATGTCCCCGATTACTCCCGAACGTACTTTGTATTTAAGGGAGGCTAAATGAGGCCGGTTGGTTTTTCAACAACGCCAAACTTAGTATTGCGCCTGCCAATGTGGCGGTCGCGCTTAATGCTATTCCTCTTATTCTTTGTATTTATGATGTTATTGCTGCGCGCCTTCTGGATTCAAGGCCCAGGCAATGCTTTTTATGAGGCAAAAGGTATCCGTGGCACGCAACGTGAACTCGAGTTGCCAGCAAGTCGTGGAAAAATTTTGGACCGCAATGGCCAAGTGATTGCTACTAGCTTAGAAGCAAAGTCTGTTATTGCTTATAACGACACCGTGCCTGATGATTTGGCGGCAGATAAAGTTCAAAAGCTTGCCAGCCTATTGCAAATGAGTGAGGCGGAGCTACGCAAAAAATTAAGAGAAGAGCGTAAGCAGATTTTCTTAAAGCGTCAGGTTGATCCAGCAGTTGCACAACAAATTAAGCAGTTGGAAATTCCGGGCATCGGATTAAATAATGAATATCGCCGCTTCTATCCTGAGGGCGAAGCAATGGCTCACGTTGTTGGGTTTACCAACGTAAACGATAAAGGCCAAGAAGGTATGGAGCTTTCTCGGGAGTCTGACTTAGCTGGTCATCCAGGGCAAAGACGTGTTGTAGTAGATCGTCTTGGCAGAGTTGTAGAAGAGATGGCGATATTGCAGTTGCCGCAAAATGGCAAAGACTTAAATCTCTCTATTGATAGCAAGATTCAGTTCTTGGCATATAACGCTGTAAAGGATGCCGTTGAGAAGCATCATGCTAAAGCTGGCGGTGCAGTTGTTCTGGATACCCAAACCGGTGAAATCTTAGCCTTAGCAAATTACCCAAGTTACAACCCAAATGATCGTCGATATTTAACTGGCGAGCAGCTACGTAACCGTGTGTTAACGGATACCTTTGAGCCTGGCTCGACAATGAAGCCACTGACTATTGCAATCGCTTTAGAAAAGGGTGCTGTTAAGCCAGATACTAATATGGTGATTGGCGCCAAATATCTAGTTGGTCCAAAACCCATTACTGATACACACCCTTATGGAAATTTAACGGTTGCTCAGGTGATTCAGAAATCAAGCAACATTGGTACTGCGAAGATTGCAATGAACAATCTTTCCGCAGAAGAGATGTGGGATTTTTATACAGCGGTAGGTTTAGGTCAGGCACCGAAAATTGGATTTCCTGGCGCAGTAGCTGGAACTGTTCATCCATTTAAGAAGTGGATGCCTACAGACCAGGCGCGTATTGCATTTGGATATGGAATCTCTGCATCCCTATTTCAGGTGGCGCGCGCTTACACAGTATTTGCACGTGATGGTGAGCTAGTGCCATTAACCATTGAGCGCAGCCCAGAATTCAAGCCGGGCACCAAAGTCTTGTCACCTAAGACGGCAATTGAGATGCGCGCCATGCTAGAGACTGTGACTGAGCCAGGTGGTACTGCAATCAAGGCTCAAGCCGAAGGCTTCCGTGTTGGAGGCAAGACTGGAACAGCTCATAAATTGGTTGGTAAGGGCTATGGCAATAAATACCGCGCTTACTTTGCTGGTTTAGCGCCAATCAGCGCTCCCCGTATTGTGGTAGCCGTGATGATTGATGAGCCAACAGGTGGCAGTCACTATGGGGGTGATGTTGCAGCTCCAGTGTTCTCAACCATTGTGAGTGAGACCTTAAACACATTGAATGTGTTACCTGACAATAAATCAAAGCAAATGGTGCTTCAGGACAAGAGCCCTGAAGAGATTCGTACAGCCAATGTACAGCCTCAGCATGTGGTTTTAAAGAGATGAGGATGGCATTGAAAATAGACACCAATCACTTGATTGAGCACTTACGAAGCATGGCAAATTCCTCTGCCAAGTTAAGTGCGGATAGTCGCCAGATTGAATCTGGCGATATCTTTTTTGCCTACCCAGTTGGGCATGGCAATGTATTACGTGATGGCCGACAATTTATTGATGCTGCCTTAGAACAGGGTGCAGCTGCAGTTGTATTTGATCCCGTCGGTTTTGATGCCTCCTATTTAGATCATCCAGCTTGTTTTGCGGTCGAAGGTCTTTCAGAAAAGGCGGGTAGTCTTTGTGCGCAATGGTATGGATACCCTAGTAAACAATTAAAAATGATTGGTGTCACAGGCACCAATGGCAAAACTAGCATTACTCAGTGGCTAGCTCAAGCGCTCAACACAAATACTCATCGCACTGCAGTCTTGGGAACTTTGGGAACAGGTTTTCCTGGATCTTTGATTCAAACTGGATACACCACTCCAGATGCTCCGAAGTTACAAACGCAATTAAAAGAATTATTGGATGCTGGCGCTGCTCAAGTGGCTATGGAAGTTTCATCGCATGCTTTGCATCAAGAGCGCATTGCTGGAACTGAATTTAATTGTGCCGTTTTCACTAATTTGACGCAGGATCATTTGGATTACCACGGCAATATGGCTAATTACGCGGAAGCTAAAGCCAAGTTATTTAGTCGTCCTGGTCTTGAGCATGCAGTGATTAATTTGGACGATGCATTTGGTCGTGAGTTGGCGATGAATCTATTGGCCAAGGGTGAGCTGAAGATTTGGGCATATGCATTAAATCAACAAGCATTTAATGGCTTTGAAAAATTTGGTGATCGCTTGCAACGCATTTGCACAAAGGAAACTGCGATTCATGGTGCTGGATATGATTCACTCTTTAGTTATGAGGGTGTTTCCACTCATTCCGTGCATATACCGTTGTTGGGTGAATTTAATTTAAGTAATGCTCTTGCAGTGTGGGCTGTATTGCTGACGCAAGGGATGACATGCGAAGAAGCTAGTAAGAAAGTGGGTCAATTATCCCCAGTGCTTGGGCGCATGGAGTTAATTCACTTAGGAAAAAATTCAAAAGCCGATGGTTTGTTAGCAGTTGTTGATTATGCACATACACCCGACGCTTTAGAAAAGACATTGAAAGCTTTGCGTCCGATTGCAGATCAGCGTAATGGAAAAATTTGGTGCGTATTTGGATGTGGCGGTGATCGTGATGCAGGTAAACGGGCGCAGATGGGTGGTGTAGCCGCGCGTCTTGCTGATCAGGTTTTAATTACTAGCGATAATCCGCGCTCTGAAGATCCTCAAGCCATTATGCAGATGATTCGAGATGGAATTGATGCAAATGCACAGAACGTTCAAATGATTGCTGATCGAGCGGCTGCCATTATGGCTGCAGTCCGCCATGCTGATGCTCGCGACATTGTGTTGGTCGCAGGTAAAGGCCACGAGACAACGCAAGAGATTCAAGGTAAGAAATTTGATTTTTCTGACCAAGAGCATATTCGCTTGGCTGCAGGAGGCGGAGTCTGATGTCGATGATGACAACTCTTGCCCAAGTGCACGCTATGTTGCCTGGCAGTAGCCTGATTAACATTTCCGCTGAGGCTGCAAAGACTTTAGCGATTACTAGAGTTGGTACAGATAGCCGTCAAATAGAGCCAGGTGAATTATTCATTGCATTAGCAGGCGATCGTTTTGATGCACATGATTTCTTGGCTGATGTTGCGAATGCGGGAGCTGTTGCGGCCATTATTAGTAATCAAGAAAAGTGCCCAGCCAATTTACCTGGTATTTGTGTTGCAAATACACGCGTTGCATTAGGCGATTTGGCTAAGGCATGGCGCTTGCAGCACTCTATTCCCTTGGCTTTGGTTACGGGTAGTAATGGGAAGACCACTGTTAAGGAAATGATTGCTTCTATTTTTAAGGCAGCTGTTGGCGAGGCGAATACCTTGGTAACCAAAGGCAATCTAAACAACGATATTGGCTTACCTCTCACCTTACTAAAGTTAAGAGCAGCAGATCGTTTGGCCGTGGTTGAGCTTGGTATGAATCACCCCGGAGAGACTGCTCAGTTAGCTGCAATCGCGCAAGCCAATATTGCCTTGATTAATAACGCTCAGCGCGAACATCAAGAATTTATGGCAACTGTTGCGGCTGTTGCACAAGAACATTCAGATGCTATTGCTGCATTGCCAAGCGATGGAATTGCTGTATTTCCAGCGGAGTCCGAATTTGCAGGGGTGTGGCGTAAAGCTGCTGCGGGTCGCAAGGTTATTGATTTTGCTTTGCTATCTCATCAAGCTAATGCCAAAGCATCCGTTACCGGACAACTCTTAAGCAATGGCCATTTGCAGATTCAAACAGAACAAGGCGCTGTTGATGTTCAGCTCAATACTCTGGGAAGCCACAATGTGCGCAATGCTTTAGCTGCAAGCGCAGTTGCGATAGCAGCGGGCATTAGTCTGGAAAAAATTAAGCAAGGTCTTGAAGCATTCTTACCGGTTAATGGCAGGATGCAGGCAAAAAAGATTGATCCTCATCACACCTTAATTGACGATAGCTATAACGCTAATCCAGATTCGGTAAGGGCTGCGATTGATGCGCTGAAACAATCTGGCAATCCCTCATGGTTAGTTCTGGGGGATATGGGCGAAGTCGGCAATCAAGGTCCAGAATTTCACCGAGAAGTTGGCGCATACGCTGCGGAACAAGGCATTACTAAATTATTTGCGCTTGGTGAGCAATGCCAATTCGCAATACGCGGCTACGAAGAGGCAAAGTCGTCCTCTGCATCTTCGAGTGCAAAACATTTTTCCGATATGGATAGCTTGATTGTGCAAGTCAGGGATGCTTTTCATGCTCAATCCAGCGGTAGTAATCAGCATTTGAATATTTTGGTTAAGGGTTCACGATTTATGCGCATGGAGCGTGTAGTGCAGGCCTTATTAGAGGAGGCTAAAACATGCTCTTAATGTTGGCGCAATGGTTGCAAGATGATTTCGGATTTTTCCGTGTCTTTAATTACATCACCTTCAGAGCAGTGATGGCGACAGTAACGGCGTTGCTGATTGGTTTGGCTGCAGGACCTTGGGTGATTCGTAAATTAGCAGCCTTAAAGATGGGTCAGGCTGTACGTACCGATGGACCACAAACCCATTTAGTGAAGTCGGGCACCCCAACGATGGGTGGTGTATTGATTTTGATTGGCATATTTATTTCCTGCATGTTGTGGGCTGATTTAAGCAATCGATTTATTTGGATTGTGATGATTGTTACTTTTGGATTTGGTTTAGTTGGTTGGGTAGACGACTATCGCAAGGTTGTATATAAAGATCCAAAAGGTATGGCCTCGAGAGAAAAATTCTTTTGGCAAACTTTAATCGGCTTATTCGCTGCAATTTATTTAGCCTTCTCTGTTTCTGAAGTAAATAACCTCAAGGTGCTGCAACTGTTTTATGAGTGGTTAAAGAGTGGTTTTGCCTTGGATCTTCCAGCCAAAACCAATTTGCTCTTACCTTTCATAAAAGAAGTCAGTTATCCATTGGGTGTGATGGGCTTCATTATTCTGAGTTACTTAGTCATCGTAGGAAGCAGTAATGCAGTTAATTTGACAGATGGTTTAGATGGCTTGGTCATCATGCCGGTCATTTTGGTTGGCGCTGCATTGGGTGCCTTTGCCTATGTCATGGGTAACGCGATTTACGCTAAGTATTTATTGTTCCCCTATATTCCCGGTGCTGGTGAGTTAATGATTTTCTGCGGTGCGATGGGTGGGGCTGGGTTGGCATTCCTTTGGTACAACACGCATCCAGCTCAAGTATTTATGGGAGACGTTGGTGCGCTGGCTTTAGGTGGCGCACTAGGGACGATCGCCGTCATTGTGCGTCAAGAAATTGTGCTTTTTGTAATGGGCGGCATCTTTGTCGCAGAAACTGTATCTGTGATGTTGCAAGTGTTCTGGTTCAAATTGACTAAAAAACATTTTGGTGAGGGACGCCGCATCTTCCGTATGGCGCCTTTGCATCATCACTTCGAATTAGGTGGGTGGAAAGAAACGCAGGTAGTAGTACGTTTCTGGATTATCACCATCTTGTTGGTATTGATTGGCTTATCGAGCCTGAAATTACGGTGAGTCAAAACTAATTATGTTGATCCTAGAAAACACTTTCGCAAATGCTGGCCTCATGGCTGATGAGGGCTATCAGGCGCCTAACCGCTTCCTCATCTTGGGATTGGGTGAGTCAGGTGTGGCGATGGCGAAGTGGTGCTTGCGTAATGGCGCAGCTGTTCGTTTTGCAGATACTCGGGATCAATCAAAATTTACTGAGCGTCAAAATGCTTGGCTTGAAGAATTAAAACTTGCAGGATTAAAAGATATTCAGTTTGGCCCTTTGAGTGAAGAGTTATTGAGCGAAATTGATGTAATCGGTATTAGTCCCGGCTTATCTCCATTGCAAGAGCCAACAGAATCATTTTTGGTTAAGGCGCGTAAAGCTCGAATCGATGTATGGAGTGAGATTGAGTTTTTTGCGCGTGCAATTGCAGCTTTAAGTCGTATGGCGCAAAGCCAAGAATCTAGCTATGACACTGCAGTACTGGCTATTACTGGTACGAATGGAAAGACAACTACTACTGCTCTTACTGGGCAGCTATGTGAGCGCGCTGGTAAGCGAGTTGCGGTTGCCGGCAATATTAGCCCTGCTGCTTTAGATAAATTGATGAGCTGCTTAGATGGAGCAGATCAAATTGAGGACATGCCTGATGTTTGGGTGTTGGAATTGTCTAGTTTTCAGCTGGTATACACCCATACCCTGAATGCAACAGCAGCAACGGTATTAAATATCACCCAAGACCATTTGGATTGGCATGGGGATATGCAGTCTTATGCGCAGGCTAAAGCAAAAATATTTGGTGATGACACTATTTGTGTATTAAATCGAGATGATGCATTAGTGATGCAATTAATTTCTGAGGCGCATAAGGCTGACAGATCGATTGTGACTTTTGGATCTAATCGCCCAGATGAGCAAGGTGCGTTTGGTATCGAGCATGATTTACGCGCAGGCGGAATTGATTGGTTGGTATGGGCTGAAGTTGATGAGGATATTGAGCCTCAACCTAAACGCCGTCGTAAAGCCGCTGCCATTGAAGAAGATGAGCCATTACGTCTGAAACGCTTAATTCCTGCGGATGCTTTGCGCATTCGTGGTCGTCATAACGCTTTAAACGCATTAGCAGCGCTTGCATTAGCTCGCGCAGCAAATTTGCCAATGAATGTTTTATTGCATGGGTTGCGTGATTATCATGGCGAGCCGCATCGAGTACAAAGTATCGCGATTGTGAAAGATGTTGAGTATGTGGATGACAGCAAAGGCACCAATGTGGGCGCTACTGTTGCTGCACTCAATGGCCTGGGTAGTAATGAATCAGGAAAAAGAATTTGGCTAATTGCTGGAGGTGATGGCAAAGGCCAAGACTTCAGCCCCTTGCGCGAGCCAGCCTTGCGTTTTGTTAAGGGTGCATTTTTGATTGGTAAAGATGGTGAGGCTATTGGCCAAGCGCTGGGCGAAAGCATACCTTGCGTAATCAGTGGCAATTTAGTTGCAGCTGTTCAGGCTGCAGCTGCTCAAGCCATCTCAGGGGATTTGGTTTTGTTATCTCCAGCTTGCGCTAGCTTGGATCAATTTAAAGATTATGTGGAGCGTGCCCAAGTATTTGCTGCCGAGGTTGAAGAGTTAGGAATGCGCTTTGAAGGAGTGCAGGTATGAACTTAAAAGATAAATTGTTTCCAGAAAATCGTTTGGGACTAAATCGCTTCTGGGATTTTTCTAGAGGTGGTATTGATAACTTCCGAACCGGCTTAAGAGATGCGGTATCCGGTGTTGAGCAAACTCGCTCCCGCATGATGGAGTACGACCAATTACTCGTATGGGCAGTGTTATCTCTAATGCTCATTGGATTAGTGATGGTGTATTCAGCTTCTATTACTTTGGCTGATGGCCCTAAATACGCGAATTACAGTAGCAACTTTTTCTTGATTCGCCACATGATTTCTCTTGTGATTGCGATTGGTGTTGGCATCTGGGCATTCAAGATTCCAACCAAAGTTTGGGATCGCTATTCCCCGGTAATTTTTGGATTTACTGTCTTGTTATTAATTGCCGTGTTGATTCCTGGGGTTGGTAAGGGTGTGAATGGCGCTAAGCGCTGGATACCTTTAGGTTTAATGAACTTTCAACCCTCGGAGCTTATGAAGTTTGCAGCAGTTATTTTCGCTGCAAGCTATACCGTGCAGCGCCAAGAGTACTTGCATTCCTTTGTTAAAGGGATGCTGCCAATGGGTATAGCAGTTGCCTTGGTGGGCGGATTATTAATGGCTGAGCCTGATATGGGTGCATTTGTGGTGGTTGCATTAATCGCATTTGGCATTCTTTTCTTAGGCGGTATCAATGCGAAATTATTTGGTGGATTGATTCTGGTTGGCTTGATGAGTGGCGCAACGATGATTGCGCTTTCTCCATTCCGACGTGGACGCATGTTGGCGTTTATGGATCCTTGGCAGGTTGATAACGCTGCTAATAAAGGTTATCAGTTAACACATTCTTTGATGGCCTTCGGACGCGGCGAATGGTTTGGTACCGGACTTGGTGGCAGCGTAGAAAAATTACATTACTTACCAGAGGCGCATACCGATTTCATCATGGCTGTGATCGGTGAAGAATTAGGTTTTGTTGGCGTAGTGGTAATGATCTTCTTGTTCTACTGGATCGTTCGCCGCGCCTTCCTAATCGGGCGCACTGCCTTGCAATTGGATCGCAGTTTTGCAGGTCTTGCGGCTAAGGGCGTTGCTATTTGGATTGGCTGGCAAGCCTTTATCAATATGGGTGTGAATTTAGGGCTCTTGCCAACCAAGGGCCTCACTTTGCCATTGGTAAGTTACGGTGGCTCGGGAATTTTGATGAACGCAGTTGCGGTTGCAATGTTGCTGCGTATTGATTTTGAGAATCGCATTCTGATGCGCGGAGGGAAGCTGTGACCAAACCCTCTATTCTGGTGATGGCTGGTGGTACTGGTGGGCATATCTTCCCAGGACTTGCCGTTGCTGAATATTTGCGAATCTGCGGCTGGAATGTTTCCTGGTTGGGTAATCAATCAGGTATGGAGTACCGCCTTGTGAAAGCGTGTGATTTCCCATTTGAAGCAGTGGAATTCGGCGGTCTGCGCGGCAAAGGGTTGAAGGCAAAGGTAATGTTGCCAATCAATTTGATGCGCGCTAGTTTTCAAAGCTGGAAAATCATGCGTCGCCTAAAGCCAAGCGTTGTATTGGGAATGGGTGGTTACATTACATTCCCTGGTGGCTTGGTGACTAAGTTACTAAAGCGCCCATTAGTTCTGCATGAAGCCAACTCTGTAGCGGGAAGTGCTAACCTTGCGCTCTCAAAAATTGCAATGCGTGTCTTAACTGGATTTCCAAATACGATGCCGCATGCAGAGTGGGTGGGCAATCCAATTCGTGAAGAGTTTGACCACATTACATCTCCAGCTTTGCGCTATGAGCAGCGCCAGGGTCCGCTATCCATATTAGTTGTTGGTGGAAGCTTGGGCGCAGCTGCGTTAAATGAAAATATTCCTGCGGCGCTTGCTTTGATTCCTGAGGAATCGCGTCCCAATGTCATTCATCAAGCGGGTGATAAGCATCTAGCGGATTTGCAAAAACGCTATGCTGATTTAGGGGTTGCGGCAGATATTCGACCATTTATTGACGATATGCCATCAGCTTATGCGCAAGCAGATTTAGTGATTTGTCGTTCTGGCGCAATGACTGTTTCTGAGTTAGCCGCTTGTGGTGTGGCGTCATGCCTTATTCCGTTTCCGCATGCTATTGATGATCACCAAACTGCTAATGCTCGGTTTTTATCTGATGCCAACGCAGCGGTTCTTTTGCCACAGCCAAGTCTCAACCCTCAAGATTTAGCTTTGATGATTCAAAACTTGAATCGCGAAGATTTAAAAGAGATGGCATTACGAGCGCATGGATTGGCTAAGCCACATGCAACGCAACGAGTTGCTGAAGTATGTGCTGATTGCGCAGGAGTGGGAATATGAAACATATCGTTCAGCAAATTCACTTCATTGGTATTGGTGGTGCTGGCATGAGCGGCATTGCTGAAGTACTTTTGAACTTGGGGTACCAGGTCTCAGGGTCAGACTTAGCCGAAGGCGCAGTAACCAAGCGCCTAAAAGAGTTGGGTGCCGTGATTCACATTGGGCACGATCCTAAGAATATTGGCACCGCTGAGGCGGTAGTGATCTCAACAGCAGTTGCTGGAAACAATCCAGAAGTATTAGCCGCTCGTGCTGCAAAGATCCCAGTTATTCAGCGTGCAGTGATGCTTGGTGAATTAATGCGTCTCAAGCAAGGAATTGCTATTGCTGGCACCCATGGAAAAACAACTACTACTAGTCTGGTTGCTTCGGTATTGGCTGAGGGCGGTTTAGATCCGACTTTTGTTATTGGCGGCAAGCTCAATTCTGCGGGCGCTAATGCACGCTTGGGGCGCGGTGATTTTATTGTGGTTGAGGCTGACGAGTCAGATGCTTCGTTCTTGCAGCTATTCCCAGCAATGGAAGTAGTTACCAATATTGACGCTGATCATATGGACACCTATCAGCACGATATGGCTCGCTTGAAGCAGGCATTTGTTCAATTTATTCAGCGTATGCCGTTCTATGGAGTAGCAGTACTTTGCATTGATGATGCTAATGTGCGCGACATCATTCCATTTGTATCGCAGCCTGTGCTTCGCTATGGATTATCCGAAGATGCGGATATTCGGGCGAGCAATGTTCGGGCTGAGGGTACGCAGATGCACTTCACGGTAGATCGTCGCACTGTGCGTCGACATGGCAATAAACCTGGGCCATTAAATGTCACCCTGAATTTGCCAGGCCTACATAACGTCCGTAATGCACTTGCTGCAATTGGAATTGCAACGGAGTTGGGCGTTGGAGATGAAGCAATTACCAAGGCACTAGCTGAGTTTGGCGGCGTTGGGCGCCGCTTCCAGCGTTATGGCGAAATACCTTTAGCCTCAGGCGGCAGCTTCACCTTAATTGATGACTATGGCCACCATCCAGTCGAGATGGCCGCTACTTTAGCTGCAGCTCGCGGGGCTTATCCAAATCGCCGTTTGGTGTTGGCGTTCCAACCTCATCGCTTTACAAGAACGCGTGATTGCTTCGGTGAATTTGTTCAGGTGATTCGAAATTTTGATGCCTTAGTTCTTACCGAAGTGTATCCAGCTGGTGAGGCAAAAATTCCGGGGGCTGATAGTAAGAGCCTCATGAAGGCTGCACTTGCCGAGGATAAGCATTCCAAAGCTTTATTAGATTCTGCTGCTGTAGTGTATGCGGCAAATGTTACCGAGATGCCAGAAAAGTTAACACAAGTTTTAAAAGATGGAGATGTATTAATTACGATGGGTGCGGGATCAATTTCTGCTTTGCCACATACATTGGCGGAGGCAAAGCATGTCTAATGCGACTGTCAATTTGAAGTCTTGGGGTGATCGCGTTAAGGCGACCCTTGCTGACCTGAATGTGAAGTCATTTGGTCGCGTAGGTGTTTTAATGGGCGGCAAATCTGGCGAGAGAGAAATCTCTTTAATGTCTGGTAACGGAGTTTTACAGGCTCTTATTTCTAAAGGGGTTGATGCTCATGCATTTGATCCTGGTCTGCGTTGCCCTACTGAACTGGCTAAAGAAAAATTTGATCGCATTTTTATTTCTTTGCATGGCCGTTTTGGTGAAGACGGCACGATTCAAGGCTTGTTAGAGCTCTTAGGTTTGCCGTATACCGGTAGTGGTGTACTGGCTTCTGCTTTAGCAATCGATAAGATCGCAACAAAACAGATTTGGATTAGCGCTGGTTTATCTACACCTGAATATGAAGAACTTACTGCGAGCAGTGATTGGAATGCGGTAGTTAAGCACCTCGGTCTGCCGCTGATTGTGAAGCCTGCACAAGAAGGATCTTCACTAGGTTTAACAAAAGTAAAAGCAGTGGAAGAGTTGCCTGCTGCTTATAAGCTTGCTGCCGGCCTAGACAAGAAAGTGATTGCTGAGACCTGCATTATTGGTGATGAGTTAACTTGCCCACTAGTTGGCCAGGGCAATACAGCTGAGGCATTACCGGTAATCAAAATTATTCCACCGCAAGCAAATTACGATTTTCATAATAAGTATTTCTCTGATGAAACCCAGTACCTTTGCCCAACAGGTCTTGCACCCGAGGTAAATGCTGCTGTTCAAGAGCTAGCCCTTGCTGCCTATAAGGCACTAGGCTGCAGGACCTGGGGTCGGGCAGATGTCATGCTGGATCAAAAAACAGGCAAACCTTATTTGCTTGAGATGAATACATCTCCTGGTATGACATCTCATTCTTTGGTACCAATGGCAGCAAAAGCTGCAGGCATTGAATATGCCGATTTGGTCCTCTGGCTCCTCAGTCAGACGTTGCAACAAAAAGAGGGCGCTGCTGCATGAGTAATTTCATGGACCGGTTCGGAGAGATTTTCTCTATGCTGATGTCGCCGATTTGGAATCATCCAGATCGGATGCAAAAGCTCAGCCGTTTCTTGATGCGCTGCTTTACTGTAATGCTGGTAGTAGGTGTATTGGTTTGGCTTAGCCAGCGCCCTGTATTTGCCTTAAAACAAATTCAGATTGAACCAGTAGCAGGTCAAACACTGAAGCACATCAATCGACCGATCGTAAAACAGCAAGTCCTAGAAACAGTGCAAGGCAATTTCTTTAGCGTTCGTTTAGAAGATGTGAAGCGTGGTTTTGAAAGCATGCCTTGGGTGCGTCATGCCAATGTTCGCCGTGTTTGGCCCAATAGTTTGGTTGTCAGCATCGAAGAGCAGAAGCCTTTTGGTACCTGGGGTGGACGCGATAGCCACACTTTGATTAATAACCATGGCGAAGTCTTTGCAGGCCGTGTATCTGAAGTGGGTGATGACACAGTTCTGGTTGATTTTTATGGCCCTGAAGATTCGGGCAAAGAAGTGATGAGTTTGTATGAAAAGGCCAACAATTGGTTTAAGCCATGGGGGGCTGAAGTAACTAGTCTCGCTCTTACAGAGCGTTACGCCTGGCACGTAAAACTTTCCAATGGAATGAAGGTTGAGTTTGGGCGTGATGAAGAAAGCTCAGATAAAAATTTGACTGAAGAACGTGTAGCTCGCCTATTTAAATATTGGCCACAGGTACAAGAGAAGTGGGCAAATCGAATTGATGCGGTGGATTTACGTTATGCAAATGGTTTTGCAGTTCATCTTGCTTCTGCAAGTTTGAAGAAAAATGAAGTAGACGGCAAAAAAAGTGAGCAGAAGCAATGAGGAATGGTAATGAGTAAAGATAATCGTGACCTACTAGTTGGTTTAGATATTGGAACTTCCAAGGTTGTGGCTTTGGTTGCTGAATTGGCTCCAGATGGTCAATTCAATGTGGTTGGCGTTGGTCAAACAGCTTCTAAAGGTTTAAAGAAGGGTGTTGTTGTCAATATTGAGGCAACTGTGCAATCCATTCAGAAAGCGCTAGAAGAAGCCGAGGTAATGGCCGATCGCCAGATCGTGCAAGTCTTTACAGGCATTGCTGGTAATCACATTGTGAGTTTTAACTCTAGTGGCATGGTTGCGATTCGCGATAAGGAAGTTGGCTCTGGAGATGTCGAAAGGGTTCTAGAGACTGCAAAGGCAATCAATATTCCAACGGATCAGCAGATTTTGCACATCCTGGTTCAAGAATTCATCATTGATGGACAAGAAGATGTTCGCGAGCCGATTGGAATGAGTGGCTTGCGCTTAGAGGTGAAGGTGCACATTGTTACTGGCGCTGTTAGTGCTGCACAAAATATTGTGAAGTGCGTACGTCGTTGTGGTCTTGAAGTAAATGACTTGATCTTGCAACCGCTAGCATCTAGCCTGGCCGTGTTGACAGATGATGAAAAAGAGCTCGGTGTTGTTTTGGTTGATATCGGCGGCGGCACTACGGACATTGCCATTTATTGCCAAGGATCTATTCGTCACACAGCAGTTATTCCAATTGCGGGCGACCAAATTACTAATGACATTGCAATGGCATTGCGCACCCCAACAATCGATGCTGAAGATTTAAAGATTGCTCATGGCATCGCACGTCAGGATATGGCAGATCCAACAGCAATGATTGATGTACCTGGTGTTGGCGATCGCGATCCGCGTCCAATGTCTAAGCAAGCACTTGCTGCAGTGATTGAGCCACGCGTTGAAGAGTTATTTACCTTGGTCAGAGGTGTAGTGCGAGATTCTGGCTATGAGGACATGGTTTCTTCGGGAATTGTTCTCACTGGTGGCACTTCATTAATGCCAGGCATGGTTGAGTTGGCCGAACAGGTGTTCTTGCGACCAGCGCGTATTGGTACGCCAGAGTATCGCGGACATCTACATGAAGTGTTGCGTAGCCCAAGATATGCCACCAGCATTGGTTTGCTGATGGAAGGTCAAGCGCAGTTATTGCGCGGTCGTCGTGTTTCTCAATCAGGCGCGTTACAAGGTGTTATTTCGCGCATGAAGGAATGGTTTGCAGGAAATTTTTAAGTTTTTTCGTCGTCGTCAATGTAGTACGTTTATTACCTAGGAGGGTATATGGAATTTGAAATGTTAGATCAAGAAACAGCTGGC
>ERZ650310.230-NODE-230-length-16857-cov-67.454827_pt1 | contig 16857 bp, 19 predicted proteins | sample MGYA00376246_ERZ650310 | MGnify/ENA primary metagenome ERZ650310 (study PRJEB26733, sample SAMN07839286) | wastewater metagenome | biome: small river; feature: stream; material: water | place: USA: North Carolina | collected 2016-03-01 ...
GCATACGAGCTCGCTGATCGTGACTGGAGTTCAGACGTGTGCTCTTCCGATCTCACCGCGCCCCCCGCCCGCCCCGCGCCCGCCGCCGCCGCCCCCGCCGCCGCCGCCGCCCCCGCCGCCGAACCCCCGCCCGGCCGGAGGCGGAGGACGCCCGCCCGCGCCGCCGCCAGCGCCGATCAACCCCAACGAGGCAGAGAAGGCGAAGTCGCTCGGCGGTGAGATGCAGAAGCTGATCGGCCTGGCGAAGAGCCTGGCCGTCGCCTTTGCGGCCCTACAGGCGGTGCAGGTCTTTGCCTCGATGGCCGCGGAGGGCGTCAAGTTCAACGCCGCGATCGAGGACGCCACGCTGGGCATCGCCAGCCTGATTACCGCGCAGGCAAAGCTGAAAGACGCAAACGGCGTCCCCGTGGAGGGCGCCCAGGCACTCACCGTGGCGCTGGGGCTGGCCGAAGACCAAATGTTCAAGCTGCGGGTCGCCGGTCTGGAAACGGCCGCGACCACCACACAGCTCGCCGACGCTTTCCAGGCCGCCGTCGGGTCGGGCCTTGGCGCCAGCCTGACCCTGGACCAGATCCGCGGCATCACCATCCAGGTGGTGCAGGCCGCAGGCGCACTCGGCGTGCCGATGGACCAGATCAGCCAGGAGGTGCGCTCGATCCTGGACGGCCAGATCGACATGAACAGCCAGGTGGCCACGACCCTCGGCATCACCAACGAGCAGGTGGAGACGTGGAAGGCCAGCGGCAAGCTGGTCGAAGAGCTGAACAAGCGCCTGGAGAGTTTCAGCGAAGCTGGGAAGGCCGCCGCGAACACATTCAGCGTCATCAAGAGCAACGCCGAAGAAGCCGTGCAGAGCCTGGCCGGCGACGTTTTCAAGGGCTTTTTCGAGCAACTGAAGGGCGGCATCAAAGACGCGACGGCGGGATTGTTCGACACGCAGACCCTCTCGATCACGCCGCAGCTCGCCGACGCCGCCAACCTGGCGCGCGATCTGGCGACTGTGGTGGGCACCGAGGTTGCCGATTCGCTGCGCGGTGTGGTTCAGGCCGTGAAGGACTTCAGCGACTGGCTGGGCAAGAATTGGGAGGAAGTCCAGGCCATCAAGGGATCGGTCGGCCAGCTCTGGCAGCAGCTGATGAAGCTGGTCGCGCCAGTTGTGCAGGTGGCCCTCGGCATCGCCGACGCCGCCGTGAAGACCGGAATTCTCACCAAGACGATTCAGACGCTTTCCCTGATCTTGGCGAGCGTTCGGGACGGATTCCGCTTCATTGCGGGCGTGGTGGTGGGCATCGGCGCCCTGATCCTGAAGCTGATGATCTCCCCGTTCAAGGACCTCATCGACCTTTCGGCAAAGGCCGCGGACGCGCTGGGGTTCGCCGACACCGCGAAGCAGCTCGGCGAGGTGGCCGCCGCCCTGGGCAGTGTGAGCGAGCGCGGCATGCAGGCCGCGCAGGACATCATGCAGCCGCTTCTCGACGGCAAAGGCGCGGTCGCCGAAGTGGTGGCCGGGTTCGACGAGATCGCCGCCGCCGCGGAGAAGGCCGCCGCCGCACGCAACAAGCCGGCAAGCGCCACGGGGCCATCCGCCACGGCCGCACGCGGCAGCGTCGCCGGCAAGAAGTTCGAGCCCAAGATCCCGGGCGCGGACGGGAACCAGCTCAACAAGGATGACCTGGAGCAGCAGCTCAAGCGGCTGGAGCAGCAGTATGCGGACGGCCTGATCTCGATCGCCGCCTACTTCCGCGAGCGGAGCCGCCTGCAGAAAGCCGCAATCGACGCCGAGATCGCCGCCGAGGCGGAGAAGCAGGGCAAGCTCGCCAAGACCGACGAAAACGGTCAGCGCGACGCCGCCACCAAGATCGCACTGCTGGGGCGCAAGAAGAAGGCGATCGAGCAAGAAAACGCCCGCGGGCAGCTCGAAGCCGAGCGCGAACTGGCATCGCAGAGCCTGGACCTGCAGGCGCAGAAACTGGAGGCTGAAGGCAAGCTCGAAGCCGCCGCCAGCATCCGCACCTTCGAGCGGTTCAAGGCGCTGCTGCAGCGCATGCGCACGGAGGGCGACACCAAGAACGTCGGCCTGATCGAAGGCCTGATCGACATCGACAAAGCACGCGCGCGCTTCGCCGAGCTGAAGGCGGAGTTCGACCGGCAGACCGGCGAGCTACAGCGCAAGGTCGAAGCCATCCGCTCGGGCGTGGCCTCCGGCGACATCAAGCCCCAGGCTGCCCAGGGGATGATCGACCAGGCCACCGCCACCGCCCAGCCAGGCCTCGCCGAAACGAACCGGCAGGTGCAGGACCTGGCCACGCGGATCAACGACCCCGCGATCAAGCAAGGCGCGGAGGACATCAGCGCCGCCCTGCGCAAGATCGGCGAAGAGGGCGCCTCGGGCCTGACGGCCGCCGTGCAGGACCTGCGCACGTCGCTGGCACAGATGGACGCCCAGCTCGCCAAGAGCGCCGTGGGCGCAGGCGTGGACGCCCTGGCGGGCCTGTTCGACGACCTCGTCACCGGCAGCAAGAGCGCGGGCGAGGCGCTGCGCGACTTCGTGGTCGGTTTCGTGCGGAGCATGGTGCAGATCGCCGCCCGCGCCCTGGCCACGTTCCTGGTGCTGTCGATGCTGGACGCGGTTTACCCGGGCCTCGGAAAATCCGTGGCCGCGGCAGGGGCGGCTGGCGCAGTGGGCGGGGCAGTGGGCGCCCGCGTCAAGCACGGCGGAGGATCCGCCTCCCACGGGCAGCAGCGCAGCGTGCCCTCTTGGGTGTTCGCGGGCGCCCCCCGCTTCCACGGCGGATCAGACGTGCTGGGCGTCAAGCCGGGCGAGATCCCCGCCATCCTCCAGACCGGCGAGCGCGTGCAAAGCCGGGCGGAAGTGGCCGCCGCCGGCAAGGGCGACGGCGGAGGAAACACGCGCATCATCAACACCGTCGACCCGGCCATCGCCGCCGATTGGGTCAACGGGCCATCCGGCGAGAAGTCGATCCTGAACCACATTACCCGCAACGCAGCGACCCTTCGCCACGTTCTGCGGTAGGAACCCACCATGTCCCTGCTATTCGCCGACAGCTTCCAGCACTACAGCACCGCCGACCGCCTGAAGAAGTGGAGCAGCGGCAGCGCCACCATCAGCCCCACCGCCGGCCGCGGTGGGCGAGGGGCCATGGTGATGGCCTCGGGGAGCAGCATGGTGTGCAGCATCGCCACGCCCGCGCAGACCCTGATCGCCGGATTCGCCTACAAGTTCGGCGGGGACCTGATGGATGGGCCGTTTTTCAGCTTCCACCAAGCGACCACCTACGGCGGGGTCGAGTGCCGAATCCGCAACGACGGCTCGATCAGCGTCTACCGCGCGAGCACCAATGGCACCACCATCACCCTGCTGGGCACCAGCGCCGCCGGGTGCTTCGGCATGGACTACTGGACCCACATCGAGATCCGGGCCGTGTGCTCGACCAGCGTGGGCGAGGTGCAGATCCGGGCGAACGGCGTGACCGTGCTTTCCCTGACCGGCATCAACACCGACGCCGCCGCCAGCGGCACGTTTTCGGGGTTGACCGTCGGTGGCGTGTCCATCGCCAGCGAGCCATCGGGGTCGTTCTCAGACCTGTACCTGTGCAGCGGGTCCGGCACGACGAACAACACCTTCCTCGGCGACTGCAAGGTGGAAGCCTTGACGCCCAGCAGCGACGGGGCAACGCAGCAATTCACCGCAGTCCCGGGCGGCACGCACTACACCGCGATCGACGAGACGCCCATGAGCACCACCGACTACCTGTCGGGCGCCTCCGGGCAGACCGAGCTGAACGGGTTCACCGACATGACCGGGACCCCGGCCACGGTCTTCGGCGTGCAGGTGGTCAGCGGCGTGGCCGGCAGCGACGCAGGCGCGCTGACCGTGCGCCACGCGGTGCGGAGCGCGGGCGCCACCTACACGGGCGCCCCCTTCGCCCTGACCAGCAGCTACCGCTATCTCTGTGAGGCCTGGGAGACGGACCCCGCAACATCGGACCCGTGGGCAAGTGGCGCCGCCGTGAACACGGCACAATTCGGCCTGACGGTAGCGTAACGGGAGGCAGCATGGCGCTGATGATGATCGACGGGTTCGGACACTACGCTTCGGGCGACCGCGGGAAAAAATGGAGCGTTGCCTCATCGGAGTACGGAGACCCGATCATGCCCACCGGGGGCCGCGGAGGCCGCGGAGGATACCGCCCCACCTACTCGCGCATGTGGGCCACATTCGCCAGCCGCACGTCGCTGGTGATTGGGTTCGCCCATCAAATCTACGGCGGGACCGTTTCTGGACCAGGGCCGCTGATGGCGTTTGGGGCCGTGAACGCCGCGAACGTCTACGTCAAGTTCAACATGGACGGCTCGATCACCGCCTACGTGCGCACCGGAACGAACAGCTACGCAGCCGCCGGGTCGAGCGCTCCGGGGGCCTTGGACCTGGGTGGGAACTGGGCCTACTTCGAGGTGAAGGCATTCTGCAGCGCGACGGTGGGTGCGATCGAGATCCGCGTGAACGCTGCCACCGTGCTGACGGTCAACAACATCAACACGGATTACGCCGGAACCGGAGGATTCTCGATGGCGGGGCTGTTGACGGACATCACGGAGACGGGAGGCGTCAACAGCATGGCGAGCGACTTTTACCTACTCGACACCAGCGGCACGGTCAACAACGACTTCCTTGGCGACAGCAAGGTGGAGACACTCCCCCCGACCCGAGACGGGGCCGTGCAGCAGTTCACGCCCAGCACCGCGGGCGCCCACTACCCGCTTGTCGATGACCCGACCCTCTCGGCCACCGACTACACCACCGGGACCGCCACGGGGCAGACCGAGCTGTTCGGGTTCCGCGCGATCGCCGCGAACCCCCTGAAGATCCACGGCGTCCAGGTTGTCGCCATGGCCGGCAAGACGGACGCCGGCAGCCGAACCATGGACACCCTGGCCGCCATCGATGGCACGCAGTACCCCTCCGGCCAGCCAGCCCAGCTTCGTGTCGGCGCGACCGCAAAGCGAGGCATCTTCGACCTCAACCCGGCGACAGGGGCCGCGTGGCTGAAGCCAGAGATCGCCGCCGCTGAATTCGGCGTGGTGGCCGGCGCATGACCACCGCCAGGCTTGCCCAGCAGACGGCCGAGGTCGTCAGCACCACGACGCCTGACGCATGGATCGCGCAGCAGGCGGTGGAAGCCGTCAGCGCCGACCAGCCAGGCGCCAAGCTAGAGCAGGCCGCCCTGGAGGCGCTGCTGACCACGACGCCGGACGTCACGGTGGAGCAGGTGGTGATCGAGGTGCTGATGACGTCGGCTCCGGCTGCGTTCGACCCGAGCATCCCATTCTTCACCTTCGAGCCGGACGGCAACGTGACCGAGCGGTACCAGTGGATTACCGAGATCCAGACCGCGACCAGCGGCAAGCAGAGCCGAATCGGCCTGCGCGCCATGCCGCGGCACGGCGTGAGCTACGCCACCACGGCCGCGACGGACGACGACGTGACCCTGCTGGACGCCTACATCGCCGGCTGGCAGGCCGGCAGCTACTACCTGCCGACGTGGCAGGACCGCGCGCAACTGGCCGCGCCGATCGCCGCGGGCGCCCTGTCGGCGCCGATCCCCTTCCCACAAGCGAGCTACCGGGCCGGCGACTTCGTGGGCATCTGGACCAGCCGCACGAACTACGAACTGGCGCAGCTGACAAGCACGGACGGCGGGACCCTGCAGTGGGCGGCACCGCTGCTGCGCGACTGGCCGGCCGGCGCAACGATGGCCCCCGTGCGAGAGGCGTGGCTCTCCCCCAGCGTGGAGATGGAGCGGTTTACCGGCGCAACAGCCACCGCCGCCGTGTCATTCGAGTACGCGAAACCCACCACGATCACCCCGCTGGAGTGGGCCGATGACGGCCTGCCCGACACCAACTTGCCATGGGTCTGGGGAGGACTGGCGCTGTTCGCCCGCCGGCCAGACTGGATCGAGCCACCGCGAATCGTGCACGCGCGACGGGTGCGCACCTTCGGCGACGGCAGCACGACGCCCTGGCGGGACGACCGCAGCGGCAGGACCTGGACGACCAGGACCGAGCGCCACACCATCACCGACCGCGAGGAATTCGAGGCCGTGCTGCGCTGGCACGGCCGCCGGAAGGGCAAGCGGCACGCCTACCTCGCCATGGCCTGGACCAGCGAGCTGACGGTAACCGGGGGCACGGACGGCCTGGGCCTGACGATCCGGATTCTGGACCGCCGGCACGACGTCCTGATGGGCTACAGCGTGGGCCGCACCCACATCGCCCTGCACACGGCCGCCGGGTGGATAATCCGCCGCGTGGTTTCGGCCAAGAAGGACGGCGCGGATTCCGTCCTAACCCTCGACAACCCGACCGGCGCAGCACTGGACGCCGCCGACGTGTTGGAGGCCTATTTCTGCGAGCCGGCGCACCTTGCAAGCGACCAGCTCGAAGTCACTTGGTGGGACAGCCAGACCGCCGAGATCGCAATCACCAGCGAGCAGATCCCCACGCCATGACCTACACCGCCTTCGAGGCCAGCGACGAACAGGGCGAGCCGATCGAGCTATTCCGGTTCGACGCCTACAACGGGACCTGGCTGTTTTGCAGCGGGGAAACGGACACCGCCTACGACGGCGACACCTACCTCGCCCGACCGATCTCCCGGGGGGCGATCGAGTCTTCGCAGGACATGGCGAAGAACACGATCTCCATGACCGCGCCGCGGGACAACCCGCTGGTGCGGGCCATCGTGGACGCCAGCCCACCCGGGATGATCTGGCTGACGATCTACCGGGGGCACCGGGACGACGGCGAGTTCGTGGTCGCGTGGAACGGCCGCGTCACCTCGGTTTCGCAAGCGGATGCCGTGGCGACGATCAAGGCGGAGTCGATCATGACCAGCCTGGACCGGGTGGGCCTGCGCCCGCAGTACCAGCTGCAGTGCAGGCACACGCTTTACGGGCCGGGGTGCACGCTGGACAAGAGCGTGTATATGTGGGCCGGGACCGTGGAGACGGTGATTGGAACCCAGGTGATCGTCGCCGCCGCCAGCGCGAAGCCGGACGGCTGGTTCGCGGGCGGGGTGCTGATGACCAGCGACGGCGTGCGCCGCACGATCTACCTGCACACCGGGACATCCATCACCCTATCAGCCCCCATGCCGGGATTGGCAGCGGGCACCGCGATCGTGCTTTACCCGGGGTGCGCCCAGACACTGAGCGCGTGCGACCTCAAGTTCGGCAACACCGAGAACTACGGCGGGGCGCCGTGGATGCCGATCAAAAACCCGTTCTCGGGCGATGCGATCATGTAACCGGGAGAAGCGAATGTGGTACTACTACGCAGCAGTCTTGGTGGCCAGCCTGGTGATCAGCCGGGTTCTGGCCCCGAAGCCATCTGCCCCGCCGCCGGGCGACATCAGCGGAGGGATCCCCACGGCCGAAGCCGGCAAGGCCATCCCCGTGCTGTTTGGCACGCGCATCATTGCGCAGCCGAACGTCGTGTGGTGGGGCGACATTCTGGCGGAGCCGATCTACTCGGACGGGGGAAAGAAGTGACCATCGCCACGCACGAAGACGCCAAGAGCCTCGGGTATTGCAACACCGGCATGCGCAAGTGGTTCGCGCAGATGGACCGGGGCCTGACGTTCGCGGAATTCCGGGCGAACGGAGCCACCACCGAGTGGCTCCGCGACACCGGGAACGCCATGGCCATCAAGCTGGCGGATTACGCAGACCAGCGCCAGCAGGCGCAGCAGGGGTAATGCATGGGATCGAAGGACGGGAGCATTCCGGTTGGGTACCGCTATTCGGCGGGCATGCACATGCTGCTGTGCCACGGGCCGGTGGATGCGGTTCGGCGCATCATCGTTGGGGAGCGCGTTGCCTGGTCTGACACCGTGACCGCGGGCGCGCGGATCTCGATCAACCAGCCGGAGCTGTTCGGCGGAGACGCGCGGGAAGGCGGCATCGTGGGAGACGTCGACATCGCCTTCGGCGAGGCGACGCAGCCGCGGAACGACTACCTTCAGTCCGTGCTGGGCATGACAAACATCCCCGCGTTCCGGGGGCTCCTGGGCCTGGTTCTGCGACGCGTGCAGGTTTCCGCGATCAACCCTTACGTCAAGCCATGGAAGGTGGAGGCCACCCGCTACGCCGCCCCAGGCTGGTACGACGCCAAGCGCGCGATCAACACCCTGGACGCGAACGCCGCGCACATTCTGCGCGAGTGCATCACGAACGCCGAGTGGGGCATGGGGTACGGCACGTACACGCTGGATGACGCCAGCTTCACGGCGTGCGCCGACACCCTGCACGCCGAAGGCGCGGGCATCTCGCTCCTGTGGGAGCAGCAGCAGCCGATCAAGGACTTCATGCGCCTGGTGGCGCAGCACGTCGACGCGGTGGTGTACGACGACCCAGGCACGGGCCTCATCACCATGCGCCTGATCCGCGGTGGCTACGATGTGAACACCCTGCCGCGCCTGACCGATGATGACCTGATCGCGCTGGAAGCATTCGAGCGGACGACGGACGGAGACGTGATCAACAGCGTGACCGTGCGGTGGGTGAACCGCGACGGCAAGGCGCAGGCGTCCACCGTGCACGACCTGGCCGGCCAGGCGATGACGGGCAGCGTGAACGGGGCCACGATCGATCTTCCGGGCATCCCCACCGCGGAGCAAGCGAACGCCGCCGCGATGCGGTACCTGGCGCAAGCATCCCGCCCCGCGACCACCATGACCGGCGTGTACCGGCGCACCGCATCGTTCCTGCGCGTGGGCGACGCGGTGCGCGTGACGTGCGCCGACGCGGGGCTGACGGTGGCCGTGATGCGCGTAACCGGCATCAACTTCGGCACCTTCACCGACAGCCGGGTGCGCGTCTCGATGATCGAGGACGCATTCGGCCTGCCCTCTCCGGCGATCAACGCGGGACAGACCTCCCTCTGGACCAGCCCGTACGGCGCGCCAGAGCCAGCGCTGTTCCGGATGGCGATGGAAGCGCCATGGTGGACCGTTGTCCGCGAGATCACGGGCGAGAGCGCAACCCTGCAGAGCGAGATCGACCCAGAAGGCGGGGTGCTGATGGTTGGCGCAGGCGGGCTCCCTGGAGCGAGCCTGGGTTACCAGATCTGGACCAGGCAGGGGACAGCCGCTTACACCAGCGTCGGCTCCGGCGAAGTGACCCCCACCTCGACCCTGGCGTTCCCGACGAGCAAGACGTCAACCAGCTTCACCCTGGCCGGGAGTTCTAGGTTGGCCAGTGTGGCGGTGGGGACCTGGGCCGTCATCGACCCGGGCGGCACGGCGGAAGAGATCGTTCTCGTGAAGGCGGTGACGCTGGCCACGGAGACGATCACCGTGGCGCGCGGCGTGCTGGACACCGTGCCCCAGGCGCACGCGGGAGGCGTGCGGATCTACTTCATCGACGGCGACCGCTACACCGGGAAAAGCCAGTACCTGGCCGGCGAGACGGTGCAGATCAAGACCTGCCCCAAGACGACCCAGGGCGCCCTGTTGCCAGCAGACGCCCCGGTCGACAGCTACACGTTCATCGGGCGGGCCGGCCGGCCATACCCACCCGGGAACCTGCGCCTGGACGGCAGCAGCTACCCCAGCACCGTGACCGGCGACCTCTCGATCACCTGGGCGCACCGCGACCGGACGCTGCAGACCGCCTACATCGTCGAGCAGGGCGAGGGCAACATCGGGCCGGAGGCCGGGACCACCTACACCGTCCGGATTTACGCCGCGCAAACGGGCGGGACCCTGCTGCGCACCTACACGGGCCTGACCGGCACCGCGCAGACCTACACCGCCGCGCAGGCCGCGACGGACAACGGCGGCAGCACCCCCAGCAACGTGCGCGTCGAGATCGAGGCCGTGCGAGGCGGCAAGACCAGCCTGTGGGCAAACACGGCTGCAGCCGAGTGGGCCTAGGCAAAAAAAAGCCCGCCGGACGGGGGGTCTGGCGGGCAAGCTCATTCGCAGGAAACAACGGGCCGATTCTATCCGGCCCGCACGGAAAGCGGAAGGGCGCCGCGCCCCACCGCCGGCCACCGATCAGTCCGGGCGCCGCGCCCCGTTTCGGTGCCGGCTCTTTGGCAATCAGGCTTCGACGGTGGCCGGCGCGTGGGCCAGGGCATGCACCACGCCTCGGAAAATGTGGTCCTTCGCCTGCTGATCCACCGGCAGCGCATCGAATGGCACCATGCAGTGGTGCTGCTTCAGGTCTGGCTTCTTCTCGGGGCCGTACACCCAGCCCTCTGCCAACTTCTGCGCCAGCCAGCTTTCGTGGCTGGCCTGCGGGCCTGCATCTGGGTTCTCTGTGTGCAGTTGCACGCCAAGCATCGCGCTGTCACGCTGCCACTGAGGCGCCTCTTCCCATGCGGGCTGGCTGTTGTCGCCCAGCGCCTGGCAATAGGCTCGGTTTACCTCGTGCGCCACTCGGGCAATTTGCTCTCGGTTCATGTATCGCTTTCAGTTGTTGCCGGCGTTCATCGGGTGCCGGCTAACCCGTCGCTGCACCGGACCTGCTTACTCATTCGCAGGAAACAACGGGCCGATTCTATCCGGCCCGCACGGAAAGCGGAAGGGCGCCGCGCCCCACCGCCGGCCACCGATCAGTCCGGGCGCCGCGCCCCGTTGACCGTGGTGAAGCCAGTTGTCGTCTCGATCTGCTTGCGCAGCGATTCGACGGCATCCTGGATGATCTTGTGGGGCCGCTCCAGGTGGTACCACATCGCCAGCGCGCCACCCTCCGAGATCCGATAGCGCAGGCGGGCGCGAACCGCATAAGCCTCGCCGCCCTCGAACGCCGCGATGCCCAGCGTGAACACCTCCGGCACGGAGAGCTGGCCCTTGGCACCGGCAGAGCCCGCCGTGGTTTCCTCGTAAGTGAACTGGTTCTGGCCGTTGTCCAGCCGGATCGCCGAAGCGAAATTGACCTTCTTCTTGGCCTGCAGCGTGCGCGAGATTTCGAGCATCTCGCCCGCGGTCGGGCTGACGATGTCCGGCAGGTTGTCTTCGATGAATTGCGCGAATTCGGCCTGGGACATGACTTTCTTGTCCATGCCCGCCCAGGTGCGCCACTCGACAGACAAGGGGCAGTCATAGGTGGCCGTGTGATCTGCCCAGCCGGGGCCGCCGCTGGGCGTCGAATCGTTGAACACGGCCGTGAAGCACGGAGGCTCCACCGTCCGATACAGCACGGTCGAAGGGCCTTGGTGCATCGCCACGACCATGATGAAGCCGGCCGCATCGCGGACCTCGACCGCGCCATAGCAGCGCGACGGCTGCGCCAGCGTCTTGGTCAGGTTGTGCACGGAGTAGCCCTCGGGGAGGGCGATGAACGGCTGGGCGCCTTCTTCCGCGTGGCGCACGCCGATTGCGACGGTGGACAGCGCGCCGACAATTTGGGCTTCGGTGGTTTCGTTTGCCATGGTGGACTTTCTACAGGTGGAGGGAGGGAGGGGTGGGAGGGCGCGCGGATCAGCCGCCCAAGACCTTGAGTTCGCCGGTTTCCATGTCGACCGACTTCAGGCCAAGCTTCATCTGGCGAGGGTCTTCGCGCTGAAGATTGAACTCGGGCGTGACGAACATGATGGACGAGCCTCGGTCTTCCTTCGGCTTGGTGATGGACACGTCGTCGAAAACTTCGATCTGGCCGCCTTTGCCAGGGCGCAGGCCGATTTTCAGGGTAAGCATGCCCGCGCGCTGGGTTTCGGTGCAGGCGACCGTCAGCTCGTACAGCTTCTGGGTGAGTTCCTCGTTCAGCGTGCCGAAGCGGAGGGCGGCAAGGGTATCGGTGAAGGGCTTCATGTCGGTTCCGGAGAGAGAAGAGAGGCGCCGATGGAGGGCCGGCGCCACGCCCAGGGGGACTAGAACGGGATGTCGTCTTCCATGTCGTCGAAACCGGTCGACGACTTCGGCGCACCGCCGCCAGACGACCGGCCGGCAGGGGCAGGAGCGGGCCGCGGAGCGCGCGGAGCGGGGGCGCCGCCACCACCCCCGCCTGCGCCATCTTCGCGGCCGCCCAGCAGCTGCAGCGACTCGGCGACGATCTCGGTGGTCTGTCGTTCGACGCCATCCTTGTCGGACCACTTCCGGGTCTTGAGGTGCCCCTCGATGTAGGCCGGGCGCCCCTTTTTCAGGTATTGGCCGGCAATTTCGGCGAGCCGGTCATACAGGACAACCGAGTGCCACTCGGTTTCCTCGACCATCTCCCCGGTCGATTTGTCCTTGCGTTTGAACGACGTGGCCAGGCGGAGGCTGCAGACGGCCATGCCGGATTGCGTGTACTTCGTCTCCGGGTCGCGCCCGACATTGCCGATGAGGATTGCTTTGTTGACGGCTGCCATGGTGGGACCCTCAGAAGATTTTCCCGCCGACAGCGCGCCGCGCCTCGGGGGTGTGGTCAGCGCGAGCGGCGTTGAACGCCAGCTTTTCAGCGATGGCGCCCGCAAGATCGAGCCCCAGGCCGCCAGACATGTCGAACAGGCGGATGACGGCATCCGCCAGCTCAACCTCCAGCGCCGTGCGGAGCGGCAGGTGTTCATCCATGCGGGTTTTTCGGTAGCCCTCCATGGCCTCGGAGAGTTCCGAGTGCACCAGACAAAGCAGCTCGGGCACGTTTTTGGTGGGGCGGTGCAGCGGGTAGCCGGAGGACGTCAGGTCGGCACCGGACAGCATGTCCGTCCACCAGCCATTCGCCCGGGCCTGCCCGTGGCAGAAGAACTGCAGCGTGCGAGCCGCGGCAGCGATAGCGGAAGAATCAGGGCTCAAGGCAATCTCCTTGGGGAGGGGGTTGATGGGATTGGCGCGCCAGTAGGCAGCGTCCTGCATGTCAGCCACCCACGCGCGCGGCACGCGCAGCGCAACCGCGGGCCTGCTTCGCCTCGGCCGCGATCTGGGCGGAGAAGTCGGGGCGGGTGGCGCGCAGCTCGCGGGCAACCTGCATGTCGAGGCGATGGAGCCGGCGCACGCTGGGCAACTTCGAGCGCGAGCCACGAGACGGGCCAATGATGATGCCGCGCGCCGCCGCCTGGCCACGGGGTAAGAGCGGGCGACCACCAACTGGCGCCGAGTAGTTGATCTCGGGCATCCCCGCGTGCGGGTTGCTGGCGGACAGAGCGGCGAAGAGCCGGGCGGCGAGGACTTGCAGGACAGAGCGGGGGAGGATTTGCATGACAGACCTTCAGGAGGTGGATGGAACAGGGGGGGGACAGCGGGCCGGAGCCCGCCAGGATCACGAGCGACGCGACGAGAGGGAGGCATCCTCTCGCACGTTGACGCCCGGGAGCTTGCACGCCAGACCCAGGCCGCGGACATAGGCGCGCAGGCGCGTCGAGTCCTCGACCAGCAGGTGCAGCAGATCAGGATTGGCCGCAACGTGGCGCACCAGTGCGAGCTTGTCGACCACCTCGAAGACGACCGTCTTCCGGGTAGACAGGCCGGCCACCTTTGGCGGCTCCACCGCGGCAGGAGCAGCGACAACCATCTGGGCCGCAAGCTGGCGCGATTCGGCGTCCAGGCGGAGACGGTCTGCCTCGGCCGCGCGCTCGGCGATCTCGTGCTGCAGCGCATCGCGGGCCGCCGCGTCACTGGACTCCGTGAGCGCCTGAGCGGCCGCCGCCATCTTCGCGCGCTCGGCGGCAGCCGCCGCCTCGATCGCGGCAGCCGCCGCCGCTTGGCGCTGACGCTCGGCGCGCGCCGCCTCTTCGGCCTGCCGGCGAGCCTCGGCCGCAAGCGCCTCCTGCTCTTGCGAGTAGGCAAGCAGCTTGCGCTTCAGGACAGCCTCGGCGCGCTCAAGCACCGCCACGGGCTCCCGGAACAGCGCCATGACAGCCGACTTGGCATCATCCATGGGCTTGGTGATCGACTTCCGCTGCGCGTCAAGCCGGGTGAGGCGACCCTTGATGTCGGCCAGCTCTTCGGCGCCGAGCTGATACGTCTCGGCGTCGACAATGACAAAGGCCTCGACCATGGCCAGGGCGGCATCGGGGCCGCGAGCGAGAGCCGCCTTGGACGGGTGCAAAACCGACACGTTCAGCGGGACCAGATCGGCCGGGGCCGTGGTGGGGGTGGTGGTCATTGCGAGGATTCCTTCCAGTGATGGACAGCGAGCAAGCCCATGAAGCACGGGCGATCGTTCGGGTTGCGGTAAGGCTGCAGGTGGTAAGTGCCGTCAGCGCGGAGCTGCAGCCCCTCACGAGACAGCGGAGGCAGGGCCGGCATGGCGTGCTCCAGCAGCAGCTGGTAGCCGGCGAGCTGCACGCCGAACGAGGCCGCCATGGAGACGGACGTTTTCAGGTCAACGAGCAGCGCCAGCCCAGCACGCCCACGTGCGTCGACCAAGACCCGGTCCAGCGTGCCAGCGAACCGCAGGCCGGCGTGAGCCAGCCGCTGCTCGTTCAGCAGGACCCGCGCACCAGTGTCTGCCAGGAACAGCCGCCAGCCGGCGACGTAGCCCATGACTACCGGATCGGTGCCGACCTCATCCAGCTCGCCAAGATCATCCAGCTCGCACGCCAGGTGCACCGCCGACCCGAGGGCCGCCTTGCGCGCCAGCACGCCAGCCGGGATAGCGCCGAAGTCCTGCAGCGGGCGAATGACCGTAGTGACCGAAGGCACCACCACGCCGCCCAGCCGGTAGACGTGGGCGTCAGCGTCGAATTCGAGGGCCGCCGACATCACGCCCCCCGCGCCAGCAGATCGGTCTTGATGACGGCGAAGTCCGCACGCGAGAGCTTCTCCGGGACCAGACCGCCATGATCCGCCAGCACCGCAGCGAGATCGACGCCGAGGGATTGCGCCTTGGCCTTCAGGTAGTTCTGCTCGCCGGTGCCGATGAGCGCCGTCTGGGCCGCATCGCCAGCAACCTTCGGCGCAGCCGCCACCGGGGCGCGAGCAGGGGCAGGGGCAGGGGCAGGGGCAGGGGCCGGAGCACGAGCAGAAGCCGGATCCGGATTCGGTGGCGGGGGCATCGTGGCGTCAACCACATCGCCCGACACCGACGCACGGCGAGCCACATGCGGAGCGGCAGGAGCCGCCGCCGGCACGTCAAACACATCAGCCGGGTCGAGCAGTGTTTCGTCGGCCGTGGGCTGCGAGCCCAGCTCCGGGAACGCCTTGCGGAGCGCCTGCGCCTCGGCGCACTTCGCAATCTGGCCGCGCGGGCGACGCTTCCACATAGCGTTCGGGGCAACGGAATCCCGTCCGACGGTCGAGTAGTTCTCGGTCCAGTACTCCCGGGCCGTGAACGGCATGCGCACGCCCCCGATGAGCCGATAGACCGTGACCCGGCACCATTCCGGATACTCGATGCCCCAGCACGCCACCATCGGGCCGAACTCGGGATCGTCGATGCCGGCGAGAGCGCCGGTGCGCGCCGCCTGGGTGCGATACAGGCCGATGCCGGGCATGACGACATCGCGCCACTCGTAGTCGTCACGGCCGCCACCCGGCTTCTTCATACGCATCGGCACCAAGTGCACTGGCCTCTGCATCGGGTCGAGCCCAGCCGCCCGGCAGTACCCCAGCGCCATGCGAACCGAAGCCGGGTTCGCGCCAGGGTAGAGGGAGGCCTGAAGGACGGAGATCAGCTCGTCCTCGGGCATGGCGAGAGCGCGGGGTTGCGCCTCGGTAAGTGAATTTGTCATGGTTCGCTTCCTGCGGATTGCGTTCCCGGTCTATCGCCAGGCAACGTCTGCAGGTTAGCGCATGCCGAAGCGTTATGCAACAAAAAAGTGATGCCCGAGGACACAAAGCAGAGCAAAAGACTCAGCGCGCTGCGCAGTCATTTACAGCGTAAACATCCTTTGATAGCATGGAGCGCCACAAACAACGGAGCATTACCCACCATGAAACGCGATCTGATCCACATTGCAGTCGAGTGCGCAGGCGGACTGCAGGAGGCGGCCACCACCTTCGGCGTGACCCGCCAGGCAATCTCAGCATGGGTGCTGCGCGGAGCAGTACCGCCGGCACGCATCAAGCCCCTATGCGACGCAGGAGACAACATCATCACCCCGGAGCGCCTGCTGGCCTACATCGCCGACTGCCGCGCAGAGCAGGCGCGCAGCCGGGCCATGCGCAACGCCGCCGCGCACATGGAGGGGGGAGCCCCGTGAGCCGCCTCCTGATCGACGAGCTGCCGCTGCAACTGCTTCCGTCGCTGGCCGCCAAGATCGGGCTGCAGGAGGCGATTGTTCTGCAGCGACTGAGCGAGCTGACCGCCCCGCCGGCCAGCGCCCACCCGTGGGTCTGGGTAGACATGACTTACGAACAGTGGGCCGAACAGTTCCCCTTCTGGAGCCAGGAGACGATCCGCAAGATCATCCACCGGCTGCGGGTGCGGGGGCTGGTTCTCTCCCGCCCGCGCGCCTTGAACCCATTCGACCGGGTCAACGAGTACACCGTCGACCATGCGCTACTGGAGCGCGAGCTGTGGCGGACGCCATGACCATCATCCGCGCCCCCCGGATCCAGCGGGAATTCACGATCCTCGCAAACAGCGTTTGCCTCGACAAGCGCCTCACCATGCGCGCGCTCGGCGTCCTCGTGCGCCTGCTCTGCCGGCCGGACAACTGGCGCACCAACAGCGATGGGTTGGCTGCAGAGTTCGGCTGCGGCCGGGATGCGGTGCGAGGCGCGCTGCAGGAGCTGCAGCAAGCCGGCTACATCCGCCTGCAGAGGACACAAAACGCCAGCGGGCACTGGTCATCCGCGTGGACCGTTTTTGACGAACCGCAGACCGACGCCGCCACCACCGGCGCCGGAGAAACCGACGCCGCCACCACCGGCGCCGGAGAAACCGACGCCGCCACCACCGGCGCCGG
>ERZ650310.231-NODE-231-length-16824-cov-5.723895_pt1 | contig 16824 bp, 13 predicted proteins | sample MGYA00376246_ERZ650310 | MGnify/ENA primary metagenome ERZ650310 (study PRJEB26733, sample SAMN07839286) | wastewater metagenome | biome: small river; feature: stream; material: water | place: USA: North Carolina | collected 2016-03-01 ...
TGCGTGAGTTCGTGCTCGAGAACCTGTCGAACAACGCTACGGTTGCGTCAACTCGCACCAACCTGGTCTTCGAACACTTTCACAAGGGGCCACAAGCCTAAGCGTAGGCCGAATTGTTGACACATTACGGCGCCCCCGGCAGGAATCGAACCTGCGACCAAGAGATTAGAAGGCTCTTGCTCTATCCACTGAGCTACGAGGGCACGCCCGCGTTGACGAGCAGCCACAAGTCTAACAAGCCGGTTTCTATGTCAACTAGTCTGTAACCATGACGACCAATGATGCCCTCGATCTAGAAAAGGCTCTCGCCCAAGAAACCATCCTGGTGTTTGAGAAATTCGACGAAGATGATGCTTGCCAGCTAGGTCTTCTGATTCGTGAACGCGGCAGTTCACTCGGGCCCATCATCGTTGAAATCAGAAGCATCGCGAACGATTTGCTGTTCTTTGCGGCAAGCCCTGGCACTGCCCCCGCAAACGCCGACTGGGCTCGACGCAAGCGCAACTTGGTCAACCAACTTGGCGTCTCAAGCTACGCCCTTGGCGCTCAAGAACGACTCGGCGACAAAACTCTCGAACTTATGGCTCTCGACCCACGCGATCACGCCGCACATGGCGGCTGCTTCCCGATCCGAGTAAAAGGCGCCGGCATGATTGCCACAGTCACGGTTTCGGGGCTACCTCAACGCGAAGACCACAAACTCGCGGTCGATTGCATCGCCGAGTATCTGGGTATCGACTTGGGCAAGAACGCTTTTTAGCCTCGTCCGGTCAGACGATCGATGTCGCCAAGAATTTGATCAAACTCTTCGGCGGTCAGCAACTTCATCTCGATAACAACTTCGCGAACAGATTGACCGGTTTCTTGGGCTCGCTGCGCGACCGCCGTAGCGTTTTCATAGCCGATTCGCGGAGAGATTGCGGTAACCAAGCCGATCGAATGCTCAACGGTCTTTCTCAAGTACTCGACGTTGGCCGTGATGCCGCTGACACAAAAGTCGGCGAGCACCTTTGAACCTCGGCGCAAATAGGTGATGCTCATCAACAGCGCTCTAGCGATGATTGGCTCGAACGCATTCAACTCAAGTTGCCCGGCTTCTGATGCCATCGACACGGTGGTGTCGTTGCCAATCACGGTAAAGGCGATTTGATTCACAACCTCGGGGATTACCGGGTTGACCTTTCCAGGCATAATCGATGAACCCGCTTGGCGAGGCGGAAGGTTGATTTCGCCGAAACCGGCTCGCGGCCCACTGGAGAGCAATCTCAGGTCATTCGAGATCTTCGAAAGCTTGATGGCAAGTCTCTTCAGAACACTAGAGACGGTGACAAAAACGCCTGTGTCTTGAGTGGCCTCGATGAGATTCTCGGCAACCACAAACTGATGCTCACAAAGAGCGCTTAGGTGCTTGCATACAGCTTGAGCGTAGCCAACCGGGGTATTCAGCTGGGTTCCGATCGCAGTGCCACCGAGGTTAATTTCACTCAGCAGGCGAATCGCTTCGCGAAGGCGATCCTCATCCTCCGAAATAGTGACGCCGTATGCTGTGAATTCTTGACCAAGGGTCATCGGAACTGCGTCCTGCAGCTGAGTTCTGCCCATCTTGATTACGTCTGAAAACTCCAGCCCCTTGGCGGCGAATGCTGCCCTTAGGCGATCAAGTTCTTCGAGCAAAGCGAGGATCTCGATGATCAGCGCCACCTTGATCGCGGTGGGATAGACGTCGTTAGTCGACTGAGACATGTTGACATGGTTTAGCGGGTGAATGTGCTCGTACTGCCCCTTGCTGAAACCAGCAATTTCGAGTGCACGATTTGCGATTACTTCGTTCGCATTCATGTTGGTGCTGGTTCCGGCACCACCTTGGATGGCATCGACAACGAACTCTGCATCGAACTTGCCATCCCTGACTTCGACACACGCCGCTTGAATTGGCTTGTGTAAATCGGCAGTCAATTCACCCAGCTCGAAATTCGCTGCCGCAGAGGCCTCTTTGATGAATGCGAGCGCTCTGACCAGTGAGCGATAGTGGCCGATTGGCACGCCGGAAATTCCAAAATTTTCAACTGCGCGCGCGGTGTGCACTCCCCAATATGCCTCGTCGGGTACATGCAGTTCGCCAAGTAGATCGTGTTCTAGCCTCATTGCTAACCAATCTTTCGTAAATACGAATTACTTTTCAGCCTAACTGACCGGTGCGCTATTTGCGTTTCTGTGACGCGGCTTCAACACCATCGGCAAAGAGCTGACGGATTAGTTGTTCATCAGCCAATTCCAGGTCGACCAACACGGCAGGGTATGACGCAAAGTGTTGACTCACAAAACAGGTTCGCGGAACGGTCTGCACCCAGGCATCTCGGGTGATCATGTCTGGCATGTGAACGGCCAAAACACGGCCTTTTGGAGCTAAGTCACCCAAGGCGGTCATGTCTCGGTTACTAAGTGGTCGCTCCCAGGCTACGGCTTTACCGTTTAGACACCATTCGCGTGTAGCTTTCGGATGTTCCGAATCGGAGTGAACAATCTTGCAACCGTTTAATTGCTCGGCAAGACCATCTATGAACGACCAATCGACCATGATTCAAGAGTCTAGTTGTGCACCCCTGTGTTAGGTTTCCGACATGAAGACAACGAAGTTTCTGGCCAGATTGCTACTCGGCGCAGGTCTGCTTTTCGCGGGAATTGGGCATCTCACATTCGCCCGCGCGACCTTCCAGACCCAAGTGCCAGATTGGTTACCGTTTGATGCAGACTTCGTGGTTGTCGCATCTGGAATTGTGGAAATTTTTCTGGGTCTAGCACTGGCTTCACTCCCAAGATTCCAAGCTCAAATGGGACTGATCACGGCACTATTCTTCATCGCCGTATTTCCAGGAAATATCTCCCAATACCTAACCCACACGGATGCCTTCAGCCTCAACTCCGAAGCAGCTCGATTGATCAGACTGCTCTTCCAACCGCTTCTCGTGGCATGGGCAATTTGGTCAACTGAAGCATGGCGATACATAAGAGGCGTATTCTCCAACTAGACACATAATCAAAGGGGATTCAAATGCAGGTCAAGGGAAAAGTAGTTGTAGTAACCGGCGCAGGTAGCGGAATGGGTCGAGAGCTTACTCTCGAGTTGATCAAGCGTGGCGCTTCAGTAGCAGCCGTTGACATGCGCGCCGAGACTCTGGAAGAGACTAAGCAGCTAGCTGAGGCAGCCGGTGGCACGGTCGAAACTTTTGTTCTAGACGTTAGCGACGATGCCAAAGTTGTCGCCCTACCTAAATTGGTCGAAAGCAAACTAGGCGCCGCTGACATCCTCATCAACAATGCAGGAATTATCCAGCCCTTCGTGATGATTAACGACCTCACCGTCGAAGCTGCCGCCAAGGTCATGAACGTAAATTTCCACGGTCCACTGATGTTGACCAAATCATTCCTGCCGGGTCTTCTAACCCGACCAGAGGGGCACATCCTCAACGTTTCATCCATGGGTGCTTATGCGCCAGTTCCTGGCCAGAGCGTCTACGGCGCATCCAAGGCGGCCATCAAGTTATTCACCGAGGGCCTGCGATCTGAGTTGTTGACCACCAAAGTAGGCGTAACAATCGTGTTCCCTGGAGCCATTGCCACGAACATCGCGGCAAACTCTGGAATGGCAACTCCTGGCGGAGATTCAGCCGAGACTGCCAAGTTCAAAATGACCGAGGCCCCGGTAGCGGCAAAGCTGATGGTCGACGCAATCGAAAAGAACAAGCCACGACTCTGCATCGGCCAAGACGCCAAGATGATGGACCTCATGTCGCGCATCAACCCTGTCTGGGCTGCAGGTGTTATTTACAAGCAAATGAAGTCTCTGCTCGGTTAGCCGTAAACTTGGAGGTATGACTAAAGTTCTTGCATCCCTCCCTGTCGGTGAAAAAGTTGGCATCGCCTTTTCTGGCGGCCTCGACACTTCTGTTGCTGTTGCCTGGATGCGAGAAAAAGGCGCTGTTCCTTACGCATACACCGCCAACCTCGGTCAATACGACGAAGACGACATCGATTCGATTCCATCGCGCGCAAAGATCTACGGCGCCGAAGAAGGACGCCTGGTTGACTGCCGTAACTCACTTGCCGAAGAAGGCCTAGCGGCGATCGCTTGTGGCGCTTTTCACATCCGCACCGGCGGCAAGGTTTACTTCAACACAACTCCCCTAGGTCGCGTCGTCACCGGAACCATGCTGGTTCGCGCAATGCACCAGGATGGCGTTGAAATCTGGGGCGACGGTTCAACCTACAAGGGCAACGACATCGAGCGTTTCTACCGCTACGGTCTATTGGCAAACCCAAACCTTCGCATCTACAAGCCATGGCTTGACCAAGACTTCGTCACCGAACTAGGTGGACGCCACGAAATGAGCGAATGGTTGCTTGAGCGCGACCTGCCTTACCGCGCATCCGTGGAAAAGGCCTATTCAACCGACGCAAACATGCTCGGTGCAACTCACGAGGCTAAGACCCTCGAAGAGCTAAACACCTCATACGAGATTGTCGAACCAATCATGGGCGTGAAGTTCTGGGATCCTTCGGTTGAAATCAAGACCGAGGACGTAAAGATCACTTTCCGTCAGGGTCGTCCAGTTGCGATCAATGGTGAAAGCCTCGAGAACGCTGTCGACCTAATCATGAAGGCGAACGAAATTGGTGGCCGTCACGGTCTCGGAATGAGCGACCAGATCGAAAACCGCATCATCGAAGCGAAGAGCCGCGGAATCTACGAAGCGCCGGGCATGGCGCTGCTACACATCGCTTACGAACGTTTGATCTCAGCAGTCCACAACGAAGACACTGTTGCCGCCTACCACGCCGAGGGTCGCCGCATGGGCCGTTTGCTTTACGAAGGCCGCTGGTTGGACCCACAGACCCTGATGCTTCGCGAATCGCTCACCAAGTGGGTTGCTTCGGCAATCAACGGTTCAGTTACCTTGCGTCTTCGCCGCGGTGACGACTACACGATCGTCAACACCGAGGGTGAAAACTTCAGCTACCACCCAGAGAAGCTATCGATGGAGCGCACCGAGGATGCCGCTTTCGGCCCTGGTGACCGCATCGGACAGCTCACCATGCGTAACCTTGACATCGCCGACACCCGCCAGAAACTCGATATGTACCGCAAGCAGGGACAGATCGAGGGCGGCCAGTTCGAACTAGCTTAGGCAAGAGGAGAATCATGCACGCGGCACTTCCAATTTGGTTTGAAATCTGGTCGATGGTCATTCTGACCCTCATCTTGATCGCCGATGTGTTGATTATCTTTAAGCGCCCTCACATCCCGAGTGCGAAGGAATCTACCGCTTGGGTGGTCTTCTATGCACTCTTAGCAATCGCATTCGGTGGTGTAATCGCCTGGCTCGGCAATGCCGAAGCCGCGAGTCAGTTCTATGCCGGCTGGCTAACCGAGTACAGCCTTAGCGTCGATAACCTCTTTGTTTTTGTAATCATCATGAGTCGCTTCTCGGTGCCTAAGAAGTACCAGCAAGAGGTTTTGATGGTTGGCGTCGTGATGGCCCTCGTTTTGCGAGGCTTGTTCATCATCGCCGGTGCAGCACTAATCCAAACCTTCAGCGCGATCTTCTACATATTCGGCGCTTTCTTGATCTACACCGCCTACCACCAGGCATTCAGAACCGAAGACGACGACGAAGAATCCGAAAGTAAGCTCATCGTGATGCTGCGCAAGCGCATAACCGTAGCCAAAGACTTCGATGGCGCCAAGATTCGCACCGTGGTCGACGGCAAGAAGGTCTTTACGCCGATGATTGTGGTCTTCACTGCAATCGCACTAACCGATGTCATGTTCGCGTTTGACTCGATTCCGGCCATCTTCGGCATCACCACGGATGCGTTTATCGTTTTCGCCGCCAACGTGTTTGCCCTTATGGGCCTGCGCCAGCTCTACTTCTTGCTAGGCGGGCTACTCGACAAGCTCGAGTACCTCAAATACGGCATCGCATTCATCCTTGGTTTTATCGGCTTCAAGTTGATTGCCCACGCCATGCACGAGAACGAACTTCCATTCATCAACGGTGGTCACCACATCGACTGGGCTCCGGAAATTTCGACCAATACTTCGCTGATTGTGATCGTCGCATCTATTTCGGTTGCTGCAATCGCCAGCGCCGTGAAGATAAAACAATCAGCCAAGTCACAGCAATAGGTCTGTTAGTAGGAATCTCTAACGCGATTACTGGGTTAGCCTAAGTAATAACGTCTTCAAAGGGGATACTCGTGCACCGTCTCGCCAAACTAAGCCTTGCTAATCGCTCGGTAGTTGCTCTCATTACGATCATCATCGCGATTTTCGGCCTCATCTCCGTCGGTGCTCTCAAGCAAGAGTTGATTCCAAGCTTTGAGACGCCGCAGGCAGCGATTGTGACCACCTATCCGGGTGCTTCTCCAGAAGTTATCGATAAGCAGGTAAGCGAGCCGATCGAAAGCGCCGTGCGAGCGCTTGATGGTCTTGTAACTTCTTCATCAACCTCACAGAGCAACGTCTCTATTGTTCGCGTCGAATTTGACTACGGAACCAGCACCGCGAAGGTCAAGGAGAGCTTAAACTCGGCTTTGGCCACGCTTTCTCTGCCAGCAGACGCTAAAGCCAAAGTCCTTTCAGGATCATTTGACTCGGTTCCTGTGATTGCGCTCGGAGTTTCTGCAAATAGCGGTAACAACGAGGCAATTGGCAAGATCCTTGCCGACACCGCTACCCCGCTGCTCTCATCGGTGCCAGGAGTTCGCGACGTAACCATTTCTGGCGTTGTTGAGAAGCGAATCAATCTAAAGCTAAAGCAGTCGGTCTTGACTGCCAACGGGCTCTCAGCACAATCAATCACCAGCGCGCTACAGGCGAATGGCTTTGTAATCCCAGCCGGCACCATCGACGACAACAAAGGTTCGATCTCGGTTGAAGTTGGCACCCCGGTGAACTCGCTGGCCGCTTTCAAGGCTCTGCCTCTAATCGGCTCGAAGACCACCGTAACCAGCTCGCCAAGCATTCCAAGTTCGACGGGAATGCCATCAGGGTTCTCAGGTCAGATTCCATCTGGTTTCAAGATTCCAACTACCAGCACCCCAAGCGTTAGCACTTCGATCACCGCTCTAACAATCGCCGATGTTGCAACCGTTACTTACGAGAATGCGCCTGTCACATCAATCGCTCGTGTGAACGGCAAGGCAGCGCTAGCAATCTCAATCACAAAGACCCAAGACGCAAACACCGTCGCTATTTCTAAGGGCGTCACCGCGAAGATGGACGAACTCAAGAAGAAGCTCGGTGACGTAACAATCACCACCATCTTCGATCAGGCGCCATACGTCAGTAAGTCTTTGGAGAACCTAAGCACTGAGGGTTTGCTGGGTCTCGGGTTTGCAATCATCATCATTCTTTTGTTCTTGATGTCTGTGCGCTCGACTTTGGTCACCGCCATTTCTATTCCGACCTCGGTACTCATCACATTCATCGGTCTCGGTTGGTTCGGCTACTCGCTTAACCTGTTCACCCTTAGCGCGCTGACCATCGCGATCGGTCGAGTAGTAGACGACTCAATCGTGGTAATCGAAAACATCAACCGCCACCTCTCGTATGGTGAGCCGAAGCGCAAGGCGATTCTTCGTGCGGTACGCGAAGTATCAGGAGCGATCACTGCGGCAACCATCACAACGATTGCCGTGTTCTTGCCAATCGCGCTCGTCGGTGGAATCGTCGGTGAGCTATTCCGACCATTCGCATTTACTTTCGCGATTGCGCTAGCGGCATCGCTATTTGTGTCGCTCACCATCGTTCCGGTATTGGCCTACTGGTTCCTCAAGTCTCCGGCTGAAATTAGCCACAAGGATGAAGTGGCTGCCGCTGCACACTCAATCGAAGTTCGCGATGCCGAAGAAGCCAAGGAACGCAAGAGCATTTTGCAGCGCAGCTACATTCCAGTTCTCACCTGGACCCAGAAGCGACCAGTTGTCACATTGGTTTCGGCCTTTGCCATTCTGATGATGACATTCGCCCTCGTCCCTCAGCTGAAAACAGACTTCATCGGCTCATCAGGTTCGAACAGTTTTGTAATCAATCAAGAGTTGCCTGCAGGTCAGACCCTTGACCAGCAAGACAAAGCCGCTGCCAAGGTTGAAGCCATTCTGCTTTCTCACGAGGAAGTCGAAGTGGTTCAAACCACTATCGGCTCGTCGGGAGATGGCCGCGTGGCCTTTGGCGCCGCAGCCGGCGGAACTTCAATCCAGGTAACCACCAAGGAAAACGTTGACCAGGCTGCGCTCAAGAAGAGCCTCGAGAAGGCGTTCGCAGCCGACTCGACACTTGGAACCGTAAAGTTCAGCTCAGGTGGCGGCGGTGGCTTCGGTTCATCGAGCACCATTGACGTCAAAGTCAAGGCTCCAGATGACACCAAGCTCAACCTAGCCATTACTGCCGTTCAAAAGGCAATGAAGGGCACCAAGGATGTCTCTGAGATCACCAACTCGTTGGCTGAGAAGCAGCGCACCTTGAAGGTGACGGTAGACCGTAAGGCAGCCGCGAAGAAGGGCCTAACCGAAATCACCGTAGGTGGTCTCGTGGCTGCAGCGATGAAGCCATCAAGCATCGGTAAGGTCAACATCGACAGCGTCGAAACTTCGATCTATGTCGTCAAGACCGACATCCCAGACACCGTTGCCAAGGTACGCAACATTCAGATTCCAACATCGACCGGAATCACCAAGCTATCTTCAATCGCCAAGATCGAAGAGGTTCTCGTGCCTGTCTCGATCAAGAGCGAAAAGGGTGACCGAACCGCGAACGTTTCGCTGACTCCAAGCGGAAAGAACCTCGGTGCGATCTCGGCCGACGTTACAAAGCGCCTGGCTGCGGTTGAATTGCCGACCGGCACTACGGCGAGCATCGGTGGCGTTAGCGCATCACAGGCTGATTCATTCGCTCAACTGGGTCTAGCCTTGCTAGCGGCTATCGCAATCGTGTTTATCGTGATGGTGGCAACCTTCGCAAGCATCATCCAGCCGATCATTCTGCTGATCTCGATTCCGTTTGCCGCGACCGGCGCCCTGGTAATGCTTTTAGTTACTGACACCGCTCTAGGGGTGCCTGCACTTATCGGTATGTTGCTGCTAGTGGGAATCGTGGTCACAAACGCGATTGTTCTCATCGACCTAATCAACCAATACCGCAAGGAAGGCCGCCCGACTCAGGAGGCCATCATGGATGGAGCGCGTCAGCGACTTCGCCCGATCTTGATGACCGCTTTGGCTACCATCTTTGCTCTAACTCCGATGGCACTCGGTGTCACCGGTGGCGGTGGCTTCATCTCTCAGCCGCTGGCAATCGTGGTTATCGGCGGACTCTTCTCGTCAACCATCCTGACTCTCGTAATCGTGCCGGTGCTTTACTGGTTGGTTGAGGGCCGCAAGGAGCGCAAGGCAGCTAAACGCGCCAACAAGCCTGCAAAGCGAGCCCGCAAGGCTGCCTAAGCAAAACGTTTAGAATTGGGAGGTCTCCGACATTGTCGGAGGCCTCCCCTATTTTTGGAATGTGATTGAGATTTCTGACAACCTAGTTTGGATCGACTGCGAGATGACCGGGCTAAACCCCGAGACTGATTGCCTAGTTGAGGTCGCCGTTGTAATCACTAACTCAGAACTAGAGATCCTTGACGAGGGTTTGAACATCGTCATCAAGCCTCGCCCAGAATCATGGGCAAACATGAACGACTTCGTACGCAACATGCACACCGAGTCTGGGCTAATCAACGACGTTGAAGATGGTCTAGAGCTCGCCGATGCCGAGCAACTCATCCTTGATTACGTCAAGCGTTTTGTGCCTGAAGCCCGCCAGGCACCGCTTGCCGGCAACACCATCGGCACCGACCGCATGTTCTTGAACCGATACATGCCTCAGCTTGACCAGCACCTGCACTACCGAAACATCGATGTTTCATCGATCAAAGAACTCACTCGTCGCTGGTATCCACGCGCTTACTTCCAACTTCCCAAGAAGGAAGGCGGTCACCGTGCACTAGCCGACATCCTTGAATCAATCACCGAGCTTCGTTACTACCGAAACACCGTTCTTGTTCCGCTGCCAGGCCCGACCTCGGATGAAGCCAAGCAGGCAGCAGCAAATCTAAAGACTTCTTAGTCAATCTAATCTGATAGACTTTTCCGGTTGTTGTGCTTCGGCAGAACACATGGTGGGTATAGCTCAGCTGGTAGAGCACCTGGTTGTGGTCCAGGGGGTCGCGGGTTCAAGCCCCGTTACTCACCCCATGTAATAAAAAATCCCCGGTCATTTTGACCGGGGATTTTTTCATGCCTATTCGACTAGGCGTTTGCCTTTTCGATAAGTAGCTCACGAACGCGACCTGCGTCTGCAGAACCCTTCATAGCCTGCATAACAGCACCGATAACGGCTCCTGCAGCCTGCATGCGGCCTTCGCGGATGGCATCCAGAACATCTGGCTGCTTTGCTAGCGCGGCGTCGATAGCGGCGATTAGAGCGCCGTCATCTGAAACCACTTCTAGGCCACGAGCCGTGACGATCTCGGCTGGCGAGCCTTCGCCGTTTAGAACGTAGGTCAGAACCTCACGAGCCAGGCGGTCGTTTAGCTTTCCGGCATCAACCAGCTGGGCAAGTTCAGCAACGTAAGCGCCTGAAATCTCGAGCTCGGTCACATCCTTGTCTTGGCTGTTCGCGATGCGGGCAAGCTCACCTGTCCACCACTTGCGGGCAGCCTGTGGCTTAGCGCCAGCCTTCACGGTCTCTTCGATCTGGTCGAGCAAGTCTGCGTTAACGACGTCGCGGAACTCTAGGTCTGCGAAGCCCCACTCGGCCTGAACACGCTTGCGACGGTCGGCTGGCTTCTCAGGCAGCTTGGCGCGAAGCGACTCGATAAGTTCTTTGGAAGGCTGAACCGGAACCAGGTCTGGCTCTGGGAAGTAGCGGTAGTCGTCGGCATCTGACTTCGGACGTCCGGCGCTGGTTGCACCCTTATCTTCGTGCCAGTGGCGGGTTTCCTGAACGATTGCAGTGCCCTTGGCCAAGAGTGCGGCCTGACGCTGAATCTCGTAGCGAACCGCGCGCTCAATTGAGCGAAGCGAGTTTACGTTCTTCGTCTCGGTGCGAGTGCCAAGCTTCTCTTGACCATGTGGACGAAGTGAAACGTTGGCGTCACAGCGAACGTTTCCGCGCTCCATACGCGCGTCAGAGACGCCTAGCCCCTTCACGATCTCGCGAATCGAGCGAACGTAGGCGGCAGCAAGCTCAGGAGCCTCTGCACCAGCACCGTAGACCGGGCGGGTAACGATCTCGACCAGTGGAACACCGGCACGGTTGTAGTCAACCAGTGAATACTCTGCACCCTGAATGCGACCGGTTGAACCACCGATGTGAGTCAGCTTGCCCGCGTCTTCTTCCATGTGTGCACGCTCGATCTGAACGGTGTGCACCGAACCAGAAGGCAACTCGACGGTCAACTCACCGTTGAAGGCGATTGGCTCGTCGTATTGCGAGGTCTGGAAGTTCTTGGCCAAGTCTGGGTAGAAGTAGTTCTTGCGCGCGAAACGACCGTTAGGCGCGATTTCACATCCAAGTGCCAGACCGATTGAGATGCTCGACTCAACCGCGGTGCGGTTGACCGCTGGCAAAGCGCCAGGCAGAGCAATACAGATTGGGCAAACGTTGGTGTTTGGCTCGTCACCAAACTCGTTGCGGCAACCACAGAACATCTTGGTCTTGGTGTTCAACTCGACGTGAACCTCTAGACCGATGACGACCTCGAACATCTCGAGGGCCTTTTCATAGTTCATCAATTCGTCTTTAGCCATTAGCCGCGAACCTCCAACTCAGGTGCAAAGTCAATCATTCGCTTGCCCCAGATGTCTTCGTGCATCTTCTCTAGCGCGGCACCAACCTGGTAAAGGCGGGCGTCGGCACGAGCCGGAGCTAGCAACTGAAGGCCAACCGGAAGCTGGTCTTCGTCGGCAAGACCGATAGGAATCGACATACCTGGGATACCGGCAAGGTTCGCCGGGATGGTGGCGATGTCGTTTAGGTACATGGCCAACGGGTCTTCCAACTTCTCGCCGATCTTGAAGGCGGTGGTTGGAGCGGTTGGTGAGATAAGCACGTCTACCTTGTCGAACGCTGCTGCGAAGTCGCGCTGAATCAAGGTGCGAACCTTTAGAGCTGCGCCATAGAAGTGCTCGTATGAGCCGCTAGACAACGCGTAGGTTCCAAGGATGATGCGGCGCTTAACCTCTGGACCGAAACCAGCCTCGCGAGTGGCAGCCATAACACGCTCGATGGTCGGGTTGCCCTCTGGAGCAACACGCAGACCGAAGCGAACCGAGTCAAACTTGGCGAGGTTCGAAGAAGCCTCGGCAGGAAGAATCAGGTAGTAAGCAGCAATCGCGTACTCGAAGTTAGGGCATGAAACCTCAACGATTTCGGCACCGGCCTGCTCAAGAAGCGCAATGCTCTCCTTGAAGCGGTTCATGACGCCAGGTTGGAAACCCTCACCCATTAGCTCCTTGATAACACCGATGCGCATGCCCTTTACGTCGAGCTTGCGAGCGGCATCAGCCATCGAACCTAGCGACTCAGGCAGCGAGGTGCTGTCGTGTGGGTCGTGGCCGGCAATCAGGTCTTGAATCAAAGCTGAGTCGAGAACGTTGCGCGAAACCGGGCCTACCTGGTCTAGCGAGCTAGCCAAGGCGATCAGACCGTAGCGTGAAACGGCGCCATAGGTCGGCTTGTTTCCAACGGTTCCGGTAACCGAGGCTGGGAAGCGAATCGAGCCACCGGTGTCTGAACCGATTGCAACCGGAGCCTGGAACGACGCTACGACCGAGCTCGAGCCACCACCGGAACCACCCGGGATGCGGGTCAGGTCCCAAGGGTTGCGGCTAGGGCCAAAGGCCGAGAATTCGGTTGACGAGCCCATGGCGAACTCATCCAAGTTGGTCTTACCGAGAATCGGAAGGCCAGCTTCACGAATCTTCTTAACCACGGTTGAGTCGTATGGCGGAACCCAACCCTCAAGGATCTTTGAACCCGAGGTGGTCGGTGCATCGGTGGTGGTTAGGTTGTCCTTCACCGCGATTGGCAGACCGGCTAGCTCGTGCAGCTTTTCACCGGCGGCACGACGACGGTCGATGTCAGCGGCGGCAGCGAGTGCGGTCTCTGGGTTCTGGTAGAGGTATGAGTGAACATCCTGGTCAACCGCAGCGCTGCGGTCGAGGTGAGCCTGAGTCAGCTCGACAGAAGAAACCTGGCCACTCTTCAGCAGCTCAACGAGCTCGCTGGCATTCTTGCGAATCAGTTCAGACATGGTCTACTCCTCATCCAAGATTGCTGCAACGCGGAAACGGCCTTCGCCGCTGTCTGGGGCACCCGAAAGAGCCTGCTCCTGAGTCAGCGATGGTTCGACAATGTCTTCACGGAAGACGTTGGCCATCGGAATCGGGTGGCTGGTTGCAGGAACGTCGACGCCGGCAAGCGCCTCGTTTACCTTTGCCACAGAGTCAACAATCAGCGAAAGCTGCTCGGTAAAACGTTCGACCTCTTCGTCGGTCACAAGGATGCGGCTAAGGCCGGCCAAGTGACGCACTAGGTCAGGGGTGATTTCAGACATGAATCTCTCTCAAAAGCGGGAGTTGTATACCTAAGAGTTTAGTCGGCGCTGAAATTCTTCTTCGTCGATAACCTCAATGCCAAGCTCTTCTGCTTTGGCAAGTTTTGAACCGGCATTTTCACCGGCAACCACGAACGCGGTCTTCTTTGACACGGATGAGGCCGCCTTACCACCGTTGCTGATGATCGCTTCTTCGATTTGTTCGCGAGTGAACTGCTTTAGCGAGCCGGTGGCGACGATGCTTAGACCGGCAAACTTGCCGTCTGCTGCCCCACCTGAACCCGGACCTTCGTGACCCGGAGTTTCAAGTTGAACCCCGGAGGCACGCCAACGCTCGATGATTTCTCGGTGCCAGTCAACCGTGATCCACTCGCGCAGCGACTGGGCAAGAATCGCTCCGACACCGTCGACCTCGGATAGTTCTGCCTCGGATGCGGCGAAGATTCGGTCTAGCGAACCGAAGTGGGCTGCCAGTGAGCGTGCGGCCACCGGGCCCACGTGACGAATAGAAAGCGCCACAAGGATGCGCCAGAGCGGCTTGGTTTTGGCGTCTTCTAGGTTGCGAAGAAGCTTCAGAGCCACTTCGGCCGGGCTGCCATCCTTCTTGCGGAAGAAATCAACGACCTTTGGGTTTCCGTCGGCGTCGAGCTTTGGAAGGCCCGAGTCTGGGTCCAGAACCTGTGCCTGAATCGGCAGCAAGTCTTCGAGTGTCAAGTCGAACAGGTCTGCTTCAGATTTAAGCGGGGCGGCCTGCGGTTCGAGTGGCTGGGTAAGGGCAACGGCGGCCACGTAGCCGAGTGCCTCGATGTCGAGCACTCCACGCGAGCCGAGGTAAGCAACGCGCTCACGAAGCTGAGCCGGGCAACTCTTGGCGTTCTGGCAGCGAAGGTCAACGTCACCCTCACTCGAAGGTGCTAGTGCCGCACCACAAGATGGGCAGTTGCTCGGCATCACGAAGGCACGCTCTGAGCCGTCGCGAAGTTCGATCACAGGGCCAAGAATCTCAGGGATGACATCGCCGGCCTTGCGAAGCACCACTGTGTCTCCGATCAGCACACCCTTGGCCTTGACCACATCCTGGTTGTGGAGGGTCGCAAACTCGACCACCGAACCGGCTACCTTGACTGGCTCAACCACGGCGTAAGGCGTTGCTCGACCAGTGCGGCCGATGCCGATGCGAATGTCAACCAGCTTGGTGTTTACCTGCTCAGGAGCGTACTTGTACGCGATGGCCCAGCGTGGGGCGCGGCTCGTGAAACCTAGGTCGGCCTGCTCGGCCAGTGAATCGACTTTGACCACAACGCCGTCGATCTCGTGCTCAAGATTGTGGCGATTCTTTTCAAAGTTGTCGATGTAAGCCAAGACCTCATCGGCCGAATTGACTACAGCGAAGCGCTCGGATGTCGGGAGCCCCCAGCTCTTGAGCAACGAATACATCGCCGACTGGGTGGTGATTGCTTCGCCGTTAGCGCTTGGGTTTGGCCATGCGCCAATTCCGTGAACCAACATGCGCAGTGGGCGGCTGGCGGTCACCTTTGGATCCTTTTGGCGCAGCGAACCGCTGGCCGAGTTGCGTGGGTTGGCGAACGGCGCCTTACCCTCGGCGACAAGGCCCTCGTTTAGCTTCGCGAAGTCTTCGACGCCAAAGAAGATTTCTCCGCGGATTTCAACCACTGGCGGATGCCCCGCACCGTCAAGTTTGCGCGGAATCGACTTGATGGTCAGAACGTTCTGGGTGACATCTTCACCGACCACGCCGTCGCCGCGAGTTGCAGCCGATACGAGAGCGCCGTTTTGATAGCGAAGGTTAATCGCGAGGCCGTCAATCTTTAGTTCGCAAAGGAATGGGCCGGCGCCAGCCTTGGCAACCCAGGCGCGCATTTCATCGTGGCTGAAGACGTTGTCGAGACTCATCATGCGATCTAGGTGCTGAACCGGCGCAAAAGCCTGGTTAGCCGAACCGCCAACCGTCTGAGTCGGGCTATCCCCCGTGATTAGTTCTGGATGCTGAGCTTCGAGCAGCTCGAGCTCGTGCATGAGAGCGTCATACTCGGCATCTGCAATGAGCACGGTGTTGCCCTCGTAATAGGCGCGCCGATGCTTGTTAATCTCATCGACCAACTCTTCGATGCGCTTCGCTGCGGCGGCCTCTAGCAAATCCATTAGGCGAGGCTCGCTTCTGCTTCAACCGGTACAGCACTAACAGTGCGATCGATTGTGGTTTGACCTAGCACGCGGGTACCAAGATACAGAACCGCGGTCTGTCCAGGCGCAACACCGAGCAGTGGTTCTTTGACCCGAATGACCATCTCGTCGTCAATCACCGAGAATTCGGCTGGGATGGCGTCGCCGTGGGCTCGAACCTGAACCAGGATGTCTGTCCAGGCATCCGTGTTCTTTGGAGGCTGGCCACACCAGGTGTAGCGACTACCGGCCATTTCAGAGATTGCTAGAGCCGCCTGTGGACCAACTACCACCGTGTTGGTCTTTGGGCGAATCTCGAGAACGTAACGCGGTCGACCATCGGCGGCAGGGCGACCAATCGAAAGACCCTTGCGCTGGCCGACTGTGAATCCGTGTGAGCCCTCGTGAGAGCCAAGTACGTTGCCGGCTCGGTCAACGATTTCACCGGTCTGGTTGCCGAGTTTGTCGGCAATCCAATCTTGGGTATCACCTTCGGGGATGAAGCAGATGTCGTAGCTGTCAGGCTTATTGGCCACCGAAAGCCCGCGCGCCTCGGCCTCGGCACGGATTAGGTCCTTGGAGGCGCTGGCGCCTAGTGGAAACATCGAGTGCTTGAGCTGTTCTTCGGTGAGCACACCGAGCACATAAGACTGGTCCTTTGCCATGGCTGCACTGCGGTGAAGCTCTAAGCCCTCAGGCCCATCTACCAACGATGCATAGTGGCCGGTACACACCGCATCAAAACCAAGAGCGAGAGCCTTCTCAAGAAGAGCAGCAAACTTGATGCGCTCATTGCAGCGCATGCACGGGTTGGGGGTGCGGCCGGCGGAGTACTCGGCGATGAAGTCGTCGACGACGTCGGCCCGGCGTGACACGGCGGGGATGGGCGCCTCGCGCGGGCCGCGAAGCACGTGGCCGCGCGCGAAGCTGGCGCCGGTGAACCCGCCGGTGACAGGCGCGGACTGCGTGCAGCCGGCGA
>ERZ650310.233-NODE-233-length-16792-cov-5.034714_pt1 | contig 16792 bp, 19 predicted proteins | sample MGYA00376246_ERZ650310 | MGnify/ENA primary metagenome ERZ650310 (study PRJEB26733, sample SAMN07839286) | wastewater metagenome | biome: small river; feature: stream; material: water | place: USA: North Carolina | collected 2016-03-01 ...
TGTCACTTGCAATTGTCATTAAGAACACTATATTAGTAATACTAATAATTCTAATTGGTCATTTTATGGTTAAGAATTTCTTATTAGACAAAAAGAACCGCCTGCCTGCATATAAAGAACAACCAAATAAGGATTTGGGAGGTGCTCTTGTACCTATCAAAAGCGAATTAGCACCAGCACCAATTGTACCTGAAAATGAAACACCTCTTGCAAAACCTTCATCTGAACCAATCAGCTTAGTACAAGGTGGTCTTGATAAAGCAAAGGAAGAGTTGTTAAAGTTTATTGATGGTGACGATGATATTGAAGGGTACTTTGGCAATGACTCAGTACTTGGAGCACAACCGACTGATAATTGTAAACCAAAAAAACAAGACAGTATGTTTCCATTGAGTACAACATGTAATCCAGACATACAGTCCTTACCTAAAACTGAAATGGATGTCAAAGCCAATTGTAACTTGAACCAAACAAAGAAGAATGTCATGTTGATTAATGAATATGCTGATGAGAGTACTATGAATGGCGGGGCGTTATATGGTGGTCTCAGTGCATTTGACTCTTTTGATAACAACTATCAATCCATTTGCAGTTAAAATTTGAGTGCTATTATAATACGATATAAAGAACAATTAAAACCATTAATACTATCAAGTAAAAATGATGATTGGTGAAATATCATTCTGTGATCAAGTAGGCTTCAATATTAAGACAGACGAAACTAAAAGATTCATTCTTGACACTATACAGAACAAGTATGGATTAAAGATAATAACAAAACATTTCGAGAAGTATGAGGATAGAATGTTTCAAAACCTACAGAAACGTCCACATCTCCTTTGTGTACGAAGCAATGGTAACCCTTACTTTTTATGTCTTATCAAATTGAACTTTGTAAATTACTGTATATTTATTGATAAAAAGATTCAACAAGGATATTCATACCCACGTATGATAATAAGTCATTTCAGGTTTGCTGACGAGATGTTCAATGATACAATTTTCGATGGAGAAATGGTAAAAATGAATGATGGCTCTTGGACTTACTTAATGAATGATGTTATGGTATTAAAAGGTTTGCATCTTAGAGAACATAATCTAGTAAAGCGAATCAATTATTTGTATGAAGTTATTGCTGACAGTTTCCGTCCAGATATATATGATATCTGTAAGTTTGGTGTTAAGCAATACTTCAAATATGATGAAGCAATGACTATTATTGAAAAACATATTACTGAAGTTCAGTATTCTTGCAGAGGCATATATTTTAAGCCCTTGTTTTTGAAGTTCAAGGATGTACTTATCAATTTCAATGACGAACTTGTTACAAAAGTGGAAAGAACGAAATATAAACATTTGAAGTCATTTGTTCTTAAAGAAGATAGAGATAAGCTTTGTAACATAGAGACGAGTTCTGTGACAAGTGATAGTACAGACATATCAAAGGAAACAATTCCTGTCGAAAAGAAAGAATTAAATATTGATGGCACAGAAGTCTTTCACACAAGGAAAACTAACTTACCTGATGTCTATGAGGTATATAATAATTCTATGATTCTTGTAGGATATCCCGCAGTTCCGTCAATGCATATTAGCAAGACACTTAGAGATATGTTTAAAAATAAAAATATCATTGATACTATTCCATTACAATACAGTTTTTCAAAGAAACTAAGCAAGTGGGTATTATCTTGTTAGTTTTGCTAACACATCACATACATGTTTAACACCAACATTGACATCAACATCTTTGTCATGATTGTAATTGACAAATATTTTATAATATTTTTTTCCTTCTGTGATGCCATTCTCAAAGTTTACAAAAACACGGTTGGATACACGGAAGATAAGTTTTTTTGTTATGTTCTCAGAGTAGATATTAAGTGATGAAGGTACACTTATAATAGACTGTTTGTTTTTGGTTTGGGCTATAGCACATATATTTGTTGATATAATCTCAACTTTGTTTGTATGTGCTGTGTATATGTTCATTTCCTCATTCTTGAAATTTTGATAACATACATCACCAATGAACACCTCCTTATACTGCTTTTGATAGTATCTATAATTTGAGTCCATAAGTCTGTACATAAGGTTGTAAAACCTTTCTTTTTCAAATGATGTATTGTAAATCTCAATGTCATTAGTAGTTACATTTGCATTGTCACATAGGACAAACTCAAAGTAGTTTGAAAAGCTGTCTACCTTGGTATTTTCAAGAATGAACTGTTCCATTGTATATGCAGTCTATGTTTGCTTATTTCTTAAATACATATAGCATTATATGCAATCTCAATTTTTTTTTCTTACATTCCCTTATTGCTTTGTGTACAAACTGAATGTATATGAGTAGTCATTGTACATGTTAATAGGTCCTTCATGGCAAATTGGAAACATGGTGAATAATGTTTCTGTAGGGAATGTTACATTACATGGTACGTATTTGAGAATATGAGTTACAAACACCTTATCACAAAGGGAATGTTGTAAAGCTTCTTTGTAAAGTTGACACCCACCAATGACAAAAACGTTATGAATATTATGCAGAGTACTAGTTAAAGTCAATGCATCATCTAAGGATGACACTATAAATGTGTTCTCATATCTTTGTATTTTGTCATTGCTTAATGTACCACTTACAATGATGTTGATTCTGTTTGGGAGAGGTTTCTTTGGTAATGAATTCCAAGTATTCCTTCCCATAATAACAACATTACAACAAGCATCTGGACAATATGATGTAATGGTTTTGAAATGCTTCAAATCATCAGGTATGTACCATGGAATTGTATTGTCATTACCTATTCCTCCGTTCAGAGAACAAGCAACAATAACAGAAAATGTCTTCATTCTTTTATGCTAATATGAGTTGTCTTGCTTATACTTATATAATCAATTCCATGAAAATTTGAATTATTAATTAACTTCTATATATAACGCACTTAAGACATTGCAAGGCATTATACATCTAGCAACACAGGATGGAACAAGAAAATCCACGAGAGGTTATTCATAGAATGATTAAAAGTAAAGTACCTGATTTGGATGACACACAAGTAAAGGACATGGAGATAGGTGTATACAATTGGACAATAGAGTATAGTGACGAGCACAAGATTATAAAGAATTGGAAAAACCCTCGTTTCTACAAAGTTTATGTGGAAAAAGCACGGTCCATTGTATCTAATATTGACAATACAAGCTACTTAGATAACAAACGACTTATAACCCGACTCAGTGAAAAGGAGTTTGCCCCTCATGAAATTCCTTTCATGAAGCCTGAAAATATGTTTCCCGAGAGATGGAAACAGACGGTAGATGCATACATGAAAAAGTATGAAAATGCATATGAAAGGAAAGATGTGGTTGTGTCAAGTCTGTTTAGATGTGGCAAGTGTAAGAAGAAACAATGTACTTACTTTGAAGCGCAAACACGAAGTGCTGATGAAGGTGCAACTGTATTTGTCAGCTGTTTGAATTGTGGCAATAAATGGAAAATGAGTTAGATTATATTGACAGCACTTGCAAGATCATCTATAAAGTATAATTTGTTGTTTATTTTTTTATTCGTTCCACAAAATAGTATGTTTGTCCACGCAACATTGTTTATTACTGGTTTCATGTTTCCAATATTATCATCAATGAAAACAACATTTTCCTTTGTAAAGTGTGATTGCAATTTATCATAGACAAGATGGTAAGGTTTTAAATAGCTTTCATCATCCTCATCAACATGCAAGATTTTTCTGACATCCTCAATAGAATACATGATGTCTGGCTCATCTTTCAAAGTATTAGATATCCATCTATAAGGAGCATTTGAAAAGAAATAAATTTCATGATGATGTTCGTGACAATAGTTGATAAGGGTTCGGAAATCATCAAAGTTATTGTTAGTTTCTCTTAACTTACTATAATCAAGTGTGTCATAGACTGCCTTATTGTAATCTACCATGTTGCAGTTTGGAATTCCAATATCTTTGAGGCCTGTCAGTGTGTGTCCGTACCCTTTGTACAAATTGTAGCAAATGTCTTCTGCTTGCTTGGGACTAATCAAATGTTGATTGAAAGACTTGACATTATTTAATTTCCTCCATGTGTATATACTTGCTCTCTTAGCAACTTGTATATCAGCCCTCTTGTTTCTTAACACAACACCATCAAAATCAACTAAAACAACTTTTTTCAAGGGTACCATTTTATATGATTGATGAGTGTTTATATTAATACATTCTTATATACAGATGACTATAATATTATGTCGTTAGTTGTTGAAAAATTAACACATACTAATTTTCCTAAGTTTGAAAAGAAATTACTTCAATCCCTTAAAGAAGAGTATAAGGCTACATATAACTTAATCTTAGATGATACACAAAGTAAGCAACTTATAGATTATTGTATTTCTTATATGTATGTTTTGGTGCTTAAAATATCTACATCATCAAAGATGCTCGGATACTTTAGTATAAGCCGGACAGATTTGAACAAAACAAAAAGCTTTGTTAAACATATAATTAACTACACTTTGGGTTATGTGTTTGTTTTTGATGTTTATGTCTTTCCTAAATATAGACGTAAGGGTATCGGTACTTATCTTGTAAGACAAGCAGTATGCACGACTGTAAAGGATTTTCAGGCAAAGCGTATATTCCTTTACATACAATCATCTGAACTAAGTAGCTTTTATAACAGAAATGGGTTTTCTTACAAAGCAAGTGTTAAATTCGCTGACAATAATTCACTGTTACTTTTGGAAAACAATTTACAATAGTAAGTTATTATTATATAAGTATTATGTTGTTATCATTGTAACAAACAAAATCATGACCTGTAATTGTGAACAATGTGCTTGTGATAAATGCACATGTAAGTGTACTTCTGATGATGATAAAGTTTCATGTCATTCACAAGAGATAGATACATGTTGTGGAGGTTGTGATTGTGACAAAGACTCATGTAAATGCGATTCAGACTGCTTTGAGGACACGGATACAAGCGACACACAGGGCAATGAGATATCAAGTGAAGAAAATAGTTCTGGAGAAGAAGACGATGATGAAATGGATGATGATAAAACGTCAATTCTTCGTGGCAAATGGATTTATGACGGTTCAACAAGTATTGATGAAATGATAGAAGCCCTTCAAAGAGAGATATATCTTCTTGGAGATTTGAAAGAAGATGGTTGGGTGCTTCAAGAGCCAGTAATAGATGACCATGCAATCCTTGTAAAAGAGGACAATTGATAATAAAAATAAATCCAACGATGTCATAAATTTACATTATGATCATATCATCAAGTCTCCAATACTCATCAATACCATTTGGTAAGGTTCTTTTTATCATAAAAGGAAGTTTCCTTTGACGTAATTCTTCTGCTGCTATCTCACATGGGTTGAATGGTTTTGTTGAGTCAATATCAACATATGCATCAGCACCTCTTTGCAATTGCTCACTACGAAGACCTATGATTTTTACCTTTTCATATTTAGATAATATGTTCTTTGTAATATTCTTAATAGGATCATATTTTTGCATGATGTCAAGAAAATCTTCGGGTTGATTGGATTTAGAGGAAGACATGTCTATTTATGATTTCTAAATAAAATAAAAATAAAGACTTATACCGTTTTCAATTTTTAAATATTGTATATCGTTACAGTATCAATCTTGAAGTCTCCAAAAGTGCTCACAAGTACAGCAATAGTACATATATTTCATGTTTGTATGGTCATACTTTAAATATATAACTTCATTTGGTTGTTCAGGCTTCTTTGTGCATGACGGATTTGTACATGATATGTTTGACACTCGTGGAAGGGTCGGATCATACTTCAAGTACTTATTCATGTATTGTGAATACTTTGTGGCATCATCAACCTTGTTATCATCAATAATACAAATACTTCCTTTGTCTTTAGGATTTACTTCTTCATTACCACAACACTTACAGAAGTAAACCATATCTTTGGTTTCATTTACTTTTATGAAGTATACATTGTTACAGACATTACAGAAATGCATTATATATGGTATGATTTATATAGATAATATATTTATATTTTAATAATAATCATACATACTATTGTATAGTTCAATTTTTAACCTTAAATATAAGGTTGCTACTGTACCATTTGTACCGTTTTTGTGAAAATATTTTCAGTTTGTGTTTAATTATGAAAAATCAAATGCATCATAATAGTAATTATGGTTAAAAAATTAAATATTTATTTTGTTCATAGTAAGAGTCTCAAGGAAAGACAAAGCGTCATTGATAACTTTACATCACTCATCAAGAAGTATAGGTTCAGAAATATTCAGGTAGCTTCCATAGAAACAATTTCAACATATGATCCTGAAGATATAGATGTTAATATTATTCGCCAATTTGTTGATTATGCAAAAATTACTGAAAGTCATGTTGACTTTTATAATCAACTCCTTAGAAACCTTCATGTTAACCAATTGTCAAATACTCTGAAACACTTCAAGGCTCTTGATATGATTGCAAAGAAGTCCAATGACGGTGAGCTGAATTTGGTGTTAGAAGATGATATTCTGTATGAAGAGAAAGTGTGTATGTCATTAGAAAAGATGGTTCAAGCAATGCCCGAGAAGTATGACATAATTATGTTAGGAATGCCAACCACAACAGATGTTGTTGATAAAACTAAATATACATTTCAAGACACACACACAATCTTTAAAGTTCTTCCTGTTTGTGATTCATATCTTGTATCCCATTCAACTGCTAAAGCTCTTGTTATGAATTATGTTCCCATCAAGTTTAGTAACACTATACAACTATCATATGTATGTGATAAGTTGGGTGTTGAAACCAAACAAGCAATCCCAAATATTTTTATTGATGGAAGTAAGTACGGCCTATTTCTAAGTAAGTTAAGCTCAAACAATCCACTCATTTTCAATAATGATTTCGTAAACTTACGTGCAATTGCAACTAAAGACATTCTTACAAAAGAAGACACGGATGCTTTTAAAACACTTATCTCTAAGTCTGCAATAAAAGACAATCCAGATTTCATTCATATGGAGTGTCTTCATTATATAAAACAAAAGGACTACAAAAAAGCTATTAAACGATTTACAGATGCATACAATGTATACATGAGCAATGGTTGCATATTATCAAATGATAGTATATTCTTGAGGGATTTCATACGTACTCATAAATTTATTCAAAAAGACATCTAACAATGTGTACTTATTTTGTTTTTTTGTTATACTTTCTTTTAGGTTTGGACTTAGATACAGGTTCCATTGACTGAATAACGACCTCAACAGGAAGAGGTTCATTGTCATCTACATCATCAGTTGATGTGCTGTTGTTGACATCCACTTCTTCTTCTTGAACATCCACTTCTTCAGAAACACTTTGTTCCTGTTGAGATGATTTTAGTCCTTCCAGTAACATACTGAGAGACATGTCAATCATACTTTGAACTTCCTCTTTTGTTAATGGTTTGGGAAGGTTTCTTACATTTCTTTCAATGGTATTTGTTTTAAGTGTGAATGCAATCTCCAAATTCTTCAGTTTCTCAGAAGTTTCTTTGGCAACTACTTTGAAGTAATCAAGTTCTCCATCAACAGCGACCTTTTGATAAAGGTTTTCAACAAGTCCTAACTTGACTTGCATCTCATCCATCATCTTTTGTGATTTGTTTATATTAGCAACAATCACTTGAACCTTTTCCTCATATTTTTTGTCATTTTCATCGTTGACTGCAGATGCTTTAAGTGCTTCAGGAGTTGGGGCAAGTGCACGTTCTTTGATTTCTCCAAGATCATTTTTGACTTGGTCAAACTCAGTACGAAGTGAGAATATTTGTCCATTTATGGTATTAAGTGCTTGAACAAGCTGATTTATGTAGTCAATAGAGTTCATTTTAATTAATTTGCTGAAAATATATATAAAATTAGAACTCACATCTTAAGTAAATTGATATCTTTTCTTTATTCATCTGTTGAAATTGGCAAAAAATTTGAATACAAGTATACTTATAACTTAATCAATGACTTAAGGATATTCTAATAGAAAAAAATAAAATATCAATATAAATATCATGATTATTCCAGTTAGATGTTTTACTTGTGCAAAGGTCCTAGCAGATAAGTGGGAGTACTATGTGCGTAGGTGTAAGGAACTTGAAGAGGAAATGGCTAAATCAGAAGATGATAAGAAGGCTATTGAACTCAATGGACAACATTATGACAAAGTCGTCAGACAAGTTGTATTCGAAGAACTTGGTCTAGACAGAATTTGTTGTCGTCGTATGATGTTGGGACATGTTGATCTTATTGATATTATTTAGTCTGTCAACCTTTTATTTTTATGTTATTGTTTTATAGAATAATGAAAAAACCAGTTGTATACAGTGAATACAAAGAAATATTAGATATTGCTAATAGAACAAATGTAGAAGATAGCTATCAAGACCTCATGCAAAAGGAAGATAAAGTATTAGATACTGTCAATAATGTAGTAAAGTATTATAGAGATGAAGATATCAAGAATGGTGAGTTCATTAATCAAGGTATTGCAGGTATCATTAGAAGATACTTTGATGTATGGAAGGAAATAATAGATGATTTCACGTCTAAAGATACAATGTATGCAAGTATTGTTTACAAAGATGATAGACCAATATACATAGGTATAACGTTGATTATAATAGCACTTTTTTTATTCTTCATAGAAAATAGTACATTGTAATGTTATCAGCTTACATTACGAACTTGAGTAACAATGAATTAATAATACACTTTCTAAGCATATTCTTTGTAGTGTACCTTTACATCATTAAGAAAAACGACAATGCTTCAAACTTCTTTATTATTGCAGTAGTAATTGTTGGCTACTTAATAAGAAATCCTAGCAATACCGATAAGGTTAAACATCACAATGAAGTGAAACAATATATTGAGGATATAGAGCAAACAGTCATATCTCATACTACTCCACAAATGTTGTTAGAAACAGTATACAAGGTTCATAAACCACTCAAATCCTTAAGGTTTATTAAGAACAACAAAGAAGCAACACTCTTAGTATATTATCTCAGATTCTTGATGATATATGATAAGGAAGGATATCTAGACATCATTGTTTATCTTGAATGGTTCCTGAAAGTTCACTTTAATATTATGATTGAGAAGTATGATGTAGAAACAAACTTTGTCATACTAAAAGATATTCGCCGTGAAATATTAAATGCCCTTCAAGCAAGTTGGTACAACATTCCTAATGTATCCAAAGTATTTGACAGTAAAGATCTAGACAAACGTATGAAAAATGCGGTCGTCAAAGTTCAAGCATTGACGTATAGATATGTCAAAATTGTATACAAGAAGTATCATGACATTCTTCATCATGAAACCTACAAAGGAACTGTTGAATATGATACATTGAAAAACCAGCATTACCATATGTACTAAGTTCTCGTTTGGTATTACTGATTATGTTCTTAGGTTTTCTTAATATAGCCAAGGATGCACACTAAAGCCTTACAGAAGTTAGTAATGAAGGACACACAATATTTAATGTATTACCTTAAGAAGCATAAGAAAGAAGTCCAAGAGTACAAGGATTTTTGCTCTTTAGAGCCATTTGCACATGATATTGAAGAACATGTTGAAAGTATCCTCAATGAGTACTCAATTGACTTATGGCCTTACTTGTATACCGTACAAATGATTACATCAACAGAGTTCAACGGCTTTCTAATCTATTACATACGTCATGCATCTTCTTCTGATATCAATGTTGATTATGTATCAGATTACTTTAAAGATAACAAGGATAACAATGCACTGACTAACATTGCAAAGTTTCTTAGTATCACCAAAAATGACCCATTAACTTTAATATCATTACTATCAGTAATGCAATATTATTTTATCTAATACTATTAAATAAAAAAGAAATGAAAGGTGGTTCAATTGCATCTAGTTCTGTCGAACAATTAGTTCCTGTGCAAGCATTTGAAAAACTTGATTTACAATTTGACAATCAAGTAGGAGGAAAGAAAAAGGCAAAAACAAGTAACAAAAAGCAAACAACACAAAAACAACAAAGTAAAAAGAAGCAACAAGGTGGTGTGTGTTTTGTGTGTGGTGGTTCAATGAAACACATTAACGACTATGATAATGAGGGTATTTTCAATCTTTATAACAAGAAAGGTGGTGCTAATTCTCCAACTTTTTCAATGACATATGATTACATGGACAGTATAAGTAAACCAGTTCATGGTGCACCTATTCCTCGTGGGCTGGATACTAGTGTGTTATCAGTTACCGCTAATGAAACAACATCTTCCCTAGGAAGTATGAATAAGACAATTGAGTATGGTAATATACTTGATGCACCCAAAATCCCATTTAATTATACAGGAGGAAGCAAGAAACCGGTTAAGAAAACCGTTAAGCCAAAAAAAACACAAAAACCTAAAACAGCACCTAAGAAAGTCAAATAAGTGCTGTCTTGTTTTTTATTGATTATATATGTGTATTTATTCTGAAAATAAATTTTACATCTAATATAATAAATGAACTTCTATAAAGATACTTGGGAAGTTATTGACAACTATTTTGCAACAACTCCTTATTTCTTGACAAAGCATCATCTTGATTCATACAATGATTTTGTTGCAAATAAAATTTTGAGCACTGTCAAGGTGTTGAACAATAGTTTTATTGTCATTAAGAATGAAAATAACATCAAGAATACAATAAATACATATGTTGGTGGATTAGAAGGCAAAGATATATTCATTAACAAACCAACCATAGTTGAAAATGGAGAAGCTCGCCTGTTATATCCTAATGAAGCCCGTTTAAGGGACATGACGTATCAATCAGAGGTGTTTGCCAATATTCATGTTGTCATTAGACAAGAGATTGAAGGGCAAAATGAAAAGGTATATGAGAAAGTATTCAACAATGTGAAGATTGGTGCATTACCAATTATGCTGCATAGTAAATTGTGTGTCTTACACGATCAACCAGCAGAGGTATTGAGAGAGATGGGAGAATGTCAATATGATCAAGGTGGTTATTTTGTTGTAGATGGAAAAGAGAAAGTTATTGTTGCACAAGAACGTATTGCTACCAACAGAATTTTTATAAGTAAGAGCAAAGATGTGAAGTATTCTCATGAAGGACTTATTCGTTGTACATCTATTGAAAATCCACTCTTCCCTAAAACAACATACCTGTATGTCAATAACGAAAGGGAAAATAGTGATATGATGGATAATGCAATTAGCATTGCAATACCTAACGTGACTCGTAATATTCCAATATTTGTGTTGTTCCGTGCATTAGGTATTGAAAATGATAAAGATATATTAGAGTACATTACTTACGATGTTAAGGATCCAAGCAACAAAAATATCATTGATTTTCTGAGATATAGCATAAATGATAATAAAGGCATCTACACACAAGAGGATGCATTAACTTACATTGCCAACTTTGTAGAGTACAAGAGTCTAGATAAACTGAAATACATTCTCGTCAATGATCTGTTTCCTAACGTGGGTTTTTCATACAAGAACAAGGCAATGTTTTTAGGTCATATTGTTAAGAAAATTGTTAAAGTGTCTCTTGGAGTTCTTCCGATTACAGACAGAGACAACTACATGTACAAGCGTGTGGACATTTCTGGTTTCTTGCTAGCAAACTTGTTTAGGGATTATTACAATCAGTTTAGGAATTTTGTAAGAAGCAAGATTGATCAAGCATATCACTTTGGCCCTTGGAGAGAAAGCGGTATTGAGAATCTGATCAATAGAGGAAATCTAAATGACATATTCAACTATCATATTATTGAAGATGGATTAAGGAAATCATTAAAAGGTAGTTGGGGTAAAATTACTTCAAAAGAACAACAAGATTACAAAGATCTTGAAAATATCAAACAAGAAGTTGTTCAGGATTTGAACAGATTCTCATATGCTGGTTCCGTTTCTCATTTACGACGTTGTAATACTCCATTAGATCCAACTGCAGTAAAGATGGTAGGACCACACAAACTCCATACATCACAGTTCGGGATCATGTGCCCATGTGAGAGCCCCGACGGTGCAAGTATCGGATTGTTGAAAAATTTTGCAATACTGACTCATGTCACTTTTGATATTCCAGTGGAAAGTATTAAGCAATGCTTAAGAGAACATGGTATGCTTGAGATTAAGGATGTGGCAGTGCCCGAAGTGAAGAATATGACAAAAATTCTTGTAAATAGCAACTGGGTAGGTGTATGTAGGGATGCTCCAAAGATGTTCAAATTACTCAAGCTTCTGAAAAGAAATGCATTGATTAATGTGTACACAAGTGTTTCATGGGATATATTCAATGCTGAAATTAATATCTTGACTGAATCAGGTCGTTGTTGCCGTCCAACATATGTTGTTAGAAATGGAAATGAACTGGTTATAAGTAAGTTCTTAGATGACCTTAAGGCAAAGAAACCTGTTTGGATCGATCTCGTAAAAGGTGATTTGGTTAGCAGAAAGGAATTTGATCCTTTCTTTGATGGGTATGTAAGTCCGAAGAAGATTATTGAAAAAGTATTAAACAAGACTCCAAAAGATTTAGATGAAATTATTGAAATCCTAGAACATACGCAATCCGCGATAGAGTATAGTGATGTGGAAGAAACAAATGGTCATCTTATTGCCATGGACTATGATGAAATTATTAAAAATAACCGTAATTATACACATTGTGAAATTCACGCATCTACAATGTTGAGTGCAGTGGCAGTCAATACACCTTTCTCTGACCATAATCAAGCTCCTCGTAATATTTTCTCATCTGGTCAATGTAAACAAGCTATTGGAGTGTTTGCAACAAACTACAATAACAGAATTGACACAATGGTATACACAATGAATTATGCACAAAGACCAATTACAGCCACAAGGTATGGCAATTATACAAACTTTAATACAATGGGAAATGGACAAAACTTGATAGTTGCAATTGCAACATACACTGGGTACAATCAAGAAGATTCTATCATGTTCAACAAAACATCTGTAGAACGTGGTATGTTCAACCTTACATACTACAAAAACATGGTAGATGCTGAAGATGAAAATAATAGAGATAACGAGGCAATCCGCTTTGCTAACCCCTTAAAACTTATTGAAGAAGGTAAGAATATCACTGGATTGAAGTTTGCAAACTATAACAAACTGGACGAGAACGGTTTTCCAATAGTTAATAGCTATATCCACGAGGGTGATGCAATTATTGGTCGTTGTAAAGTAAAGACTGAGTATGTAGAAGAAGAAAACTCAAAGAACAATATCTTTAATAACAAGATTAAGCGTGAAGTCTATGAAGATAAGAGTGTAATTGCTGATAAGACTGTTTCAGGTATTATTGATAAGGTCTTTGTGTATTTTGACGACCACAACAAGAAAAAACTGAAGATAAGATTTAGAAAGAATAGGGTCTCGGAAATTGGAGATAAGAATTGTTGCTACGACAATATGACAGAGGTTCTCACAGATAAAGGTTGGTTGCATTGGAGTCAACTAACTTATGAACACAAGGTTGCAACTTTAAGAGATGGAAAGTTCATTGAATACACAAAACCATTAAACATATTTGAGTATGATTATGAAGGTAAAATGTATTCAGTTGAAACAAATAATGTCAGTCTTAGTGTAACACCTAACCATAAGTTGTTTGTAAGTAAAAATAAGAAAGATTATTCACTTATTAAGGCAGAAGATACAGTTGGAAAGAAATTATGGCATACAAAGATTGCTGATAACGATAATGCTGATATACCTTGCATGGCAATCAATAATAAAGAGTATGACATGGATGCATTCTTATCGTTTTTTGGAGTGTGGATTGCTGAAGGCTGGTGGAGTGTCACAAAGAACAAAAATAGTGAAGACCATTATGTTACAATAGCAGTAAATAAGGAAAGAGTTAGGAACTCTTTAGATGAAAGTTTAGGAAAGATGAACTTACACATTTGCAAAGATAAACAAAATGAAAAGTGGCGTATATTTAATAAAGAATTGTCTGTGTTCTTGCAAAATATGTATCCAAACAATAATGCTATAGATAAGTATCTTCCAGATTTTGTTTGGACATTAAGTCAGCGTCAATGTAGAATTTTATTGGATGCATTGATTTGTGGAGATGGAACTATAACTCCTACTAACCAACCAAAATACTTTACATCATCCAAGCAATTAGCAGATGATGTGCAAAAACTTGCATTACATGCAGGATTTTGTGCTAATATTGGTGTAAGTAGGATGGCAGGCAGTCAAGCATACTTTGCTCATGAAGACAGAATGATAACAACAAAGCATGACTCCTTGGAAGTGAGAATTATCACTAAGCGTATTAAACCAGAAATTAGATATAACAAACTTGTAAAATGGGTTGATTACAAAGGTAAAGTATATTGTTGTGAAACACCCTATGGTATGGTGTATGTAAGACGCAATGGAAAGACGCTTTGGTGTGGTAACTCTCGTGCAGGTTAAATTGGCTTGCAAAAATAATTGAATATAACAATTGTTAGTTATGAGATATTTTTATTCTCATAGCGACACATCTTGATGCAGGAAGCCCTCTTAATAAGTATATGAATACCATTGTTTTATTGAAATGTAAAACAAGAACAGTGTTAATGACACTTCCCAACGGTGAAAACTTCATATATGACGGGTAATCTGCAGTTGAGTTTCCTCTCTTAGGAAACCTTCACAGAGACTGAACGGATGTGGGGGCGTCAGCCCTTAAGATACAGTCCAATCTATAAGGATAGCAAACTTATAGAATAAATTGCAAAAAGGTGTGTGTGGTGCTTTAATCCCTGAGGAAAATCTACCGTTCACTAAAGATGGCTTGAAACCAGATATTATCATTAACCCTCATGCTTTTCCTTCTCGTATGACTATTGGACATCTCTTTGAGAGTGTCTTAGCAAAGTATGGGGCAATGAAAGGAACATTTATGGATGCTACACCATTCAACCATAACGATTATGAACCCATGTTTGATATGCTCGAGAAAGATTTTGGTATGGAAAGGTACGGAAATGAGGTATTATATAATGGTTTTACAGGAGAACAGATTACCAGTGAAATCTTTATTGGCCCTACTTTCTATCAAAAGCTGAAACATATGGTTCTAGATAAGATTAATTATCGTAGTACTGGACCAAGAACATTAAGAACTCGTCAACCAGTCCACGGGAGATCACAAGGTCTCAAAAAGCATAAAAATGCTAGTTACTTTTGAATTTAAAAAGTAGCAACATTACCAAATTGCTGGAAACTCCTAAAGCTCAAGATACCAAATGGTAACAATTCTTGAGATGAAAGATAAACTTGAAATGGACAATCAGCAGCGTCAGTATCTTTAATGATACAGCGTTCAACGACTAAATGGTAGTGGGTGATACAATATGTATTGCTTAAGATATAGTCTGGCTTTGTTTGAAAAAACAAAGATAACCCGCAGTGGGAGGTGGGTTAGCCCTAGGAAATATGGAGGTCAGTGCCCTGACAGCTCATGGAATTAGTAGCTTTATGAAGGAAGGGATGATGGAAAAAAGTGACAAATATAGTTATGATATTGATAATACTACAGGTAACATTGGTATTGTCAATAGGAAAAATAATATATTTAAGGGATATCAAGGAGATGATGTAACACCATCACACGACTTTTCAACAATAGAAACACCTTATGCATTCAAACTGTTATCTCAAGAACTTATGGCAATGTCATTGAAACCAACTATCTATACCAATGATGATTATCTTTCAGAAGAAGATGAAGACAACTTTGAAGATGTGGAAGTTGAACCAATGAGTGATGATGAGGAATAAACTTTCAAATCAACTACCTCATGATTTTTATTAAATATCCATACTTCATAATTGTATCCTTGTTCAACACAAGTTCTCCATACAAACTCTAACTTGTCTTTATCCATCTTGTAACGATAATCACTTTTTACTTCTATCATTCGTTTTTCTTTTGGAATATATATATCTATATAATATCTATGGTCTTTTCCATCTCCATCAATCCACCATACTTCTGGCACTTTTTTCTTTGATGTTATTATATCTTCATCAGTATATTCAATAAATACAAGGTCTAATGCAAAAGGTTCATAACCTTGACAATTGTACATCTTACCGGATGGTCCAATATATTTTTTATACTTTAACCCCTTAAACATTGCTTTATCATTGAGTTCAGGCACTTGAAGTGAATATTCCACACCATGTTGTGATTTCATTGATTGTCGTATTTTTTCATACTTACCAGCATCACAACATTCCTTACATAGTAGTCCACCTCCTTCCTCAATCATTCGAAACGTCTTATCATGAATATCATTGCAACATATACATCGAAATTGGATCATTGTTTCTCTATATATAGTATTCTTATCATACTTCCCAATAAGATTATCACCAACAACTTGTTCTAATCTTTCTAACGTGAAAGTTACTTTTTTTTCTCTCACTTTCAGTTTCATTTCTGGAACTTTCATGCTGTTATCTACACCATAATTATTCATGTATGTTTGTTTTAGTTTTTCTAATCTCACTGTTTGTGAACACTTTCTACATCGTAATCCAGCATTTTCAACAATATATCGAAACACTTTTGTAGCATGATTTCCGCATTTACATACATAACTTATGTCAATATCTCTTGTATATTGCGGATATGAACCAACTAATTTTGCTTCATCTCTTTGAACACAGTC
>ERZ650310.234-NODE-234-length-16770-cov-6.897039_pt1 | contig 16770 bp, 23 predicted proteins | sample MGYA00376246_ERZ650310 | MGnify/ENA primary metagenome ERZ650310 (study PRJEB26733, sample SAMN07839286) | wastewater metagenome | biome: small river; feature: stream; material: water | place: USA: North Carolina | collected 2016-03-01 ...
GGACGCCGTGACCGTGGCCGAGCCGGACGCCGTGACCGTGGCCGAGCCGTACGCTTCGATCCAAACTCCGGCCTCGGACCGGACCTCGATCCAGGTCTCGCCGGCCTTGATTGCGGTGTCGAGTTCCTTCTGCGTCTTGACGATCATGCCCGCTCCTCCAGGACTCGCTCCACCTCGGACACCCGGAACCGTCGCTGCCCGCCCGCCGACCGGGTCGCGGTGATCTTGCCGTCCTTCTCCCATTCGCGGAGGGTGTCGACGGCGACACCGAGGATGCGGGCGGCTTCCCCGATGGGGAGCAGCGGGTCCAGGTTCGTCATGGCTTCACCGTATCCCTAGGTTTGCTGCCGTGTCTACGGATGCGGGACCGTCGTTACCGAACCGTGATAAAGCGTCCAGCAGTCGCCGCCCGACAAACTCCGTATAGGCCGGCGGGATGGCCTCGCACACAGGATTGAGGGAAGTCATCCAAGGGGTCCCCATGGCGGCAGCAGCGGCTACCACCCACGCCCGAGAGTTGTGCCCGTTGCGCCCGTGGATCGACATGAACGGCCGCTCCTCGGTAGGCAGGTAGCCGGCCCTCATGGCGAGGTGTCGGTGCAGCGGGTGCGGCGGCTGGGGGACCGTGAAGCTGGTCTCAAACTTCCTGTGCCGATAGATGGTCAAGTCGAACATAGTCCCGCACAGGATGACGCCGTGGGAACCAAACAGGTCACTCTCGTGCGCTATCGGCGCCTGGACAACGTTCTCAATCGCCCATGGCAGGCCGGCCCGAATGAAAGCATCCCTCGTCGGCTTGACCAGATCAACAACGGGGTTCCGCCTCCCGGCGTGGGGTAGCGCGGAGAGGGGGGTGAAGGCTTGACAGGGTGGGCTCCCGTGGAGTGCGTCGAACTCTCCTGCGTGTTCCGTCAGGAACACCAGCGCGTCGGCCTGGTGGAACTCGAACGGGTAGTCGGGCTGGGGTTCGATGTCCACGCCCACCACGTCGAACCCGGCGCGGTGGTAGCCCATCCCGGCGCCGCCAGCCCCGCAGAACAGGTCCAGCAGCCGCGGTCTCACGTGAGCCTCCGTCGTAGCCACCGCCACACCCGCCAGATCATGACTCCTCCAACAGGTCGAACAGGCAGGCCCCGTATGACCTCGATGCAGTCGCCGTGGCGGAGGTCGACGGTCGTTGTCCTATCGGTCAGAGGGAAGGGTCGGTTCGAAGCCGCTCCACCAGATCACGGAGCGGCACCTTGAAGTGGTAGACACACAATCCGTTGACGGTCAGCGGGTGGCCGGGTGGCAACTTGTAGACGGTTCCCTCCCATTCGGTCAGGAGCGCTTCCACCTCGGCCAGCACCCGCTCACGCTCAACAGCCACAGCGGCAGCGACCGCCGCCCGGTCGAGACAGCCAACATGCGGATACCCAGGGCACTTGCCGCACTGGAGCGCCGCGGAGTGGCTGAACCCGTCGTCGTGCTCGACCATACTCATGGCGTATTCCTATCGTCTGTCTGGTTCACACCCGCACGATACACGCCGTGTATACCAATGTCACGACTCCAGGATTTGCTACAGTATCCCCCGGAGAGGATGTGAACCAATGAGGGCTATCGGCTACTGCCGTGTCTCGACCGGCAAACAAGAAGACTCAGGCGCAGGGCTCGAAGCACAAGAGGCCAGCCTCCGACGCGAAGCCGACCACCGCGGCTGGACCCTCGAACTCGTCACAGACGTCGCCTCCGGCAAAGCGATGGGCAACCGCGCCGAACTCGGCAAAGCGCTACGCCGCCTCCGCGACGGCGAAGCCGACGTCCTCGTCATCACCAAGCTCGACCGTCTATCACGGTCAGTGTCCGACTTCGCCAACATCATGACCCTGGCCGCCAAGGAGGGCTGGGCCATCGTCGTCCTCGACCTCGGCGTCGACATGACCACCCCAAACGGGAAGATGCTCGCTCAGATCATGATGGCCCTGGCCGAGTGGGAGCGGGAGCTGATCGGGCAGCGCACCCGCGAAGCACTGAAAGCGGTGCGGGCTCGAGGTACGCGGCTCGGCCGGCCCCGTGGGGTGACCCCAGAGACGCTACGGCTGATCCGGGTCATGCGAGCCAATGGGGCGGGGTGGCGGGGGATCGCGTCGGCGTTGACCGCTGAGGGTGTGCCGACCGCGCAGGGTGGGCAGTGGCACGCGGCGACGGTCAAGAAGCTGCACGAGCGCGAGACCGCCCAGCTGTGACATATGGGCGCTGGCGGGTGCGGATGCGGTGACAGTTGGCGCACACGACGTCACACTGTGCCATCTCGGCCATGAGTTCTTCCATAGTCCCGCTGGTCAGGTAGGCGGAAACCCTCTTGCCCTTGGTCCTGTGGTCCCGGTGGTCGAAGTCGTAGATCTCGGGGTGCGGCGAACGGATGCCGCAATCCGCGCAGCCAGCGGCCAGTTTCACGCCGTCGATGTAGTCCTGCCGTGGCTTCCGTCTGGCGGCGGCTATCTCGCTGGCGCAGACTCGGCAGTGGAGGAACCAGGGGCTTCCGCGCTTGGCTGACTTCCGGGCTTCTAGGTCGACGTAGAACATCGCAATGGGGCGGGTGGTCTGGCAGCGACTACAGGCTCGGTCCATAACTGATGATTATAGACGTACCTACTTGCGCGATCCGGGCGTGAACGAACTCTCAAACGTCTCCAAGATACGCGCTTTAGCGTCGGCGCTCTCGCAAGAGTCGGGGCCGTCATGGAGATCGTTGGTCACGCCGCAGGCAGTACAGAACTGATGGTCGGCGCTCATGACTCACCCCGGGGAACCACCAACAGGTCGCCACCGTCCGGCGTGACACGAACAACCATGTCGGCGGCGGGGTCAACGAGCACCCACCTGCCGTCGACCAGCTCGTACACTTCGCCCGTACTGAAAGCGATGTGGGTGACCCGCTCGGCGCTCATGACTCACCCCGAGCGATCCGGGCGGCGAAGTCGCACCAGTTGCCGCGCACGATGAAGTTGTAGGGACGACCGCGCCCCTTGTATGTGCGCGCTTCACTCTTGATCTCGCTCGCGATGCGGTTCCGTTCGTCGGCGCGGGCCTCAGCCAACATCGCCGCCACCACAGGGGCCACGTGTCGGGCATCGCAGGCCACACACAGAGGAACCCGCCGAGACTGTCGCCGGTAATCGCACACGGAGTCGGCCAGGACGACGCGCAGTCGTTCAATCTGTTCGGGAGTCAGGTCAGCCATGGGTCAGTCGGCCTGGCTCACACACACCTGATTGAACCCAGCCCACACGTCATGCCACCCCTTCGCATCCCACGTCTTCTCGAACGACACCAGCCCGCCGGCACGGATGTACCAACACCAGATCTCCTGCCCAGTCTTCACGTACACCCGGTCGAGGTCACACGAGTTGCCGGTCTCGTACCCTTCGGCCACGTAGAACCGGGTCCCGTCCGAGCACTCGACGAAGAACGCGTCATCGTACCCGTTGTCGGGGGACTTGTGGGCGATGCCGCGGCCGAGGTCGATGGCTTGGGCGGCGGGTGCGGCGGCGAGTAGCAGTGTGGTCAGGGTGGCGGCGGCGAGGCTGCGCAGGGTTCGGGTCATGTGTCTAGGGTGCTGGGGGTGGTGTAGTTGCGTCAAGGGGTGGGAGGTCACAGAACGATAACAACCCCTTGACGCAGTTACGCCACCGGGGGAGGCTGGACCCATGACCACCCTCCGCGCTCTTGTCCTGTTCTTCACCACGGCTCTGACTGTCATGCTCGTCGGAGCCCTCCTGACTCTGATGGCGATGACCCCGGCCCGTGGGGCCGCCGATCCTCTGGCCGTCCCCGACCTGAGCAACATCGTCAGGACCGAGGGCTACAAGCCGGATGGGTTCCAGGCGTGGACCACCGATGGCACCTCCGTCCTCTACATGCCGCAGCGGTACATGATGCGGCAGTGCCGACTCGCGTACGGCCGGAACAGCGAGCCCGCCAACGTCTGCAAGGATGCCTGGCGTGGTGTCTACGACACACTCGCCGCACTCCGATGAAACCCACCATCCTTCTATCGGGTTAGATAGCGAAACGCAAGAAACGCCCCCTACCACCCCGAAGGGCGGTAGGGGGCGTCTCCCCTCGGCTGGGGATGGGGGGACCGAGGGCTTTAGGCGGACCGGATCACGTTCACATTTCTCTCACTGTGATGGTTAGGGTTCGTTCGCGTTTCTGCCCGTCCGACATGGTGAAGAAGGCCACGATCGTCCCTGACGCGGACGCCTTGAAGATGCACGTCTTGGCGTTCGCGGCTACGGAGGACTCGCTCAGAATGGTGACACCTGTTGATGGTGTGAGGGCGACGGAGGAGAGTGTGACGCCGCCGCCCTCGTTGGCGCACCATTCGGCGGCGGAGAATGTCCACTTGACCTCGTCGGATGGGTCCACGATGACGTGGTTGACGCTGGTGGACATCATGCCTCCAAGGTTCGGGCTTCGGGTGGAAGGCGGTAGGCGCGGGTTTCGGGCTGGATGGTGAGCGACCTGGCTTCCGTAGCAGCCGCGAGGACGCGCGGCCTTTCGGTGTCGAGGCGCATCGTGCGTGCTTCGGGGAGGACCGTCAGAGTGTGGTCGGCCGGTGCTGGGGTGAGGGTTGCGGGGGGCTGCGTGATGGTCGCGGTGGCGGTGATGGTGACGGTCGCGGCCAGTGCGACGGACGGCCGTGCGGCTACCTGTGCGGTGGTGGTGACGGACCCAGTCCCGGCGAGTGCGGCGGTAGGTGTGATGGTGGCGCTGATGGCGAGGGTGGCGCTGATCGTCCCGGTGCCCGCCAGCGTGGCGGACGGGTTGGCCGTGACCTGACCCGTGGCCGTGGTCGAGCCCGTGCCCGCGAGGGCTGCCGTGGGCTGTGCGTCGAGCTGTGCTGTGGTGGTAGTCGAGCCCGTACCGGCGAGGGTTGCGGTGGGGTTGAGGGTGCCGCCCGCGGCGATAGACACGGTGGCGCTGATGCTGCCGGTGCCGGCGAGGGTCGCGGACGGGTTGACGGTGACTTGGGCTGTGGCCGTGACGCTGCCGGTGCCGGCGAGGGTCGCGGTGGGGTTGAGGGTGACGGTTGCGGTTGCCGACGTGGCCCCGGTGCCCGCGAGGGATGCTGTCGGGTTGGCTGCGAGGGCTGCTGTGGCGGACGTGGAGCCCGTACCGGCTAGTGCCGCGGTGGGTCTGACGGAGATAGCAGCCGATGCGGCGACCGTCCCGGTGCCTGCGAGGGTTGCGGTGCCGGTGAGCCCGACGACCCCGGTAGCCGTAATGGTCCCGGTGCCCGCCAGGGATGCGGTGGGGCGGGCGTCCAGCGCCGCCGTCGCCGTGACCGAACCAGTGCCCGCGAGCGCAGCGGACGGGTTGACCGCGGTCCCCCCCGAGGCCGGGGCATAGTCGTCGTCAAACCAGCCCTCAACCTTGAGGGTCGGGTCGAACCAGCCGACATCCTTCGCCTCGGGGAACGGCACCAGGGTCAGGGCCACAGGTCAGCCCTCCCTCAGGTTGTGTAGACGATGCAGTATCCAGCTCCGCCGACACCACCAGCACCACCAACACCGGGGTTCATCCCGGCACCGCCGCCGCCACCGCCACCGCCGCCGACACCACCGGCACCACCAGCGGCGCCCGCGGTGGAAGCGGTCACCGTAGTACCGCCGCCGCCGCCACCGGACCCGCCCTGTGCCGACGTGGCCGCCGCACCGGCAGCGCCCGCGGTGGGTGAGGCACCATCGGTACCAGCCGAACCGCCGCCGCCTGCGGTGTACGACCCAGACCTGCCGCCTGCACCACCGGCCACGGTCGCGGGGGTCGCAGAGTGGGAACCACCCGCGCCACCACCCGCGCCGCCACGCAACGAACTGCCACCCAGGGACGACGCCACCGGGGTCGCCGCGATCCCGGCACCACCCGCGCCACCCCAGTCAGCGTTAGCTGTGGTCGCCACCGCTGCCGTCCCAGTGACACCCTGCCCGGCTACCCCGTTCGTGGCCGCGGTGGGAATCCCACCGGCCCCGCCCGAGGTAGTACCGACACTGCCAGCCCCGCCCGACCCGCCACCGCCACCACCGCCGGTGACCACAGCGGAGATAGCCCCCTGCCTGCCACCACCGCCACCGTAGGCGGTCAAGAACGACCCAAACGTCGTGTTACCGCCGGTACCGCCGTCGCCACCCGCAGCACCCGCGGTACCACCCGCACCCGCGGTGCCTCCGGTGCCGACCGTGACCGTCACAGTGCCGCCGAGGTCGTCAGCGTTGAACACGCCCCGAGTCCACGCACCACCCCCGCCTCCACCGCCGCCCTTGCAGACCACCGCGGTAGCCAACGACCCGCCACCACCGCCACCACCGCCGCCACCGATAGCCTCCACAATCACAACCTTCGGGGTGAACGAGGTCGGCTTGGTCCAGGTACCCGACGTGCCAGCGAAGATCTGCACATCACCAGACCCCTGCGCGCCACCACCCAACGGAACCCCGGCACTGTTGAACCGGATGAACCCCGCGTCGTCGAGGACGAACGACTCCCCAGCGTTGAGGGTCACCACGTACAGGTTGACCGAGTTGGTGCCGTCTGTGTGAAGCAAGGTGACAGTGTTGGCGGTGGTGGCGTGGTCGTTGCGGACCAGCAGGTTCTTGATCGTCCGCTGGGTCGACGCAGCGGGGGACCCCACCACGGTGGTGGTGGTGGCCGTGGTGATGAGGGTGTTGGTGCGGCCGGGGGTGATAGTGCCCGCGTTGTTGTCCACCCACGACGCATGGACGTCAATGTCGGCCGTGCTCGAGGTGGTGAGCCGCACGAGGTCGGAGGTGGAGGTGAGCAGGATCATCGGGGTGTCTCCTCTAGTGGTGGCGGCGGCCGCGGCGGTACCCGGCCAAGGCGTCAGCGGCGGTGGGCCGGGGTGGGATGGGTTCCTGTGACTTGAGCACCTCAAGCGCGCCGATGGTCCACGCCGAGGTGGTGGGGGCCGACAGCCCGACCGTGGTCGACGCCCCGGTCAGGGTGCAGCGTGCCCCATACTGGGTTGAGTTGGTGGCGGAATAGGTGTAGTACGCCTCGGTGGCGGACACCAGCCATGCACGGGATGATCCGTCGGTGGCGAGCCAGTCACCTATCGCCACGACGGCAAGATTGCCCGAAGTCCCCGTTAGCGCCCCCTGCGGTGCGCTCGATCCGCTGGCGGTGGCGGCGAGCGTGTTCGGGGAACCGGCAAGGCTGTACCCATCCCCGGTCGGCAGTTGGTAACAGGCCCCCGTATGCACACACGCGCCGCCAGCGAGAACCGAGGATGTGACAGCCACACTCGACCCGCCCGAGGATGCAACAGCAGTCCAGATGTAGACGCGGGTCTTGCCGCTGCCCGACACGTTGACCCGTTCGGTGAACGAAAGCCCGGTCCCGGAAGGCGGGTTGAGGGTGGATGCGGTGTCCCAGGTGACCGCCGCGACCACAACCACATCCCCCGTGGCGAGGGTGGGGATCGTCCACGACAGGGTGCGCGAGTCGATGGCGGTTGATGCGTCGGTCAGGACGGTGACAGCCACGACTCAGCCCCTTGTCAGTCGAGTTGGATGGGCAAACCGGTGGTGTCATCCACGTTCCCCGACTGGGTCTCATCAGCGCAGGAGTCCGAAGGCCCATAGGCCCCGTAGTTGGGGCTAAACCGTTTAGAGAAGTGGTTTCCAGTCACCCGGTAGTTGACGCCCTTTGCCCCGTTCTGCTCGCAATACAGGGTGTACGCCCCGCCCGCGAGAAGGTTGGAGTCGATGAGGATATTGGTGTCGCCGCCCCTGTTGGAGATGATCGCGGACGTGCCCAACGACCCGTCGACCCCCACACCAAAGATCGTGTTGTGCGTGATCGTCACGTCACTGGACCCGTTGACCACGGTGCCTCCGACGAGGTGTCCGGAGGCGAGTTGGATGCCGTCCGAGTGTGATGCCGCGGTGTTGTAGAGGTCGTGAATATAGGAGTCCTCGACGGTGACGTTCCGGTTGATGTCGAATCCGTTCTCGCATCCGTGGATGTTGGTCCGTCGCACGGTCACGTCGGCTTCACCGATGGCGGTGGAGCTGGTGTTGCGGCAGTCGATCTCCGAGTCGAGGATTGTCAAGGGTGTGGCCCGCACTGTGCCCTTGTCTTGTACGTACACCGTGTATCCGCATCCGCCCACCCTGATGAGCGAGTTTCGGATGACGACCCCGTTGGCTGTCACGGTGAGGCACTTAGTGATGGTCTTGGAGTCGATCACCGTATTCGCGGTAGATACGGTTGCCGGACCTGTGTAGGCGGTGAGGACGGTCCCGGCTGGGACTCCGGTGTTCCCGGCCCCTGGGAACGTAGAAGGTGGTGGCGTAGGCGTGGGGGTAGGCGTGGGGGTAGGCGACACGGTGACAGTCACCGTGGCCGCCGGCGCCGTCACCGTCGTGACCACACCAGGAATCGTCACATCCACACTGCACGTCGCCGACCCATCCACGTTGTACGCGACCGACGCCGCCGGGCACGACACAGCCACCGGGACACTGACCGCATAAACCACACCCGCAACAACGACCACCAGGAACGCTGTCACCGCCACCGCGAGGAACCCCTGTCTGCGGTACATGGTCAGCTGATGGTGATGGTGGCGGTGGCGACCCAGGTCCCAGCCGACGTCTTCGTACCGAGCGACTGCACCGCACGGTTGACCATGCATGCGTTGACCGTGGTACCCGACGTGACGGTGGGTGTGCCGATGTCGAGACACCACTCGTTCCACGCGAAGTTGCCGTCCGCGGTGCCCACGGTGGCCTTCGCGGTGATGACACCCGCAGCTGCGGACGGGAACGTGGCGTCCATCGTCATGAAGAACCGGTTGCCGGCGCCGGCCGCTGCCTGGAGGTCGGTCTGCCCGACCGCGGCAGCGGTGGAGGAGTTGCCGACACCGAGGCGGGTGGCCGTGTTGGTGAGCCCCTGTCCGCCGCTGGCGACGATGAGGCCAGTGATGCGGGTCAGGCCGGCGGTGGTGAGCAGGTTCCCGACCTTGGTCACGGTCTCGTAGGGGTCGGCGGTGAGGTCGTCGCCGTGGTACTTCTCGACGGTGAGGACGGGCCGCCAGAGGATCGCGTCGCGGCGCATGGTGACGCCGGCTCCGACGCCGATCAGGTCGGCACCGTGGGCGTGGTCGGTGTTGGACATGGGTTCTCCGATCGTTGCAGGGGCTGTGGGGGGTCAGAGGTTGGCGTAGGGGCGCCAGGTGCCGGGGGCGCCGGCGACGGTGCAGACCCACACGTGGGGGTTCCCCGTCGAGGGGGAGCTGTTGATCACGATGTCGCCCTGGAGGTAGTTCCTCGTCCCACCCGTGGGGGCCGCGGTGCCGTACTCGACACGCCGGGCAACTGTCTGGGGCAGGCAGGAGAACCGGCCCAACCCGAGGAGCCGGGCCGCGATGAGCTCGCCCATCTTCCGGTGCCCGGCTGCGGTGGCGTGGACGGTCCCACCCGCCCAGTAGCGGGAGTCGTGGTCCATGACGGACATGTCGATCGTGAACACCCGGGGAGACCCGAACAGGGCAGCAACCTCGGTGGCGACCGTGTTGAACGCGTCCACACCAGCATCGGTCGGCGGACCAGGGGACACAGCCCCGTACTCGGTGTAGTCGATCGGCTTGGGCTGCAGCACCAACCCCACCCACGGACCCTCATCAGGGTCGGGTTCCCACTGCCAGTAGTCGAAGACACACCCGGCACCCGAGGCACCGGACACGGTGAACACGTAGGCCGCGGCCCCCTCGGGCAGGTTCGGCACCCGCAGGTACACCGGGACCGTGGTGTAGGTCAGCGACGTGGGGATGGTGTTCACGCTGTACACGACACCCCCGACGGTGGCCGAGATCGTGGCACCACTGGACCCGCCGGCACCGGACTGGAAGCACAGCCCGATCGTGCCGCCCGGGAAGTCGGTGGGGGTGGTGATGGTGATGGTGCCCCCGTTGGTGGGGTTGGACACCAGGTCCAGGTTCGACGCGTCACCGTTCGCAGCTGGTGTCCACGTCCCCGACCCGGCCAGGGCCACCGTGGAGTGAGCGGCCTCGAACACCCGGCCGGCCCGGATCCTGGCCACCGCCACCTTCAACGCCTCCCGGGCAGGCAGGAGCGCCCCGGTGGTGTTGCCAAGCTTGTTGATGTCGTTGAGGCCCCACATGGCGACGTTGACACCGTTGGGGGGTGAGAACCGGGCCGGGGGTGCACCCTTCTTCAGGACCGTGGACCAGCACCCCTGGGTGGACACGTTGTGGATCTGCGCCCCCGAGATCGCTTCGTTGCGCAACGGCAACCCGACCCGTTCCGCGGCGATCGTGGCGGCATCGTTGGTGCCCGGGGTGACACCGGTGGAGAAGTTGCCCCACATGTAGGAATGACCCCACACGTGCAACGAGTCCGCGGCGATCATCTTGTCCAACGCGTCCGAGGTCGCCGGGATCCCGGACACGTCGACCAGGGCACCCCAGGTGGTGTCCCCGGTGAGGTAGAACTCCTTGGGCAGCGGCTTCGCAGACTTCAGGCCCGACCCGAACGACAGCAGCCACCGGGCCTCGACGGGTTCGATCGCAGCCTGGGGCAGCCGGGGCAGGGTCATCGTGAGGTTGCCGTACACGTCAGTCTCGGCCGTGTACTCCGACGCGATCAGGGACCCGTCGGTGATGTTGCGGAGGATCCCGTCCTGGGCGACCGCGGTGATCTTGACGTGGACCTTCAGGGGCTTCAGCGTCGGCCCGAGGACCTTCCCGGTGATGGTCGAGGTCAGGATCGTCACGCTCAGTCCCCGATCGTCTCGGGACCGAACGCAGCGGGCCCGTCCGGGTTGGGGGTGAGTTTGATGGACGCCAGGGAGGTGACCAGGGACAGGACGGTCGCGAGGGCCACCGCGGACCCGACCCCGGTCCAGTCGATGTCGGTGATGCCGGTCTCGTTGGTGGCGACCAGGGCGAGGAACGTCTGTGCGGCTGTCTTGATGGCACGCTCAGCCATGGCGAGCAGGTAGTCCTTCATCATGTCCCTTACTTCTCGGGGAGCGCAGCGAGGGCCGCGTCCAGTTTGGCCAACCGGACCTTGTTCGTGGTCTCACCTTTAGCCCGGTCGATCCACTTCCGGGCGCGCTCCACCGACGTCGGCGGCGGCATCAACTCACGCGGCGGGTACTTGAACACAGGCAACGGGTCCGGCCGGTACGGGTCCGGGTCCGGGCGCTTCTTCGCCAACCCGTCGAGGCCGGCCTTGTAGTCCACGATCTGTGTGGCAGCGGTCGGGGACACCTTGGCGTTGGCCATCAGGACCGCGTGGATGTGCTCGGGCCACAGCCCGGCGATCGCCTCGCGGTGCCACGCCGCCCACCCCATGTCGCGGAGCACCCGGACCTTGTTCGCCCAGTCGTACGGGGCCAGGTCGACCACCCCGCCGCCGTCGTGGGTGCCACCGGACGCGGATACCCGGCCGGCCGCGTAGCAGCCCTGGGTGATGGTCAGGTCGTACCCCAACCGGGACTCGGCCACCATCACTGCGGCTTGGGTCATGGCGTCCATCTTCGCGCCGTTGTAGATGACCCGGGTGTACGGGTCTGCTGGGAACGTCGGGTAGGTCGGCACGGTATCCCCCTGGTGTGTGGCAACGAACGAGTGGTGGTCGGAACCGAACCTCGGCCCCCGGGTCACCGTGGTGATGAGCCAGTCGGGGGTGGCCCCGAACTGGTCGTAGGGTGCGCGTGCGGTCGTGGTGGGGTTCTCCAACCCCTTGACCCGCACCGGGGTGTGCTTGTTCAGGTCCCCGGCGAACGACACCGGCAACCCCTGCCCGATCAGCTCAGTGACAACGTCGGCGACGACCTGCAGGTGTTCGGCCCACCTGGCGGTACGCCACGACGACAGGGCCGGCCGAGAGATCATGTGGGTGTTGACGAACGCGTACGGTTTCCCGTCCGTCCGGTCGGTGAGGACCACCCAGGTGACATACCGGGGCGGGGTGACCAGGGCTTTCCCGCCGTGCGCCCGCCGGTACCCCGACGACACCAGGGTGAACCGGGTACGTAGCCACGAGATGGGGTTGGCGGCTGCTGCCTCGACGGGTGGGATGAAGTGGTCGTAACCGGTCAGGGTGTCCACGAGCCGGCGCCGCGAGGCAGCCGTTGACATCTCTTGCCAGCCGATCACGTCGGCGATCGGCTTGATCCGTCCCCTACCGCGGCGGGTGTTGAACGTGCCCCTCGTGGTCATATGTGTGTCTCCCCATGTGTGGCGTCTTCGTCACTGTCAACCCCTGCCACATTGTAAGAGGGCGGGTCGGGAACTTTGGGAGCCGGAACACCGAACTGCAACTCCGACACGGTCCGCAGGAATGCCCGCTCCGTTTCGACCGCCCACCGGAAATGTTCGTCCATCGCCTGGTCCTGCCCGTCGATGCGGTGCAGCAGCCACGAGAACATGTCACCCAACCGGGACTGCCCTTCGGTGAGGGAGTTGAACCGGGTCAGCGTGTCGGCACGGTGGTCCTCGATCTGCGCCGTCAGGTCCGCGAACTTGTCCGGCAACGTCGGCTTGTTCGGGTCGGAATGCCCGTTGGACGCCACCTGCCGGTGGGTGTCCATGATCGCCTCAACAAACAAGGTCACCCGTGGTTTGAACAACCACCACAACGCCCCACCCATCGAGACCAGCGCACCCAAAGCCGCAGCCACACCAAGGAGAAAGTCACGGAACTCGGCCATGTCGATCACCCAGACCCACATGCCGCCGCCCCCGAGATAGCAGCATGGGTTGTCACCATCACGCCACGACGTTGACGACGAAGTAGTTGCCCTCCGGTTCGGCAGGGAACGTCTGCACCCGTGCCGCAGTCCACTCCACCACCACCACCAGGTGCAACTCGCCCACCGTGTTCGTGTCCGTCCCCGACCACGCCATGTTGACCTGGCCGGCACTGTTCCCGGTGGCGGACCGCAGCGAGAACACCGACGTTGTCCCACGGGTACACGTCACCTTCACCGACGTGGCCGTGGACAGGTCGTAGGGGAGCCCGGTGGTTCTGTTCACCAGGACCGGCCGGAACGGCGGCTCCAGGTCGCCTACATGCATCACGGTTGACAGGCTCATACCGGTTCCTTCCGTGGAATGTAGGCGTACGACTGGCCGTCGAGGTACGACCCCGCCGGGAGTGCCGCAAACGTGGGAGTGAGCGCCTGGGTAAGCAAAGACGCGATGCGGGCGTGCCCTGCACTGTTGGGGTGCAACGGATAGTCCGACTCGTACATGAGCCCGGCGGAGGTGGCTCCGCCGGCCTGCAACACGGGCCAGTCTTCTTGGAGGTTGTAGTGGGAGATGAACCCGGTGGCCCTGGTTCGTAGCCCTTCTTGCATGGCCGCCCAGTTCACTGGGTCGACCAGGGTCGACTTGACCGGACGGTACTTCGAGAACAACAACACCGAGTACGGGTTGGTGCCCATCGCGGTCGCAATCTTGGACAGGGTGGTGTCCACGTTCGTCAGGTACGCCGCATACCCGCCAGCCAGATCGTTGAGGCCCATTCCGTAGATGATCAGCTGGGGTTTCAACGCGGCCACAGCCTGCCACTGCCCGAAGTCAGCGTTAGCGGTCAACAGGGTGGTAGACGTGGCCCCATAGTGTGCGGAGTCGTACACACGGATGCCGGCGTCTTTGTCGCCGTTGTAGAACTCGCACGCCTCCAGCACGAACGAGAACGCTGATGTGCCCCGCACCTTGACCGTGTGGGAGCCGGGGGTGAGCGCGGGGGAGTCCCAGTAGAACCCGTCCCCGTTGGCACCGGCAGCGGACGACGGTTGCGGGGTCTGGTCCACCGCGTCGATGCTGATGATCGCGGACCCGGCAACCGTGGACTTGCCGTAGTGGATACGCACCGCGTCGCACTGTTGGGCGTTCCACTGGACGTACTGGGTGTTGTCGACCCGGTAGCGTTTCATGCCGAGCCCGTGTTCCCCGTAGTGGGTGCCGGGTGACCCGGAGGTGGTGACTGGGGGTGCGGGGGATAGTGGGACGGTGAGTGCGGGGATGTACCCGATGCCGGGGGTGACGATGTTGGGGGTGGGGAGGTTGGCCCTCAGTCCTTGCTGGAGCAGGTATTGCCACCGGTCGAGGAACGTCGTGGCGGCGGTGCCTTCCCCTGTGGAGTCGTCGATGACAAGGATCTTGACGGGGGCACGGTCCCTACCGTGCACAGCGGTCACATAGTTGGTGAGGCCGGCGGGGTTGGTGAGCGCCACCATCAGCGCCTCCGTCTCCGCTGCTTGAGCAACCGGATGAGGGCGTTGGCCGTCTTCCGTGAGTACGTGTCGAGCTCCAGTTGGGCGGTGTGGGAGTCGGAGTTGTACGTCTTCGACCAGATCCTAAACACGGTCTGCCCATCGGAGGAGGAGGCGTTGAGGGCGTCGGGGTAGGACTCGACACCCCGCACACGGATGAGGGACCCGGCCCGGATCTCGAACGGTTCCACCATCCGCCCCGTCAACAGGTCGAGGATGGGACGCGACACGGTCAGGGTGCCCGCGTTGGCGGGTACCGCGTGGTCGGTGAGGTAGTTGTCCCCGATCCGGGTGGCGGCCGTCAGAGACCCCGTTTCGTCGCCGGCGTCGAGGATCACCTGACGCGCCAGTCCCGCGGCGGTGAGCATCCCTGTGGTCGCTTCGGTGCGGACCGTGGTGCGGACCCGGCCGTTGGGGTTCTTCCACCGCACCATCACCGACGACGCGAGGTCTTGGGTGGACACGGGGAACCCGCCCCCGTCCTCGAGGGTCACTTCGTAGCGGACGGTGGTGGGCCACGGTTCCCAGGAGAACACGGTCCCGTCGGGGGAGACGGTCCACCGGAACGCGGGTTCGAGGATCATGAGGTCGTCGAGTACCTGCGCGGGGGTGACGCCGTCAGGGTAGGCCAGCTGGTCGATGGTGTACGCGGCGGTGTCGTCTACGGTGGCAAGTGTCCCGTCGAAGTCGGGGAGCATTCTGCCGAGTAGGTCGTTGACAACTTCGTGGGCTAGGACGGTGTTGGTCGTGTAGCCGGAGGTGATCTCGGTTCCGTCTGCGTTGAGGAGGAGGGTGCGGACGACGACGTTGTAGAACTCGAACCACATCGCCTCGGTGCCGGTGGTCGAGGACGTGTTGCGGACTGCGCGCACAGATACGGTGTCGTGGCCATTGGAGAAGTCCGTCACAACCTTCCCGGCCATCACCCCGCCGGCGGTGTTGGAGTTGGCTGTGGCAGCCACCGTGCCGCCACCGGACCCGTCACGGGTGACCAGTTGGAGGACGAAGTCTCCGGAGGTGACACCGGAGTCCCATTCGGCACGGACCCGGCCCAGTTTCATCCCCGCGGCGCGGACGGTGCGGCAGATCATGTCGGCCACCCACGACGTGGATACGGCTTTGCCTTCCTCAGCGGAGAGCATGAGGGAGGGGGTGTCTTCGTCTCGTTCGTCGGTGCCGGTGGTGGCGTTGTGGGTTGAGTAGGCGGACCGGGCGAAGGTGTCTTGTCTGGTGTCGACAACAATGTAGGGGGCGGTGATGTCGGAGGGGTGTTGTGCTGCGCCGAAGCAGGTGATGTCCCATTGTTGGCCGTCGCCTGGTGAGACTCCGCGGCCGGTGTCGGAGATGCGTCCGGTGGCGATGGTTTCGGCGGTCCGCTTGTCGTAGACGTACACCTGGGCGAACGCGGCTACGTCGGTGTCGAACCGGTCGAGTGGGCGGGAGAGCCGGAGGGTGATGTTTTGGATGCCACCGATGGCGTCCTCGCGGAACGACAGCGAGGTCACTTCGTGGGTGATGTGCTTGTTCCCCACACGGACGGTCAGGGGGATCGTGAGGGTCACGTCGACACCGGGCGCGTGTAGAGGTAACGGGGCCAATAGTGAACCGTCACCGAACCCGTCAGCGTCTTGTCCATTTCATGAGCCCCGAACTTGGGTTTGATGTAGACGAACCGGTTAGTCTGGTTTGGGACCAGCACAGGGAACCCGCCCGCCGACGGTGCGTTCTCGTAGGTGATGGCCCCGGTGCCGTCGAAGACGTTGCCGCCGTTCTCGACGCTGTAACAGGAGCCGGTCCCGGAGTCGATCACGAGATCGCTCGTGGTTGGAACGTTCCCGGTGTAAACCAGGGTCGACTCGTCGGCTGGCACCAGATAGAACCCGTCCCAGTCGAGGGTATCCGTTCCGCCCGACCTTGCTGCGGCCAAATCGAGCTCCACGGATGGCGGCGCCGTAGTCGAGAGTCCGCCGGTGGAATCGACCGAACCGTAGGAGATCAGCCCCAGGTCGACCAGTTGGCGGTTGAGTGACGTGGAAATGGTGACCACAGATCCAGTGGAGAGCGTGGTGCCGGGCGCCCCCCAGCCTGGTTGGATCGTCAACGTGGATGTGGCAGCGTTGCGGCGAACCACCCCGTAGAGGCGGAACGTGCCGCGCATGGCAACCGCTTGCGCGTCAGACAGCGAAGGCACCCACGACAGGCGGGTTGTCAGTGTGGCGGTCGCAAACGACGTGCGGACGTAGTTGTTGGTGCCGCTGCCGGACATGGCCGCGTCGGGGCCACCGCCGGGGTTCGTGGTGTCCGTGCCCAGCGTCAACGCTTCGGCCGACAGCCAGAACGTCCCGTTACTCGGTGTCCCGTGCTGGCGTGCCGCAAGGATCAGATCTTTGGAGACCGTGCCTGTGTCGATCAGGACCATCGGGGCCGGCACATCACCCACCACCCCCGACACATCAA
>ERZ650310.235-NODE-235-length-16769-cov-5.423358_pt1 | contig 16769 bp, 22 predicted proteins | sample MGYA00376246_ERZ650310 | MGnify/ENA primary metagenome ERZ650310 (study PRJEB26733, sample SAMN07839286) | wastewater metagenome | biome: small river; feature: stream; material: water | place: USA: North Carolina | collected 2016-03-01 ...
CGGTAAGCAATGCAAGTCTTTTAAAAAGGTGACAGAGAAATGAAGGCAAATCCACAACAAAGAATCATTGACGACTTGCATATATGGGCTGGCTACTATCACGACAAAGTAGAGGGAGGCTTTCCAAAGGAAAGCAACTTTGTTAATGAGCGCGTGCAATCATCATCGCACTCAACTCTAGAATATAACGAAATACCAGATGAAACAAAGCGGCTTAATGACTGCATAAACGCAATGGCAAGCATGAGCAAGGCAATCATACGGATACATTACAAGGATCGTAGAACGGCAACGCTCAAGGCGGCAACGCTTAGAACTCATTTTCCTTCGATGAGTCTGCCAGTGTATTGCCAGCGGCTAGGGTGGATACATGAGCATCTTAATGCGGCGATGTGGGGTGATTGACGCAGCGCACAACAGATAAATACCGTTATTTTACGTATGCGCATAAATAAACCTTGCATTGTGCAATGTATGCGCATATACTCTCTTCATCGGTTCAGCAATAACGCAGAATCAAACGGGAGAATAAAATGAATAACTCGGAAAAATTCGCACTAGCACTTGCTTATATTAACTGTGGAAACGCAATTGCACTTGATGACCTTGATATGTATGGAATATGCCAAGTGAAGGATGTTGTTTCAACGCAAGAAACAATTGATATGTTTCAAGCTGCAAGAAATTCAAAAGGTGGAATGGAAAAAACACCATTCGGCGATGTAATTTTCTGGAAAAACGAGCAGGCTCAAGGAAAAGGAACGAAGCGCGGCACTCTGTATGTTATGGAAAATGGGAGTGAAAGAAATGCTTACTTCTCAGCCTAAGCCGAAAGGCTTTCAAAAGAAAATGGAAGGAGGCAAGCGCGTGTTTGCCTACCTTGACCAAGCCAGCATTGATGCAGCCAAGAAGCTTGGCAACGGCAATCTAAGCGAGGGAATACGAATTGCATTAAAAATGCTTGACACGCCTTAACTAATGCTGTATTTTTATGTTATCAGTTGGTTTTTGCGACTAAAGCGCACTAAGCAACATTCAAAGCCTCCATCATAGGGGGCTTTTTTATTGCCCAATCGAGGCGCAAATGAAAATACTTCATTACAAAGACATCATCACCAGAGCGGTTAATAATCCAGATGATGCACAGCTTGACGCACTCGCCCACCAGCTGAAAGACTGCGCAGAGGCAAGGGAAATGCTCAGGAATAAGGGATACGGTACAGACTGGATTGACTTCTGCAGCACGATAAAGCTTATCCCGTCCAATTTTAGCGCCTAAGTATTGTGCGCGCCTTGGGCGAAAAGGTTAAGCGCACTAATTAATGACTCTCCTGTGTAGCTAGTCGCTGCACTTCAAGCCGTGAACCGCATTCAATTGCGGCACGGCTTTTCTTTTTATGGCGGGACAATCTCACGAACCCCGAAGAATCAATGGTGATTGAAAAACAATCAAAAAATTCAAAGGGCGGGGCGAGAGTTGGCGCTGGACGTAAAAAAGGCGCGGCAAATAGAAAGACTGTTGAAACTCAAGCCGCAACCGAAGCATCTGGCATAACTCCGCTGGAATACATGCTAGACGTTATGCGCAACGGATCAGATGAAAGAATGCGCATGTCGGCGGCACAAGCTGCTGCACCTTACGTGCACGCCAAGCTATCAAGCGTTGAGCTATCTGGCAAAGATGGAAAAGACCTAGGGATAATCGTCAATGTCTGCTTTGATTAATGTTGACGCTCGATTTCCTAAAAAGCTGCAATTTCTGTTTAAGCCTAGCCGCTACAAGGTGGCACGAGGTGGTCGCGGGAGTGGTAAGTCTTGGAGCTTTGCAAGGGCGATCATTATTCTATGTGCGCAGAAAGAGACTCGCGTGTTGTGTACTCGCGAGGTTCAGAAATCCATTCAGCAATCAGTACATCAGCTCCTTAGCGATCAGATTGCCGCTCTGGGATTGTCTACCCTTTTCGATATACTTCAGACAGAGATACGGTGCATATCAACGGGGTCAACCATATATTTCAGTGGTCTTTCGGATATTACCGCAACGACACTAAAATCATTTGAAGGTGTGGACATTTGCTGGTGCGAAGAAGCCCAGGCAATTACTGCTAAGAGCTGGAAAACGCTCATACCAACGATACGCAAGGAAAACTCTGAAATCTGGGTGACGTATAACCCAGAGCTGGAGACTGACGCAACACATGCGCGCTTCGTTACTGACCCGCCGCCTGATTGTGTCAGCGTATTGATGAATTACACGGACAATCCGTGGTTTCCTGCGGTGCTTGAGGCTGAACGAGCCTACGCCGAAGCCACAATGAACATTGCAGACTACCGCCATACGTGGCTTGGTCAGTGTAAGCCAGCGGTAGAAGGCGCGATCTACTTCGAGGCCATGTCTGCCAGCATTAACGCAGGACGCATCAGGCAGGTACAGCACGATGGATCTCTGAAAACGCATGTCATTGTCGATCTGGGGTGGAACGATGCGACGACTATTATCTTGTGCCAGAAGGTGGCAAGTGAGATTCGCATCATTCATTACATCGAGGGCAATCAGCGAACTCTTGCAGACTATAGCGCGGAACTCAAAGCTTTAAGGTTGGACGATCAGGCGATGAACTGGGGCGATGTATGGCTGCCTCATGATGGCTTCCATGTGCGACACCAGACCGGCAGGGACGATGCGGCAGTAATGCGTGGTTTAGGCTGGAGCGTAGCGCCGAAAGAAGGCTTGACGCTGACTAGCATCAATAACGGCATCAACAGGGCCAGGGAGATATTCCCCCGCGTGTTCTTCCATGATAAGCGCTGCGAGCGGCTGATTGAATGCCTTAAGCGCTACCGCTGGAACGTATCACAGAAGACTGGTGAGGCTGCCAGCCCACTGCATGATGAGTATTCGCACGGTGCTGATGCTTTCCGTTACATGGCGCTTGCATCTGAATCGTTGAGCAATGAGGCATGGGGCGAGACATTGAACTATCCAAGCATGGGAGCGTATGCATGATCAACGTGCCAGCCCCAGAAGAGGTTCGTACATGGGGCGAGTATGTGCAGCTATTTAAGCGCATGAACCCAGGTGAGAAGATGCCTGATCTGCCCACCATGACGCGTAAAGAATATTTTATCTGGTGCTGGCAACAGCCCGAAGCTGAAGAGATACATCTAGCTTATAAATAACAAATAAAGGCAACGCCGTGAGGCGCTCCGAAACTATGACAAAACGCATGACCGACGATGAACTCTTGGCTATTACTGGCAATGAGATACGACAATCGACAGGCTATCGAACAGGGCGACTGTCTGAAGCAAGACGCAAGAACCTTCAATATTACCTTTGTCGCGCTGTCGGTGATTTGTCACCTCCAGAGGTTGAAGGCCGCTCTGCTGTCGTTGATTCGTCCGTGCATGATACTGTCGAATGGATGTTGCCCAGCCTGATCAAGACCTTCACCGGCGGAGATTCAGTGGTTGAGTTTGCACCGCAACGTCAAGATGATGAGGAAGCGGCAAGTCAGGCAACTGACTATGTGAATTACGTATTCTATCGCCAGAACGCAGGCTTCCAGATCCTCAATACCTGGTTCAAAGATGCCTTATTGAGCAAGGTCGGCATTCTTAAAGTCATGTGGGAAGAAGACAGCGTAGAAACACGCGAGGAATACAACGGACTAAGCGAAGAATCATTACAGATGATCGCTGACGATGATGAAGTTGAAATCATCGAGCATAGCGCCAAGCCCGACGAAGAAGACGCAGAGCAACGCGCAAAGTCACTGGAACAACTTACGCAACAACTGCAACAAGCAATGCAGGCTGCGCAACAAGGAAATCCACAAGCAGCGCAGGCCGCTCAACAGATGCAAGCGCAGATTCAGCATATTCAATCATTGCCGCCAGTGATGCTGCACGATATCGCCTGCAAGCGCACAAAGAACAGCAAGCAAGTCAAAATTTACAACGTCCCGCCTGAAGAGTTCTTGATTAACCGTGATGCGAAGTCAATCGCTGAATCTCGCTTTGTCGCGCATCAAGTCTTGCGCACGATCTCAGACCTGAATGCGAGCGGATACAAAGACACCGCATCATTGACCAGTGACGACATACAAGCGTCATTGAGTGCCGAGCGTGTCGAGCGGATTACGTTCAACGACGAAACAGGCTGGCAGTCTGGTGCCAATGAAGTGCCGGGCGACCCTAGTCAGAAACAAATCTGGGTGACCGAGTGTTACATGAAAGTGGACGCAGATGGTGATGGCATAGCGGAATGGCGCAAGATTACACGCGCAGGAAATAAGCTACTTGATAACGAGGAATGCGATGGCCCCCCTTTTGTTGGCATTACTCCTATTCCTCTGCCTCATCAGTTCTTTGGCTTATGTCCAGCGGATCAGGCGCTTGAGATACAGAAACAAAAGACAGTGGTTATGCGCGCAATACACGATAACTTGTCTCTGTCTGTTAATGGGCGCTATTTTGCTGTCGATGGCCAAGTTAATCTCGATGATCTACTGACCAGTCGCCCGGGCGGAGTTGTCCGCATGAAGCAAGCCGGAATGGCTGGCAGACTTGACCAGGGCAACGCAGATGCAGCAGGCGCTTATCAGTTCCTTGATTACATTGAGCTTCAGAAGGAGCAGCGCACTGGCTTAATGCGCAACACACAAGGCGTCAACGCTGACGCAATGAACCAGACAGCGACTGGCATCAACATTACGACTAATCGCGCAGATACGCGGCTGGAACTGATTGCGCGTAACTTTGCTGAAACTGGCGTAAAAGACTTGTTCAAGCTGATTCTGAAACTGATCTGTCAGCACCAAGACAAAGAAGCGCAGATTCATGTGGCTGGTAAGTGGGTATCGATCGACCCTAGAGCGTGGCGCAATCAGTACGACATGACGATTAATGTCGGTTTGGGTACGGGTAACAAGGATCAGGAAGTGCAGCATCTCATGGCGCTGGTGCAGTCGCAACAAGCAGCATTTGCGATGGGTATTGTGACCCCTGAGAACGTCTATAGCGCGCACAACAAGCTTTCGCAGGCATTGGGATACAAGCAGGCGGGATTGTTCTTCAGCGATCCTACCGACCCGAAGACAAAGCAGTCTATGCCGCCACCGCCTCCTAATCCGGACGATGCCAAGCACCAGGCACAAGCACAGTCTGATCAGTTCCACGCGCAACACGATGCGCAAATGGCACAGATGAAGGCACAGCAAGACATGCAGGCCAAGCAGCTCGATGTCCAAGCCAATCAGCAGATTGAACACGACAAGATGAGCATGCAGGCGCAAGTCGATCAGCATCGCCAAGAAGTCGAGGCACAGCAGCAAGAAGCCAAGCGTCAAGGTGAAGCGCAGCTCGCTCAGTATCTCGCTCAGTTGGACGCACAGAAAGAAGAGATGCGTTTGATGCATGAGAAAGAGATTAAAGCCATGGAGATACAAGCGCAGCGTGAGAAATGGGAGTACGAGGGCGCAATCAAGATGCAGGTAGCGCAGATCAGTGCACAGAACGCACTCGATACCGCATCACTCGCCGCGCAGAACTCAGCAGCCAACGAGGTGACAGAAGACTTGGGCGAGAAAGAAGCCAAGCCTGACCCTAAGCATGAAGCACTCTTGAGCGGCTTGTCTGCATTGGTGACTCAGATGTCCAAACCGAAAACAATCATCCGCGGGCCTGACGGTCGCGCAACAGGGGTTCAATGAGTCTTCCAGATCGAGTAAAGGAAACCACGACAAGCACAGGCACAGGTAATATAACCTTGCTTGGCGCTGTCGGTCAGTTTCAGCCGTTAAGCGCAGCATTCACAGCATCGCAAACAGGGATAACGCTCTGTATCGCTGATCAGTCTGGCTTGAATTGGGAAGTCTCAAGCTGCACATATATCAATTCAACAACGATATCGCGTGATACTGTTTTGAGTAGCTCAAATGCAGGATCACTGGTCAATTTTGGTGCGGGTGTAAAAGATGTTTTCTATACCCTGTCAGCAGCAGATATTGCCAAGCTAGCCGGCGCAGCATCAGCGGCAGCAACAACGATTGCGGAGACAGCAACATCGAAAATGCTAATCGTTGAGTCTGGGGTGCCAAAGCAAATTACGGTTGACAATTTCCTTGCTTCTGTAGGTCAAACATCGGGGGCGTTGACAGCCGCTGGCGCATTGGCTGGATCAAATATTATCGTCATCTCGCAGGATGGTGGCACTACTGAAGTGCGGACAACGCTCACGGCACTGGCTGCTTATGTAGCGAGTACATTAACACCTGCCACAGCAGTAACTATGTCTGGCCCTAGCTCCGGGACGACTGGTACAGCATCGACAAATTTCAGCATAGCTGCGAATGGTACGATCTCGGGAACTGTGATTGTCACGCCTTCTGACGCGGCAAATGGCGGAACTTTTACCCCTACAACAGTAAGTATTTCGTCCGCTTCGCCAACCGCCACGTTCACATACACGCCGGGATCAACAGGCGCAAAAACTATCAGTGTGACCAATAATGGATCACTCACCAACCCAGCAAATATCACCTATACGTCGAATGCAGCAGCGGCAACGGCGGCAACAATGTCAGGACCGACATCTGGCACGACTGGTGTCGCTTCGACTAACTTTACAGCTGGTGCAAATGGCGGAATCACTGGCACAGTCATAATTACGCCAAGTGACGCTGCGAATGGTGGAACATTCACACCAACAACAGTCAGCATCAGCTCTGCATCTCCCACAGCGACATTTACTTATACTCCAGGGTCAACAGGTGCCAAGACCATCAGCATTACGAACAATAGCGGCTTAACCAATCCGGCAAGTATCACGTACACATCTAATGCGGCATCATCACCTGCTTACCTGTTTTCCCCGACCGCTTATGCATTCCCAGCAAGCGGTGCAAATATAAGTACAAACGGATATGCCGGGGCAACTTCATGTGATATCTATATCAAAACAGCTGCTGGAGTAACTCCAGCCAATGTCAAGATGTGCTTTGATAAGAGCAGTACTGTACCTCCTACCACTTACGCTCACGCAGGTAATATTGCTAATCCAAATGACATAAAAACATGCACTCGCACTGGCGGATGGACGCAAGGCGGTAGCACAGGACAGAGCTTCTATGGTCTATACGGCCTTGGAGGTGCATCATTATTCGCTTATGGTACAGCTGGCGATTACTATCTGTGGATATTGACTGATGATGGGTTCAGCAAGTGCTATGACAACAATACTGGAACTCCTGTTAAGTGGACGCTAGTGTAATGGGTTACATGCATTTATCAGCAAGTAAAATGCGGATCACGGGTGCGGGTAAAATCCGCCTTGCTGCCGCTATACCTGGGGCGGGACAATCTCCGCTTACTTTAACGCTAATTGATTTCTATACCTCTCATGCTGGTATTCAGCCTATCGTTCAGCGAACATCAGGTGCGATCACTGGCAAGGTTCCACTTCTTTTCACTTACTCTGGAAGTGCACCGACAAATATTGAGGCGCGCGTCATGCAAGGCGCTACAGTCGTTAAAAACTGGACTGCTATCTCTGGCCCTATTGTTGTGGGCGGTAGCGGTAGCGGCTATCTAGCAGGCGTGACGCAAGGTACAGGATACACGATACAGATACGCGATGGCTTACAACCAGCGAATAGTGCGACTATTTCAAATGGCTCAGTGCCGTTTGGCATTGGTTGTATATTCGCTTTTGAGGGGCAATCGAATGCAGTTGGTACGCTCACTGCTGATTATAATTATACTGTTCCTGTTGCTGGAGTCAGTGAGTACACCAATTACAATAATGGCGCGGTATCCGGTAGCATCTTCGATGACGCTGGATGGCATGCTCCTAGCAATGGAAGTAATGGGGTAACTGGTTCTATTGGGAACACCGCCACAGGCGGAATCATCATGTTTATGCGCCTGATCACTAATCGCTTAAAAGTGTTCTATGGCTATGATGTACCAGTCGGGATTATCCCATGGGCTTTTGGATCAACCGGCATTGCTTCTTTTGTCCCAGGTGGTGCGCGTTATAACACCTTATTTAATAATAGCGGATCAGCGACTAATATTGGCTTTTCCTCAGCTAAAAATATATGGCCAGGTGATATTGAGGGCGTTCTCTGGCATCAAGGTGAGGCAGATCAGGCAGTATCAGCATCAGCCTATCAAGCCAGCTTGCAAACTTTATACAATGGCTATTTAAGTTATGTAGCGACATTTGGGCGTACTGCATCGAATTTCTTGTTTGCTCCTGCCGTCCTTGGAAATTACAGCACTTCAAATTGTCCGAGTATTGAAAATATACGAACCGCAGTTGCAAACTTTGAAGCAGTAAATGCAATTGCAAGTGCGCGTATCGGATGGACAACTATCGACTTATCAACTAGCGCAGGTGCTGGCGCTGGACTGCATTTTGTGCTGGCATCGGATCAGCGTAGAAGCCTGAAGCGCGCGGTGCAAACTTGCATGAAGTTTTTAGGTATTGCCGCATTCAGCGGTCGCGGTGCAACGATCAACACCATGCCAAGCAGGTCAGGTTTAATGGTGACATTAAGCGTAGTGCATGAAGGTGGCACAGCTTTGGCATTGCCAACGCCTGCTAACCCGCCGACAGGTTTTTATGCTAATACGTTGGCTGATTTTTCAGGTACGGATATTTCGCTGACAGCATCGCTGATCAATGGCAATACACAAATACAATTGACTTTCCCTGGTGGGACTTCTTTCCCACTCTATATCAAATATTTGGGCGGAAAGATAGGATCTACAGTCGTAGATGGAAACGGATTTACAGCAAGTTGCAACCCTGATTTTACAAACTGTATCTATGACAACGTAAGTTATCCGACTGGTGCAACTGGTACGGATATTGAAGCGATGGGGCTTCCACTCTTGCCGACAGTCGGCGCAATTATGGTAATGTAATGCTTGGATTTACCCCACTCTCGACAACGCCGCTGGCAAGTAATCCGTATTTTTCCGACCCTCCTGCTGTAGTCCCTGAGCCCGAACCGATACCAACCGGCGCAGGACGCAGCAAGCGAAAGTTTCAAGTAGAGACAGAGCGCGGCGTTATCGAGGTTGATTCTCTTGATGATGTTGCAGAGCTGGTCAGGATAGCCAAAGCCAAGCGCGAGAAGGCGGTGCAGGTCAAGCTCGAAGGAATGAAGGTCGCCACGCCAAGCACTAAGCCTAACATTGATTACAAGGCCATCGAAGCCAAGTTACGCGCAAGCATACAGGCAGAGATGGATGACGAGGACGATATTTTAATGCTCTTACTATGAACACAGACCAAGAATACAAACTCCGTCTTGAAGCGACACGGGGCCAACGTGCTCTAGAGTTGATGCAAGACGAATTGATAGTTGAGGCGTTTGACACACTCAACGCACGATTAACACAAGAATGGTCGGATTCTCCAGCGCGGGATACGGACGGACGGGAACGAATATGGCTAATGCAAAAAATGTTAAGCAACGTGCGCAATCATCTGAACGAGATAGCGACAACGGGCAAGATGGCAACGATACAGTTGCAGCAGGAACAGACGGTCATACAGAAGGCGAAGCAGTGGGCGAACGAGATCTTCTAACATGGGAACAGTTCGACCGCAAAGTATATCAATGGGAACTAGCCAACCAGACCAAGCGCATCACTAAAGTGTACTTTGATGGTGAGGGCGCGGCAGTGCATATCATCGGAATGATGAGCGAGTTTCCTGTTGGTCATGGCAAGCCAAGCATTCGCCTCTCAACTGGTGAGATTATAGAAATCTAAACGAAGTCCATACGTTATAGACAGCCTCCTCACGGGGGCTTTTTTTATGGGCAAATCCTAACGCTGTGAAGCGCTGGGAATCGGTGGAAATCCGATTCAATGACGGAGTTTTAAAAATGAGTGATGCAGACAATCCTTCAGGGGAATCTGGCGATGTAATCTCGATGTTCGAGGCCGCGCTGGATAGAAGTGCCGGCGTAGAGCCAAAGAGCGAACCAAAAAGCGTTCCGATCAACGACACAAAAAGCGAGGCAAGCGACGAGCTGCCCGACATTGATCCTGCCGATCTGGAAAAAGAAGAGCAACCAGAAGCGGAGGTCAAGAAGTACACCGTCAAGGTGGACGGTAAAGACGTGGAAGTTGCCGAGGATGAGCTCTTAAAAGGCTATTCACGACAACAGGACTACACAAAAAAGACAATGGAAGTCGCGGCGCAACGCCAGCAACTCGACCAAGCAGCAAACCAGATGCAACAAGAGCGCCAGCAGTATCAGGCGCAACTCAACCAACTCACCCAAGCACTCGGCCAACAGTTAAGCAACCAGCCTGAGCCTGACTGGAGCGCCCTGCTTGAAAACGATCCTATCGAGTATCTGAAACAGCAACACCTCTTTCAGGAGAGACAAGTCGCCTATCAGAAAGCCTCGCAGGAGCAAGCACGAACGCAAGAACAAACGCAGATCGAGCAAGCCAAGTACATGCAGCAGATGCTGACCAATGAGCGGGAGCAATTAATTGCCAACCTGCCTGCATGGTCAGACACCGCCAAAGCAAGTGCCGAGCAAGCAGCAATCAGCAAACACCTGATAGAGCGCGGGTTCTCCCAAGAACAAGTTGCCCAGATCACCGATCACAAGACGGTGATTCTGGCACGTGAAGCAATGCTCTATCGGCAAATGGTGGCGAAGGCAAAAGAGACAACCAAGAAGGTTGAAGCGCTACCGCCACGCATGCAAAAGCCCGGCGCACCTCGCGCCACAGACGGACGCACCAACGACATGCAGGCTCTGAAAAAGAGCGGCTCAGTCGCGGACGCTACCGCACTTTTCGAAAAAATGTTTTAAGGATAAAACACCATGACTATGTACGCCAACTCACAAGCGACGTTTACGTATAACTCGCTCGTCAATGCTGAAGACGTTTCTGACGTCATCGCCAATATCGCCCCGACTAGATAATATTGGTCCATTTGTGTATAATGAAGCCTTCTTCCTTGATGGATTTAGGCTATGCCAGTTATCAAAAAATGCGAGATATGCAGTAAAGAATTTAGCGTAATACCAGCAAGGGCGAATACCGCAAAATACTGCGGAAGAGCGTGTAAGGATAAATCTGTTAGTTTAACTACAGGTGAAAATCACCCTCGCTGGCAAGGTGGCATCAGATCAAAAATCTGCGGTCACTGCAAGATAGAATTTGCATGGTCTGGTCAGCCATTAGGAATATGGAAAAAGCAGAAGTTTTGCTGCAAGCCATGTGCCGATCAAGGCGGACTAAGATATGAAGGCGAAGCACATTCCAACTGGAAGCCAGATTCCCGCAAGAAGAATAGGCGCGGGAAGCACGGCTCTTGGGCTGATAAGGTAATAAGCAGAGACAACGCTACCTGTCAAAAATGTGGTTCGCATGAAAATCTACAGGCGCATCACATACTATCTTTCGCTGAACATCCCGAAGCGCGATGGGATATAGCAAACGGCTTGACTGTTTGTTTCTCGTGCCACTTGATAATTCATGGTGCACAAATTGCAAATGAGGTGAATTCGGGGGAAGTCCGACCTGACTATGAGAGGTCAGAGGATTATCCCGAGCCAAGCATTGAGCGAAAGCTCATTGAAGGTGTAACGACTAGAGGACGAGCCTACCGGCGATGGTTTGGACACTGCGAATGGTGCAGTGTTTTTATTAGCAAGCCATGGAGCGATGTGCAAGGAAAAGCACATTCATTTTGCTCCAGAACATGCTCTGGAAAATATAACGCAGCCCATAGAACTTATCGGCAGTGGAAAAATCCAGAATCGCCAACGGCAGTAATTTCCTCCAAGAGCGCCCCACCCGAAAGGGATGATATAGTCTGAACACTGCCGTAATGCAGTGAAGCCGAGGATAAAGAGCCACGGCGATAACATATTTGGATACTCCATTTCTCAGCGCACTCAAGAAAACCAAAGCATCGAGCACCAAGCACGAATTTATCACTGATGATCTGACTGCGGCAGCCAACAACGCGCAGCTCGAATCAGATACTTTCGCCGCTGGTACTCGCCCGACTCCAGTTCGTCTGTTCAATCGTACGCAGATTTCCAGCAAAGTATGTGCTGTCTCTCGTACACAACAAGCGTCCAATCCGTACGGCATGAAGAATATGCTGGCTTACCAGATGGCGAACAGCTCGAAAGAGTTAAAGCGCGATATGGAAGTAGCATTGACGCAGAACACCACATCGAACGCCGGTACTACTTCTGTCGCTCGTCAATCGCGTGGTCTGGAAGGCTGGATTTTGACTAACGTCGATGCCCATACTGGTTATGTTGCAGGTGCATACCTGACCGACCCCGGCACAGCTCCTACCGATGGTACACAGCGCGCATTTACTGAAGCATTGCTCAAAACAGCTCTGCAATCAGCCTATACGCAAGGTGGCAATCCTACCTTGTGCATGGTGTCGCCAGCCGCCAAACAAACGTTCTCTACCTTCACAGGTAACAGCACACGTTTTAAAGATGCGAACGAAACACTGAACGCGTCTATCTCGGTGTATTCGGGCGACTTCGGTGTATTGAAGATCGTACCAAACCGCTTCCAGCGTGCCCGCTCTGTGTTCCTGCTGGATATGGATTACTGGGCATTGGCCGAGCTGACAGCGCCAACGATGCAAGACTTACCAACTACCTTCGATGGTGTCGGTAAGGTCATCATCACTGAGTACACGCTCGAAGCCAAGCAAGAGAAGGCATCAGCGATGGTCAGAGATATACTTTAGCATATATGTGATATAATTCTTAGGCGGGCAATCAAGCTCCGCCTAGGAGTTATTTATGCGTAAATCACGTGTTGGAGATATAAGAGATCGTTTTTTTGATCGGTTTGATATTGCAGAAAATGGTTGCTGGATTTGGAACGCAACACTGATAAAAATGGGCAGGTATTTTTATGGGGCAATCGCAGGAAAAATTGATGGCGTAAGGTATGTAAAAACCGGAATAAACATGGGAGCTCATAGAGTTTCATGGATACTTCACTACGGGGCAATTCCAGCAGGCGAAGGCAGTCACGGAACGGTAGTTATGCATAAATGCGACAACCCGCTGTGTGTCAATCCTGAGCATTTAATGCTTGGATCGCAGCAAGACAATGTGGCAGATATGAATGCCAAGAAGCGCGGCAGTACGGTTGGCTTTGTTGTGGCAACGGGAACCAAGCACAGAAACAGTAGATTGACAGCGGAGCAATTGCAATACGTTCTAACAAGCGAGCGATCTGCGCCAGATATAGCAAAAGAATATGGCGTATCGCGTCACTTAATTAGTGATGTGAGATGCGGAAAGAGATACAAAGAAGAGACTAACTTTGAAGAATTGCAAGAGTTAGCAAAGACTCGGAAAGGCAGAGTGCGAAACGGCGGAGAAAATCCATTTAGCAAACTCAATGATGATCAAGTTAGGTATATAAGAACAAGCACCAAAACAACATATGTTATTGCTGAAGAGTTTAATGTAAGCCAACCAACAATAGCAAATGCACGAAGACGAGCTACATATAAAAATGTAGTTTAATCAATACTAGGGAGGGCTTCGGCTCTCCCTTTTCTTAACGCTGTGAAGCGCAGGAGTTTATATGGCATTTGAATATTTAACGATACACCGCACAGGCGTATCCATCGCAACAACCGCAGCATCTGCAAGCTCGGCGCTCCCAATAGATTCAGCGGGCAATGTCCCGCGCTTTGTGCGTATCGCTGCAACAGCTCCGGCATGTGTGCGACTTGGCCCGACTGGCTTAACGGCTCTCACAACTGACGTACAAATCCAGCCAGGTGACGCGATTCGCATGTCAACCAATGGGGCAACCTTTGTCGCTGCAATCCAAGTATCAGGCCCTGGCGTGGTGCAAGTCTCACCGATCGAGAATACTTAATGACTGGCGTATCTACGCGACTCATTGAAGGTGCTGATCATGAGTTCGCCATACACCGCAGCCAAGACGTAGAGCCAATCCTCAATTACACAAAAGAGATGAACCGCATAGGCGCTGGCAATGGGTCAGAGCTAAAGCATGCCGCAGAAATACCGATGATCATTGTCGAGAATTATCTTCTGCGGACGGGCATCACATTCAACGAATTCACCTCTTCGCAAGAGCATATCAAGGCGGTTGTGAATGACCCTGCATTGGCCGCATTCCGTATCTGGGAAGGTCGTGTGTAATGGCGCTGGCGAATTACTCCGACCTACAGACAGCGATTGCAAACTGGTCGCACCGGACGGATTTAACAGCGGTCATTCCTGACTTTATTGTCTTGGCTGAAAAGAGGATAAACGGCGACATTGACGCACGCAATCAGGATATATCAGTAACGCTGGTCACGGTAGCAGGTCAAGCAACGATCACCGCGCCGACCGACATGCTTAGTCTGCGGTCGCTGACGCTGCAATCTAGCTCTAACGTAGTTTTAGATTACCTCACGCCCGACCAGTTCAATACAGTTTATACCAGCGCAACAACAGGAACCCCGCAGTCGTTCTCGATTGTCGGTGACTACATTTATCTCGGCCCAGTGCCTTCTACTGCCTTCAATGTGCAGTGCATCTACACGGCTGAAGTCCCGCCACTGGCCAGCAATCCGACCAACTGGCTTATCACCAATTTTCCGCAAGTCTATCTATCAGCCTGCCTGATCGAAGTCGCCCGCTACTCGCAGAACAACGAAGCGATGCAAGCGGCTGAGATTTCCTACAAGGAAGCGATCAACTCGGTCAACGCAATTGACTGGTACTCAGGCTCAACCATGCGCGTGCGCAACGATGTAAGGATTAATTAAATGGGACTCGAAACAGGCACGTACATCTCCGATCTGGTCGCCGCCAATCCGCTCGGATCAGATGGCAAGGATAAGGGCGACGATCATATTCGCTTCATAAAATCAACACTCAAGGCAACCTACCCGAACGTCACGGGCGCAGTCACGCCAACGCATACAGAGCTGAATTACTCGGTCGGCGTTACCTCTGCCATACAGACACAATTCGGCGCTAAAGGTGCTATTTCTGGGCAGACTTGGACGGGAACGCACGCATTTGCAGGCGCTACAGCGGTCACAGTGCCGACCAAATCCGCACTCGATAACTCGACCAACGCATCATCTACCGCATACGTGGATACGGCGGTCACAGTGGCAGCAGTTAATGCGGCAGTCGCTTTAACTGCAACTAGCACGACCAGCCTCGCCATCAGCATCGGCTCTAAGTCTCTCACCATACAAACCGGCAAGGCTTTTCTAGCTAATACGCATTTTGTCTCTTTGGTCAGCAATGCCAATTCAGCGAATTTTATGGCGGGCATGGTCACGGCATCCAACTCGGCTACAGGTGCGCTGACGGTCAATGTCACGGCGACTGGCGGCAGCGGCACACTTGCAGACTGGAATATCTCCTTAAGCGGAAACCCAGGAGCAACAGGCGTAGCAGCGGCAACGACAACACAAACATTAACCGATGCGGCAACCGTTGCATGGGATTGGTCTGCCGGTCGCATCGCCACAGTCACCTTGGGCGGCAATCGCATTATTGGCCTGCCGACTAACTTAGTGACAGACACCTTCATTTTTAAAGTCATTCAGGATGGTACGGGTTCTCGCACATTAACGTGGAACGCCATATTTAAATGGGGCGCTGGAACAGCTCCCGTATTGAGTACCGTCGCGGGTCGAGTTGATCTATTTACCGGCTATTACGATGGCACAGTGATTCACGCGAATATGTTCTCGCAGGGGTCTAGATAATGATGGCGATGATGCCCAAGACGGTGCTTTCGCTAAGCCTCGGTGCGGGTACAGATTACAACATCTTTACAGCGGCAGGATCGCCCAATTACCCGGTAGAAATTTACGTCACGATTACCGGCGCAAGAACAGCGACGGCCGCCACAACCCCCGCAGTAAGAACAGGCACAGGCTGGCACGCTGGAACTGTTTTACACATTACCAACCTGTCTAGCCTGACTGGATTTAATGGCGCAAAAGGAGCAACAGGAATTACGGGTCAGGGTGGCAATGGTGGCGCTGGCGGAGCGGTCGGTACAGCGGGCGGCGCTGGATCAAATGGCGGGGTGGGTGGAACTGGCGGCAATGGCGGCAACGGAGGGATAGCCTTCCAAGCAGACACGACCAACCCGCTCATCTTCGACAACGCATCAGGAACTATCGTTGCAGGTACAGCCGGCGCAGGTGGCGATGGTGGCGCTGGCGGTGGTGGCGGATGCGCTGCTGGATGCGCCCCGAGGCATTCACCGGCGAACGCTACGACAATCCCTTGGACGAGCTGGGCGAAGGCGACTTCCTGTTGATCGGCCCTGACCTGGCGCTGGACGACGGGCTGGAGACCGCCGTGATCATCTCGCTGTTCACGGACGCCCGCGCCGCGCCGGACGACGATCACGCGATCGGGACGCAGGCGCAGTTCATCTTCCGCAACGGCATCGCCTCGCGGGCGTTCGACTACGGGGGCTCGGTCTACCTGTGGACCGTGTTCGCGGCGGCGAACAACGAGGTTCCGCCCGCGATCGAGCTTCTGGTCACGGGACACACGGAGATCGTGGTCGATCGGCTTTTGCCCAACGCTCCGGCGCCTTTCCGGGCTCAAGTCGCGGGCAAAATCCGCGAGGTGAACATAGCCAAAGGGAATTTCCGCTTTGCGCCGCTGATGTATCTGCAATCCTCAGATCGGAAGAGCACACGTCTGAACTCCAGTCACGATCAGCGA
>ERZ650310.236-NODE-236-length-16717-cov-6.672908_pt1 | contig 16717 bp, 21 predicted proteins | sample MGYA00376246_ERZ650310 | MGnify/ENA primary metagenome ERZ650310 (study PRJEB26733, sample SAMN07839286) | wastewater metagenome | biome: small river; feature: stream; material: water | place: USA: North Carolina | collected 2016-03-01 ...
ACGAGATCGCTGATCGTGACTGGAGTTCAGACGTGTGCTCTTCCGATCTGCTAGTGTCAGCCGTCGCCCGTGTACCTGCCACTAAATTACTCGGCACAAGCCCGAAAGGATTTAATTCGGCAGGTGGCTTTGAAGAATCCAGCTATCACGAAGAACTCGAAAGCATTCAGTCACACGAAATGCAGCCATTACTTGAGCGTCATCATTTACTGCTGATGAAGTCAGAGATTGCCCCACAGTTCAAAATCGCACCTTTGGAAACGCAGGTTGTTTGGAACGCACTCGATGCGCCAACATCAGCAGAGAATGCTGCGACTAATTTAGTCAAAGCGCAAACTTATCAGGCATTGCAACAGGCTGGCGCGGTCGATGGTGAAATGATTCTTAACGTCTTGGTTGCCGACCCTGATAGCGGATTTAGCGGTGTCGAAATTCCCGAAGAAATAGACGAGCCGATTGATGAAGAAATCCCGCCAACCGTCTAAAAAGAATGTCATAAAAGGCATTCCGCTTGTGCATAACGCAGCTATTGAAGTGCGTTATCGTGATGCGTTGGATTTGATGATCGTGCAAATGACACGGGAAACTGAGCGTCAATTAAAAGAGCTTTTTACGTCCGATTTGGCCAAAGAAACATTTGCACAAGATGCGAGTATTGCAGCTCAAGCACGCATCTTAATGTCGGCACTATCTGACCGATTCACGAAACTATTCAGTCATCAAAGCCGCCGACTTTCTAAGTCAATGCTAAATTCCGTTGATAACGAAAGCATGACGAACGTACAAAGAAGCCTAGCATCGCTCGGCAAAAATATCACACTCAAGCAGCCGATGGATTCAAGCGTGCATGATGTTGTCAAAGCCAGCATCACTGAAAACGTGAGCTTGATTAAGTCCATCCCGCAACAGTATTTAACGCAGGTCGAGCAACAGGTAATGCGCTCGATCACGACAGGCAATGGTCTGCAAGATTTGCAACCGTTTCTCGAAAAACACCAAGGCATTACCGAGCGTCGTGCCAAGTTGATTGCTAACGATCAAACCAAAAAAGCGTACAGCAGTATCAACAAAGCGCGTATGCAAGAATCGGGTATTAAAAAGTTTGAATGGCTACACAGTGGTGGCGGTCGTGAGCCTAGACCATATCATGCAAATAAATGGCCAGCGGGTTTAAATGGTGGTATCTTTAGCTTTAATGACTTACCAGTCATCGACGAAAAGACGGGTGAGCGTGGCATTGCCGGACAACTTTGTGGCTGTAGATGCACAATGATCCCGGTGATTGATTTTGGAGAGAACGATTGACTGCACGAGTAACCGATTCCAACGGATGGTTTGAAGTCAAAAAAAACCCACTTTCGAAAGTAGGTGTCTTTCCGTATCTCGGCAAATCCATCGGCGCGTCCGAGCCTGACAAAATCTATAACGTGTACCGTCCCGCCGAAGAACTCAACAATCAAGAAACAATCGACAGTTTTAAACTGATTCCATGGGTTGACGAACACACGATGCTGGGCGATACCGATAGCGGATTAACGCCAGCCGAAAAGAAAGGCGTGCAAGGTGTGATCGGTGAGAATGTTGTCTTTGAGGACGGTTATCTATTTGGCAACATCAAAGTATTTAGTGACGCAATGGGCAGTCTGATTGAATCAGGCAAGCGCGAATTGTCGTGTGGTTATCGTTGCGCGTATGAATTTGTTAAAGGCGTTTTTGATGGACAGCAATACGATGCTATCCAGCGGAATATTAGAGGCAATCATTTGGCTCTGGTAGAAGAAGGTCGCATGGGTCACGAAGTGGCCGTGTTAGACCATTTAGTTTTTACTTGCGATAGTGGAGAGTTTAAAATGGCTGATGAACCAGTCAATACACCGGCGGCAGATGCTGACCCTATGGCTGAATTGTCAGCCAAGTTGGACACACTTGTTGCTATCGTTACAAAATTGGTAGGCGCTGAAAAAGCAGAAGCTCCTGCACCTGCGCCAACAGCAGATGCTGACCCAACACCTGCCGCTGATGCAGATATGCCTAAAGCCGATGAAGCGATGGATGCAAAAATTGCCAAGGCTGTAGCCAAAGCATTGCAAGGCGTCCAGACAGGCATGGATAGCAAAACCGTTATTGCCGAAATCAATAGCCGCAATACTTTAGCTGGCCAATTGAGTCAGCATATCGGCACTTTCGATCATGCCGACATGACGCTTGCCGAAGTTGCCGCCTATGGCGTCGATAAGCTAGGCATTAAATGCGCAAAAGGCCAAGAGCAATCAGCTTTGACAGGCTATCTGCATGGACGACAAGTTGATACGCGTACTTTCGGCATTGGTCAAGATTCGGCAACTAAAGGCGAATCTGCAATTAGCAAACATTTGGGAGCTGCATAATGAGCTTGCAATCTTCTGTAAATATCGACATCGCTTTTGGTGTTGTCGGTGAAATTGTTTTAGATAGTGGTGGTGTACGCGCGCAACCTGCGGTCATCGTTTCGGGCAGTGCTGCTAATAATGTTATTGGTCGTGCGTTTACTGTGTCAAACGGCGGCGACTCGTCCGGTGATGCAGTTACGGCGGCGGCAGGTGGCACTGGTACATTTGGCGGTATTCTTGCGAATCCAAAAGAATATACGACATCCGGTACGACTGCGGGTGGCACACTGGCTGCAACAACTACATTGCCAAACTACTCGCTTGGTACATTAGTTAATGCGACGGCAGGTATTGTCATTACGTTGGCTGGCGCTGCTGATGTTGGTTATTGGGTTGAATTCGTTCAGGCAACTGGCGTATTGAACGCAATCGCCGCTGGTGCAACGGTTACGTCTGGCAGCACGATCATCAAAGGCGCGCGTATTGAGCGTTATGATGTGTCGAGCGGCTTGGCCGTTATGTCACTCAACACTGTCACTGCAACTTAAGGGGTTAATCATGGGTGAGACACAAACCATTCAAAATGTGAGTGGCAGAAATGTAAGACAATTGCAAATCACGCCAGAAATGGTTGATGCTGCATTAGTGCGAGACTTGCCGCGCCTAGGCGTAGGCATGGACGAACTCGACATTCGCCAGATGGTGCAAGGCATGGGCTTTGATAGCTTGCAAGGTTTAGCGACCACAGCAAGCATGACAACTCCTTTGCAATTCTTGCAGACTTGGCTTCCGGGCTTTATCAAAGTTATTACCGCCGCTCGCAAGATCGACGTGTTGACTGGTGTACAGACTGCTGGTTCGTGGGAAAACGAGGAAATCGTTCAGGGTATTTTAGAATACACCGGTTCGGCCACTCCTTACTCTGACTACGGCAACGTCCCGTTAAGCTCTTGGAATACCAACTGGGAGCGCCGGACTATTGTGCGTTTTGAAGAAGGCATGAGCGTCGGCACATTGGAAGAAATGCGTGCTGGCAAGATTAACGTTTCTTCTGCTGGTGAAAAACGTAACTCGGCTGCTTTGGCATTAGAAATCCAACGTAACCGCGTAGGCTTTAATGGGTTCAATAGTGGCAACAACCGTACCTATGGCTTCTTGAACGACCCTAACTTGCCTGCTTATGTCACAGTGGCAACAGGTGCGGCGAGTTCGACAACTTGGGCGCTGAAAACCTTCCTTGAAATCGTTGCCGACCTTGTTTCTGCATTGACTACTTTGCGTACTCAATCCAAAGACACCATTGACCCGAATAGCACGCCGTTAACACTGGCTGTTTCGTCTGCTGTTGTTGATCGTCTGGCAACAATGAACGTTCAAGGCACGCAATCGGTTAAAATGTGGCTGGCTTCGACTTATCCGAATGTGCGTGTAGAGTCCGCACCTGAGCTTGACGCGGCAAACGGTGGTGCGAACGTGTTCTATCTGTATGCTGATTCGTTGAATGACGGATCAAGCGACGATGGCCGCGTGTTTACGCAAATTGTCCCTGCTAAGTTCCAGGTTTTGGGTGTTGAAAAACGTGCAAAATCTTACGTTGAGGACTATGCTAATGCGACAGCGGGCGTGTTGTTAAAACGTCCATTTGCCGTGGTGCGTCGTTCGGGCGTGTAAGTTTAAAAAGATAGGGTATTGATTATGGTTTACGTTTATTCAACTTTGACAAGTGCGATGGTTTACACGTTCTATCAAAAATTGGACGGTGTGGGTAATGTTGTAGAGCATGAGGTACGGATTGAGGGCGGTGCAAATCTCGCTGATAAAAATGTTATTACGCCTCGCGGCGTGATGACTGCTATTAGTGAAGATGACGCCGAACTCTTGAAAGACCATCCAGTCTACAAAATGCACAATGCTAATGGGTTTGTCACAATTGAAGATCGTAAATTTGACATCGAGCGGGTTGTTTCTGACCTGACTAGCAAGGATGCTAGTGCCCCTATCGTGCCACAAGACTTTTTAGATTCCGACTCCGGTGCTAAACCCATCGAAGTTGTTTCGAAGAAAGGAAAATGACCTATGGCCACTATCACTTTTGATGTGGCCGCTTTTCGGGTGGCGTTCCCAGCGTTCGCCTCCGAAACTACTTATCCCGATGAAACATTGCAGGGTTATTTTGACTCGGCAACGTGTTTTATTTCAGATTGCGATTATGGCGTGCTTCGCGGTGATTGCCGCGCTGACGCACTCAATCTAATGACTGCTCATCTAGCCGAACTTGCCACTAAAATAAATGCGGGCATGGGTACGGGTTTAGTATCGAGTAGCACCATTGACAAAATATCAGTCACGCTAACGCCTCCGCCTTTCAAGTCACAGTTCCAATGGTGGCTGACATTGACGGGCTATGGCCAACAACTCTACGCGCTACTCAGCCGAAAAGCTGCTGGTGGTTTATATGTTGGCGGACTTCCAGAGCGTTCAGCATTTAGAAAAGTGCGAGGTATATTTTGATCACTCGACGTACTCAAGGTTCAATCGTTCAACTCCGCCAATTTATTGAGCAAGCGGAAAAGACGACCCTGACTGTTGGGTTTCATGAGTCCGCAAAATATACTGATGGGTCTCCGGTAGCTATGGTCGCCGCCGAAAATGAGTTTGGCGTACCTTCACGCAGACAACCGCCGCGCCCTTTTATGCGTCCAACGATTGCAGCAAAGCGTCAAGAGTTTTTGGACTTGCTTGGCAAAGGCTCAAAGGCGGCATTGCGTGGACAATTCACGTTAATTCAAGTATTCGATCAAGTCGGTTTAAAAGTGGCCGGTGAAATTCGTCGCACTATCTCAAAACTAACTAGCCCTGCATTGAGCCCGCGCACGATTCAAGAACGCCGCTTAAAATACGCAAGCAATCAGCAATTAGTTGGCGGATTGACTAAGCCTTTGGTCGAAACAGGGTTAATGATTGCGTCAGTAACTCACGAGGTAAAAGAATCGTGAACGTACCGTCAAGCAATTTACTCAGCATGGCGCTAACTGTCATCCAGCCGACGACATTTAAACTATTCGCTTTTATTGACCGCGACCGAAGCGCCAAAGGTCAGTTTGTTTCAAACTTTGCAGAAGGTGTTGACGTGCTTGGAAGCATTCAAGCTGTACCACGTTCACGCTACCAAAATTTAGGCTTAGATTTTAATAAGAATTACATTCAGATTTATACATCATCCAATGTTATCGACCTTCGCCGCGATTCGTCGGGCGACCAATTAGAATGGAATGGTCGCCGCTATGAAGTCAGCTCAAATAATGACTGGCACTCAATAGATGGATGGATGGGTGTTTTAGCTATCGACATCGGAGCTATCCCCGATGACCAATAACGAAGTTTGGATAATTTTAATCGGCGTGATTGAGACTGGCTTAACTGATATGTCGATCAATGCCAGTGTCCAGCAAGATTATCAGCCCACACAACAGGGTGCGCCATCGTCACCATTTGTCGCATTGCACAACATCACAAATAATCGTTACGGGTTTAAGAAAAACAAGACTGTTTATGATGCCGATGACGATAACCTAAAACAGACTCAAGGCATCGTCATGCAGCGCACTTATCAAGTGAGTGCCTATGCGATTGAAGACCCGAGCGACGACGAGGCGGTGACAGCTTATGATATTGTCGAGGCTGTTTCGTCAATCATGCAGTCTGAAAAAACACAGGACACATTGTTAGCGAGCGGCATTAGCATCTTTCGCGTAACCGACATTCGTAGTCCGTTTTTTACTGACGACAAAGATCGAAATGAAGCTGCCCCCAGCTTTGATTTTGTTATATCCTATTATCAAGAAACAATTACCGCCGCCAATGAGGTTACGACCTTTGAGGAAGGCATACATAGCGTGTGAGGCGTAAACATGGCCATTAGTTTTAGTAAGTATATCGACATTACAAGCGGTGTCGGCGCAGGTGCGAGTGTGCGTCAGCGTGATTTAATTGGTCGGTTGTTTACGACTAATGAATTGCTGCCAACAGGCTCACTTGTTGAAATGACGACAAGCGACGATGTTAAAAATTACTTCGGTGCTGATTCCGAGGAATATAAACGCGCTTTAGTTTATTTTGGCTTCGTTTCTAAAAACATCGTCAGCCCGAAAAAGATCAGCTTTGCTAGTTTCACGCCTGATGCGACAGCGCCAAAAGTATTTGGCGGCAAGATCACGGCAACCGTTGCTAGTTTTGAGTCGATCACGGATGGCAGCATCAATGTAACGATGGGGGCAACCACAAACGCGATCACGGGCATTGATTTTACGGGCGTTGCTACGTTGTCTGATGTTGCCGATGCAATCAAAGCCGCGATCAATGACGAAACAGGTACGATGTGGACAGCCGCAGACGTAACTTATGACGCTGTTAATAAGCGGTTTAATTTAGTCGGGGGAGCGGCTGGTACGGCTGCTATGAACATCCAAGCGGGTGGCACTGGTACAAACATCGCGACATTGATCAACTGGATTGAAGGCGCTGACCCTATTTTGTATGCCCGCTTTAGCGATGGCGCGGCAGTTCAAACTTATGCGGATTGCGTGTCTGAGTCGGCATCGGTAAACAACAACTTTGGTTCGTTCGAGTTCTTGCCGATTCAGGGCGAAGGCTTGGTGTATATGCCATTGGCTGATGCCATTGATGTTGCTGTTTGGAATAACTCCGAAAACATCAAATTCATTTTTTGCCTAGGTGTTTTCTACGCCGACACAACAGACTATAGCGACGGCTTGCTTGGTTATAGTGGCACTGCATTAACGCTTGTCGAAGATGCACTGACTGACTATCAATATCCTGAAATGATTCCGATGATTGTTTTGGCGGCTACTGATTACACGCGCCGCAATGCTGTTCAGAACTATATGTACCAGCAGGTCAGCGGTATTGATGCGACAGTAACATCTACATCTATTTCTGACGCACTTGATTTGCTTCGCGTCAACTACTACGGCCAAACACAGACCGCCGGTCAGAAAATCAGCTTTTATCAGCGCGGTTTATTGTGTGGAGGTAGCACCTCGCCAACGGACATGAACACCTACGCTAACGAGCTTTGGTTTAAAGATGCGTGCAGCGCTTCGCTGATGACTTTGTTGTTAGCTTTGGGCAAGGTATCGGCTAATCGCGAGGGTCGAGGCCAAGTGCTTAATCAATTGTTGTCAGTGATTGATGTTGCTTTGTTTAACGGCACTATCAGTGTTGCCAAAGCATTGACGATCACGCAAAAACAATACATTGACGGTATTACAGGCGTGGCTGATTCATGGCGTACGATTGTTAATGTCGGGTATTGGCTGGATGTTGAAATTCAAAGCTATGTTACACAAGATAGTCGTACAGAGTATAAAGCGGTTTACACGCTTATCTATTCTAAAGACGATACCGTCAAGAAAATTGACGGAACACATATTTTAATCTAGGCCGGAGCGAGTTATGAGTACAGATATTTCAGGCTTTGGCCTATTATTGCGAATCACTGCAACAAACACTTTCCCGACAGGTTTTAGTGTTTCTGAGTTTTCCGACGATTCAGACCCATTTGACATTCCCGAGCTGACCATCGGGGAGGCCGCTATGGGTTTGAATGGTGATTTGATTACCTGGAGCAAAGCCGTACCTTTGCCTATAAATATTGCTGTTGTGCCTAACAGCGATGCCGATGCTAATCTTCAAATATTGTTTGAAGCCAACCGCGTATCGAAAGGCAAGTCGTCGGCGCTTGATGTTATTTCGATGACTGGCGTTTATCCAAACGGCAAGATTGTTACACTGACAGGCGGCAAAATTATCGCTGGAATGTTTGGCAATAGCGTTGCTAGTGCCGGTCGCTTCAAAAGCAAGACCTATAAATTTATGATGGAAGGCGGGTCAGGCACATGATCGAACCCAAAGAGGTACAGATAGTCACGATGACGGGTGAAGAAAAGACATATATTTTGTCTAAGTTTTCTGCCATTGCTGGCCGCGAGATTGTCGCTAAGTATCCTCTTTCGTCTTTGCCTAAACTTGGCGAGTATGCGATCAACGAGGAGGTCATGCTTAAACTCATGGCCTTTGTTGCTGTCCCGTTATCCGGTGGTGAGCAAAAACTTACGACACGCGCACTCGTTGATAATCATGTTCCCGATTGGGAGACATTGGCAAAGTTAGAAATTGCGATGCTGGAATACAATACCAGTTTTTTCTTGAAAGGCGGGATATTGAAGGTATTCGACGGATTAGAAACGAAGCTCCGAGCGTTGATTACGCAAACCTTGACGGGTTTATCGGCACAATCATCTCAAGCGGGAAAGCCACGCTCCAAGAGCTGAGAACTATCTACTCATTAGAAGATGCGTTTTTGTTATGGGAGTCTATTATGATTCCCCGCATGAATGAATATCTCGCCATCGAACACGCGAAAAGGAAAAAGTAATGTCTAGCGTCCTTGAAACATTTGTCTTTCTATTTCAGTCGGACGCTAGAGCATTAGACGAAGGGCTAGACGCATCCGAACGTCGCGCACGCGAGACTAGCGACGCTGTTAGAGATACAGATCATGCAGCATCAAACCTAGGCGGCTCATTTAAAGAACTGGCAATGAGAGCGGCTGGCGTATTAGCTGCATTTGCATCTATTGGTACATTGATCGAGGGCGTTAAAGCCGCCACTGACTTTAATGACAAACTAGGCGAAACTGCCGAAGCATTAGAAATCAATGTCGAGGACTTAAGCGCATGGAGTGATGCGGCGCAAATGTCGGGCGGTAGCGCTGATGAATTCCAAAATACATTACGATCATTAAATACGTCAATGAACGCTGTTGACGTGACCGGAAAGTCACGGCTGCTGCCATTTTTCCAAGAGCTTGGCATAAATATGCTGGACGCGGCAGGGAAAGCACGCCCAGTCATGGATTTATTACCTGAACTTGCAAAAAAATTCGAGGGCATGGATAAGTCCAAGGCGCTAGGTATTGGCGCAAAATTGGGATTAGACAAAGGGACGGTAATGCTACTGCAAAAAGGTAGCAAGGGTGTCGAAGAACTCATCCGTCGTCAAAAAGAGCTTGGCGTATCGACAGCCGAAGACGCACAGATTGCTGGTGATTTTAACGACGCAATCGACGACACGCACCACGTTTTAAGAACGCTTTACACGTCCATTGGTAGCGCTGTTTTACCAATGCTGACCGCTTTTAACAAAGGAATTCAGGAAGGCATGATCTGGCTTCGCGCTAATAAAAATGTCGTTACTGGGTTCTTTATCGCTGTTGCCGCTGTCATCACTAACGCTTACTTACCCGCAGCAATTGAGGCCGCTACAGCAACGATTGCAATGGCCGCGCCTTTCATTCTGACAGCCTTGCTAATAACTGGCGTATCTGCTGCATTTGCCCTGCTCTACGACGACATAATGACGTTCTTAGATGGCGGTGATTCTGTTACTGGCCAGCTATTAGACTGGGTGAATAGTTTCGAATTATTGAACGCAGCTATTAAATTCGTTAAAGCGCTTTTCGGTTTCTTGTCAGATGAGATTACCAATTTTCTGGCAACATCCGGTTTAGTCAAGACGGTTGTTGATACACTATCAATGGCATTTAGCGGTTGGAAAATGATACTGGACGGCGTGATTGAGTCGTTCAAATGGATTATCGAAAAGGCAGGGGCAATCGGTGGAACGTTAAAAAATGTCGCTGGTTTTTTGGGTGAAGGCTTGACGACTGCTTTAAATATCGGCGCAAATAGCCTCAATGCAGCATCAAACAATCCATTGGCTGCACAGACTAGCAACAGCATGAGTGCAGCTAATACAAGCAACAAAACAAGCAATGTAAAAATTGATAAAGTCGAGGTCAATACACAGGCTACAGATAGCGAAGGCATAAGCAAAGGAATTAGTGATACACTTGCTCATCACTTAAAACAAACGACCGCACACTTTGATGATGGGGTGAGAGCTTGACAACTACTGTTGACGTAACCGGCGTTTTTACTCCTGAATTTGTGCAGGTATTTGCCAGTGCGCGCAGTGTAAAAGCGAGCGTCTTCGTTAGTTCAAAACTCATGGAGCATCCAGTCGAAAATGGCAGCACACGGACTGACTTTAGAATCATTGTCCCTGTCGAAGTGACGCTAGGCGTTATTCTCGACCCTGAAAACTACAAACAAACATACGCGCAAGTACGCACTATTTTTAATGCTGGCGATTCACTGACTGTGCAGACAAAATCGGCAAGTTATCAGAATATGATGATTCAGGAAATGCCACACGAAGAATCACCGGATTATTTCGACACGCTAGTGATGACCATTAAGCTCAAAGAAGTGATCTTAGTACAGACACGCTACCTCGCATTGCCAGCAAAAAAAGTTAAGAATAAAAACAAGCAATCGACAAAGAAAAAAGGACAGCAGACACCAAAAACACCAGCGCCCGCATCAGCCGAGGCAAAGAAATCTAGTAGCCTATTGTCGAGGATTTTCAATTGAACATTATCCCGATTGAGTCAACGCCAAACCAGTCGCTAACGATTGACCTTGACCAGCAAGCCTATCAGATCGAATTGAAAACGATTGCTGGCATGGCATATTGTTCAATTAGTCGAAACAATGAAGCCGTTATATCAGGCCAGCGCGTAGTCGGTGGCGAGCTAATAATTCCGTATCAGTATTTAGAGGGCGATGGCGGAAACTTTGCATTTATTGCGAACGATGGCGATATTCCCTATTATGAGCAATTCAATGTAACGCAATCATTAATTTATTATTCACCGTCCGAATTGGCAGCCGCGAGAAATGGGTAACTTTGATGACCGCATCGTTAGAGTCACATTAGAAATTCGTGGACAACAGAATGTCTATGAAGGGCTTGCTATTGTCGCCAGCGGCACGAAAACAGACAACCCAACTCAGAATGACTGCACAGTCAAAATTGCCAATCTATCAAAAGATGTGCGTGACTACATAGTCACAGAGACAAGCCCATTTAACAAAAACCGCACGCCTAAAAAGATTCTTGTCGAAGTAGGCCGCGTGTCCACAGGCACTTTTGTACTATTTCAGGGCGACATCACCAGCGCGACGGTTTCACAGCCGCCTGATATTTGGCTTGAAATGAAATGCTTAACGGGTGACTTTCAAAAAGGAAACATCATCTCTCGAAGCGCACCAAGCAAGACGAATTTATCAGCACTTGCGCGGCAGGTGGCCAATGATTTGGGATTGTCACTTAACTTTACCGCCACTGACAAACAAATATCCTCTTACACTTTCGCGGGCGGTGCATTAAATCAGGTTGGAAAATTGGCGGAGGCTGGCAACGTCAACGCTTTTATTGATGATAGCGCGTTAGTCGTCAAAGATCGTAATGTTTCAATCCCAAACGCGATTAGAATTATTGATGCTAATAGCGGCATGGTTGGACTACCTCAGTTTGACGAAAAAGGGATTAAAGTTACTTACTTAATCGACAATACGTCAAAGCTGGGCGGGTCGTTGCGTGTTGTTAGCGCGATAAATCCCGCAGCCAACGGTGATTATGTTATTTATAAACTTGGCTTTAATGTCGCCTCGCGTGATACTCCGTTTTATTACACTGCCGAGGCCACCCGCGTATGAGCAATGCACAGCCAAGCCGCGACCCTGCCAACGATGGCACATTAGTAGGCGTATTTAATGAGGTTTTGGGCAAGTTCTTACAAAATGTTGACGACTGTTTGCCTGCTCGCGTTATTGCTTTTGATCGTGCAACTAATCGGGTATCAGTACAGCCATTAGTGCAGTTACTCACGACTAATAATGAGCGCGTAAGCCGTGGGCAGATTCAGGGCTTGCCTGTTTTGCAGTGTGGTGGCGGCGGCTTTGGCCTGTTTTTTAATTTAAAAGCGGGCGACTTAGGCTGGATTAAAGCCAATGACCGCGACATCTCGCTATACCTGCAATCGGGTAACGAGACAACGCCAAACACGCTACGCAAGCACTCATTTTCTGACGCTGTTTTTATTCCTGATGTTGTCCGCGGGTTTGTCATTAGTGAAGAAGATGCCGAAAATGCCGTACTTCAAAACTTGGACGGTAGTGTTAAGGTTTCGCTATCAGAAACAAGTATCAAATTGGCTGTTGGTGGCAATAACTTTGTGTTGGATGCAAGCGGCCTAACAATTAACTGCAACGTAAATATCGTCGGCACGCTGCAAAATAATGGCGTGAATGTTGGCAGCACACACACTCATGGCGGCGTAACTACTGGCACATCAAATACAGGCGCACCGACATGACCCAAACATTTAGCACTAATGCAAATAATAATTTGTTTTTAAACGCGCAAGGCAATCTAGCAATTAGCACAGGTATTGATGCGGTATTGCTTAACTGTGAGCACGCAGTTAAAACAATGCTTGGTGAGTGCGTACTTGACCTTGAGCGCGGGATGCCTAACTTCCAGGTGATTTGGAATGGCGCACCGAACCGGCAACAGTACGACGCAGCGTTACGGCAGACTATTTTAGCGGTAGATGGCGTATCATCAATCAGCGAATTGATTATAAATATTGTTGCGGGTGCGTTAGTATATCAGGCAACAATCGTGACAATTTACGGCACAGGGGCGATCAATGGCTGATTACATTTATCAGGACAGCACAGGGATTATCATCCCCGATACTGCTACAACACAGGCCGACGTCCAAAACGAGTACAAGACCGTTTTTGGTAGTGACTTAGTAGTCACGCCAGACACACCTCAAGGCATTTTAATCACTGCCGAAGTTCTAGCACGCGATTCTGTCATTGATAATAACGCTCAAGTTGCGAATCAAATTAACCCGAATTATGCAGGTGGTGTTTTCCTGGATGCAATCTGGGCGCTGACTGGCGGCAGTCGGGTAGCCGCGACTCATTCGACAGTGACCGCGACATTAGGCGGCGTGATCGGGACTTTGATCCCCGCAGGTACGCGGGCGCGCACGAGCGCGGGTGATGAGTTCGAGACACTGACTAGCGTAACAATTGGCGTGGGCAACATCATTACAGCCAATATGCAATCAGTTGAAACAGGCGCTATCGCTTGCGCGTCCGGTGAGTTGACGGATTTAGTCGATAATGTGCTTGGCTGGGAAACGATAACGAATCCATTGGCTGCTGTACTTGGCACGTCAACAGAGTCAGACGAAGTAAGCCGTCGTCGTCGTCGTAATACACTAGGCTTGCTTGGTCGGTCGTTAGCGGTTTCTGTTTTGTCGGCTGTTTATGCTGTTGAAGGCGTGGCCAGTGCAGCTTATCGCGAGAATTACACAACATCTAACGCGACAATTGACGGCATATTGATTGATGCTAATACGATTTATGTGTGCGTGGATGGCGGGACAAGTGCTGATATTGGTCAAGCTTTGTTATCGTCAAAGTCAGGAGGTTGTGGGTACACAGGCAATACGACGGTTAGTGTCGTTGATGCAACAAGCGGCCAAACTTACAACATTAAATTCCAACGACCAGACGAAATACAGATACTTTGCAAAGTAACCATTCGTTCAACAGCCAGCATACCCGCCCCGTCAACTGTTGTTATTGATAGCATCGTAGCGTGGGCAAATGGCGAGTTATCAGGCGAAGATGGTTTAGTTGTCGGTGCTGATGTTTCGCCGTTTGAAATATCCGGTGCAGTCAATCGCGCTAACCCGACTATCTACGTTCAAAAAGTCGAGATTGCCATTTCTACAGGCTCGCCGTCATATCAAACGACGACTATACCCATCGGGCTAGATGAGGTTGCTCGACTACAGGCAACAGCCATACAGGTGATTATTGTATGAGTCAGATTCAAGCTTTTGATTACTCAGTAGACTTGATGCAGTCAATTTTGTGGCAGTACAACGATGCCGAAAATTTGATTGAACTACTACAACAAAAGCAAGACTGGTACAACACGAACCAAACCGAGTTTTGGCAGAATTGGTACGATGATGTTTTCAATTTGCAAACAGCAAACAACTTCGGGTGCGCGGTTTGGGCGATCATTTTAGATATTCCAATTTCTTACGAAACAGCGCCGCCGCCCGCAGCCGACTTTTACTTTGGCTTTGACGAATATAACTCTAATTTTGATAACTCAAACTTTGCCAGCAATGACCCGATACAACCAATTTTAACCCTATCGCAAAAGCGCCTTGTTTTACGCTTGCGTTATTTTCAGCTTGTGACTAATGGTGTCATCCCTGATATTAACCGTTTTATGCAATGGCTTTTTGCTGATGACGGCAATGTCTATGTTGTTGATAATTTAGACATGAGCATGACTTATGTTTTTGAGTTCGTGCCGTCCGATGATGTGCTTTTTGTTTTGAGTCTTTATGATATATTACCAAGACCTGCTGGCGTTTCCGTCAGTGTCGTTATTGATGTGTGAGTGAATTATGGCTTATCTGCGTTATAGCTTCGCGGTTGACGGTGACAGAGTTGCAATCAACGAGGCCACACAACCGAGCGGGATTATCTCGATGCAATCGGGCTATCCATCGCCCTATTCCCTCATCCCGACAAATCCACTCGCCAAAAAAATCGAACGCACTAAATTCAATCAATTGATGTATTTGGTCACGTCAGAGATTCGTCAATACCAACAATTTGGTGCGCCTAATTTTATTACGTCCGGTGAAAATGGCGGTGTCGATTATGAATATGCGAAAGGCGCGCGCATTGTCGAAAGCGGTGTTTTGTATGAATCGCTGATTGATGCCAACACTGATGCACGCAGCGTTATTACGTCATGGATTCCGGTTAATGCGATCGGTCAAGGGGCGCTTGGTCAATGCGAGCTACGAATTGATTCGGGCGATTTGTTATTGTTGCCGTTAAAAGGCAATAGACTAATGATTGATGGGATTAACTATCCTATACCTGCTGGTGGCGTTTCCCTATCTATTAGCGGCGCAGCAGTATCAACACTCTATTACATTTACGCCTACATGAGCGGCGTAACAATGACGCTAGAGCGAAGCGCCACAATATATCAAACAGATAATGCTACCGGCATTCTCACAAAGACAGGTGACACCACCAGAACGTTTGTCGGCTGGGCAAAAACTAACGCTACGCCTGTTTGGTCTATCGTTCGCACTTACTACAATGACGCTTCTGACCCTAAAGCGCCTCGGGCTGTTTTGGTTTTTGATGGCACAAGCGCGACACCCATCTATACCGAAGGTGATATTTCAGTAACGGCGATTGGCGCTGGTGAATGGACAATCAACGTCGACATGGCAGATGCAAGCTATGGATTCACTGCCACGGCACAGCCACCAGTTGGAACGGCTACGGTCGTTGTTCAAGAAAAAACGAACACAACAAAGACAAGCGGGCAGTTTCAAATATCAGCTTATATCAATACAGCAACACCGATTTTGGTTGATTGTCCGGTAATTACGGTGTCGGTTTTTGGCAAGCGGATTGGTGATTGATATGACCATTAAAACTGAAAAATATGTAGAGATTGGCACAACTACTGAAAATCAACTATCAGCCGGTCGTGGGTGGTCGCCAATTTTAGCAAACGTCATTGACGGCGAGCGAGTCGTACAGCAGGTCGTTGATTGGACAGGTGGCAATGGCTCAAAGCCAGTGGTAGGCCAATACATTGGCGCTAATGGCTTTGTCGATGACATTGCTGATGCAACAGACATCAAAGGCGAGCAAGGCGCAGACGGCGCGCCAGCATCTTTACAAAATATCGACGACCGTATTGTTGTCCAACTCGATACGGGCGGCACGATTAAAGCCGCTATTGATGTTGTGCAAAGTGATGTAGATACGCATGAAGCTGACACCGCAAACCCGCACAGCGTCACTAAATCTCAAATAGGCTTAGGTAATGTTGCCGATGTTGACACAACAACCACGGCGAACATCACTGACAGCACAGATAAGCGTTTTGTCACTGATGCCCAACAAGCTAAATTTGTAGCAGCTACAACACTGGCTGATGGGTATTTAACATCGACGGATTGGAATACATTTAACAATAAGCAAGCGGCATTAGGCTATACAGCAGAGAATTCAGCAAATAAAAGCGACGACACTACTCTTGCCAGCGATAGCTCTACAAAATACACGACAGAACACGCAGTCAAAGGCTATGTAGCAGCAACATCTGCAACTATTCAAAGCGGGACTATTTGCACAACAAATCCAGCCAGCCCTGTAGCAATGGTTGGCACATACTCTCGCAGTTACTCAATCACAGCTAATACAACATTTGATTTAGCTGGTTGGGGAGCTGATGCGTACACACTGACAATTCGTAATGATAGCTCTGTCACGTCTTATACA